>SL_8KL_010_SEDDRAFT_10001527_pt1 | contig 20064 bp, 16 predicted proteins | sample SodLakKL_010_SED_4_FD_11160 | JGI IMG/M metagenome (IMG submission 11160)
CGATGTTTACTTTAGCCGGGTCTATATTTCCTAAACTAAGAGCTTCAAGTTGTTCCCAGTTTCTATCAGGAACTTCTCCCTCAGGAGCTCTACTAAGCACAGACTCCCAAGCCTCTAAGTGTTCTGCCCAATGTTTATCTGCTAGCTTAGGGTCGTCCTGTTCTCTAACTGCTCGAAACTCTTCAAAAGATAGTTCCCATCCTTCTTTGTCTTTTACCTCCTCGAGGTTGATAGTTACTTCTTCTGGAAACTCCGGACTGAGTGCTAGCTCTTCCTCTCCAACTCTTAACCCTGCTGTAGGGTCAGGAGGTCTAACCCCCTCCATCGCAGTCCTATCCACTTTATACAATTTTTTGTCCGTAGTAGGAACTGTTTGTATTTCTCCGGTGCCGTCCCATTGCACATCTATCTGGGGTCTACCTTTTTGGTCGGGAGCTTTAGTTCCTACCACAGTTCCTTGTTTTGCTTTAAGGGTTCCTTTCATAGCACTGCCGCTCATCTTTTCTACCCGGTCCCCCTCCGAGTAGGTAGCAGACTTAGCAGGCTGCATTGCTCTGTGAATTAAACTAACGTCTCCTGTTTGTACTCCTTTTCTTAGAGCTTCAAGCTCCATATACTCTGCTTCGCTTAAATTTTTCCCTTCGTTATATAGCTCTGTTCTACGTGCTTTTGTATCTTTGTATTCTTTCTCTACCCTTTCTAACTCTGCTCGTTGTGCGTCTGTTAACGCGTCCACATCTTCTACAGCAGTTAGTTCATAAAGCTTTTCAGACAAAGGCACTAGTTGTTCGTTAAGAGATTTTAACTCTGTTAGCTCACTTTCTGTAAGTCCCTGTCCTACCTTGTTTTCTAAGGTCTCTATCCTATTCCAAGCTTGAGGCATTAATTCATTCCTTTGTTTTGCCTTCTTAGGGTCAATCTCTGCCTCTAATTCTCGAGCTAATTTTCTAGTTCCTTTCTTATCTTCTGCAGACCACACTCTTCCGGTCTCATCCGGCTCAAACCCTTTTCCTTTAAGTTTATCAGCCATCTCCTTGGAAGGAGCTTCTCCCTCTCCTAGTTGTACTCTTACTTGTCCCTCTTCTGTTACAGTATCTATAGACTTTGGCCCTTCTACTACTTGCTCTCCGGGTATGTCTTGTATGGGTGGTTCTTCGGTAGGCTCTTCGGGTGCTTCAAGGGTTGGCTCAGCAACGGGTTCCACAGGTTCTTCTGCAGGAGCTTCTACTGGTTCTTCTCTTGTAGCTGCCATAGGTTCTGCTTCAGTTTCCTCTGGAGATTCTTCCACCAAAGCTTCCCTAGTAATATCAATTTCTGGAACTCTTTCTGCACCCATCATAGCTTGAAAAGCCTCTTCGGCAGCGGGAGTTCTTTCAGCTCTGAAATGTCCAGGATGTTCCTCCACAAATCCTGCTTCTGAAAGCATTCTAGCCCTTTCTGCCTTTAACCGAGTTTTAACTGTTTCTCCGGAAGTTGGGAATTGCATATGAACGTCTTTATCCCCGATCCTCCCTATTATAGACCTACCTTCTTGTACAGCTTTTAAAAAGTCTTTAGCTTCCTGAGATACTGGACCTCTCCACTGTACTTCTTCTTTTACTCCAGTTCCCCGGGCTTTAAAACCTAACCTTTTAAGCTCTGCTTTATAGTGTTGTGGTAACTCTTTCCCAGTTGTTACCAACGCCTGTCTATCTCCTATAGTTATTTTAAACTTCTCCGGAGCAACGGACCTATCTAGCCTATGTGGAGGAGCCTCCGCTGTTTTATAAGGTTCTCCCACACCGTGTCCTTTAGGCCTGTCTATTATTTTAGACTGTTCAGTGGGAGCCATTTGAGCGGGCCTAGTTGCATAGTCCCTACTATGTTCCGGATTCTTCCGTAATTCCTCAATTCTTTTTTTAGTAGCTCTTGCAAAATTCTTTAACCTTAGATCCGCCGGAAGTTTTTTCTTAGCATCCGGGTCTAACCAAGGCTTGAAGTGGGGCATTGCACTCTTATCTATAGTAAGCTTGGGTAGTCCCGTCTTGGGGTCTGTGGTGTATTTAAAAGGAGATACAAACTTTTTAAGGGTATCAGGCTCTACAGATGCTAAGTTCTCTTTAACAATTGGTCTAAAATTGTATGGAACATGGTTAGCGTGGAGTCCGTATCCAAGACCTGTTCTACTCGGACCTAATAGTCCTGTTAGTTGGTCTGCGTATTTGGGGTTTTGAAGCATAGTCTTAAGATTAGATTTACCTTCCACAGCTGTAAAAGTCCCGGACATGGCAGCTCTTTTGTGGTCATATATCTCTACGATATTCATTAAACGACCTGTTTCAGNGTGTCGGTAAAGTCCGGGGACGTCTTTATCCTCTNCATATCCTTGCTGTTTCAATCGTTTGTCTAGTATTTTCGGGTCCTTAACAGCATGTTTACCAGCAGGGGCTCTACGAGCAGTATTAGTCATACTAAACAATAAATCTAATCCACCATAGAAAAGCATGGTTTCTAAAGCGTCTTCTCCCAGTTCTTCCCAATTAGCTGCATCCGGGTCGGAAATGTATTTTAAAGCAGTATCTAAGGCTGCTAACGAAGCACCAGTTGAAGCTGCTCCTCCAGTGTGAGTAATAAGATTAGCTAATTCCGGAGTTATTCTTCCATAATTCATTGCTTCTGGAAGGGCTTTAGATATTACGGAACGAGCTCCTTGTCCCACAGTAGTCCTAGTTCCTCCTAAAGCTGCGAACCATCCAGTAGTACTAGCAATATCTCTTACGGCTTCATCTATCACAAACTCTTCGGGTTGAGTCATCCTAGTCATAGCTTGGCGAGTGGTAGAAGTTGCTGCCCCGGTTATAGCTGATTTCATAGCCGTATCTGCTGCTCTTCCCACCAGAGTTCCACTAATCCTTTGAGCTAAGTGAGGAGCAAACCTATTTAAAGACCTGGTAGCTATTGACCCTAAAGCTCCAGACCCCCCAGTTGCTAATCCGGCTATAGCATAAGGAACCATTCCTCCGAGTAGTGTTGCTGTATTGTTCCAAAAGCCCTCTGGAGGCAACCAATCAGGAAGATCCNCATAATCTATATGTTGCTCCCAGTCATCCCCTATTTCTTCTTTAGCCCAAGCAATTTTATCGTCGGGACTAACGGGATATAATTCACTAGGAAGTCCTACGGCTCCCGCTGCTCCTTCAGCTAACCTTATAGGAAGTTCCCAATCTAACGCCTCCGGAATGGGCCAATCTCTCTCCTCTTCCCAATCTATACCCATTTGTTCAAGTCTTTCTCTTGTGGCTTCTTCGGGCATTATATTCCTTTGTATAAGGCTTTCTTCTATCTCTTGAACAGGTTTAGCTTCTATAGGTTCGTCTCCTACAAATTCTCGTACAGTAGGTGGAAGCTCACTNGGTTCCACAGTTCTAGCAGCCTCGTCCGGGTCTTCAGCTTCTAGCACAGTTTGCACTGAGTCAGCGTAATATCCGTAGAGGGCTTGTTCGGGTTCCGCGGGTTCCGGTTCTTCTAGGAATGCCGCAGTTGTAGGAGCTTGGTGGTGGATATCTTCTTCAGGGGCCCTTAGAGTAGGCTCAGTAGCAGGCTCTCTGGGGGTCAGTCTGTCTATTTCCTCTTGTCTCTCTTTCCGGTCCATCTCTAGTTCCGTTTGTTGACGAGCAACTTCTCCCCGCTTCTGCATGCCGTATGATTTTATACTATCGACTAAATCCATTAGTCCTCGCATCTCCGTCATTTGCGGGTCGTCTGGTTCATCTAGAGTGGCGGGATCTTCACGCTGCATACGCCGTTCTACATTAGATATTACTTCGGGCACAGTTGGGTAAGTTAAAGCATCCCCTATACGTTGCCTCCTATCCTCTAAACTATCCTGTAGTTGGGCAGCTCTAGCTAATTTTTGATAGGCTTTTTCTCTTTGATGTTGGGTTCCTTCGAACCAAGTTCTTGTAGCAGTATCTTGAGCGGTGTCGATAAAACGAAGCATACCAGGCTCTTCTTCTAAGAGAGCCCTCATTCTCCCCAAGTCGTAGGTTTCTTGGTGTGGACTTTCATACTCGTAACCCGGATGTATTTGTTCAGCCCTACTAATACGAGCCCTCATCTCTTCTTCTTCACGCTCAATATGGGGCTCTTCTTCCTCTCGTATCTGAGTCATGGTTCTTAGTCTTTCTGTAGGAGTTCTATACCTAGTGTCTAACCTAGATAACGGGTCACCGGGCCTAACCAATCGAGTAGCCATCTAGAACCCACCTCCTCTTTGATCCTGTTCTTCTGCTCTATCCAATAATACACGGAAGGGATTATCACTTGGTAATCCTCGAGTTAAACTTTCTATAGTAGTTCCGTGGTCCGGGTGATTTAGAGCAAATCTGTACTGTTCTCCCGGATGGTCATGTCTTTGTACGAACCCGGGCATATCTTGTAGAGATTCCTCAACTAATTGCCACACCCTCTTAGAAGCTAAATCGTCGTAACTCCTCTTTAAAGTTCTCTCTACATCCCCCGAGGGTACTCCAGCATCTCTGGCTTGCTCCCAAGGGAAAGCTCTCTCGAAATCTCTATAGCTTTTGATTTCATCCGTCTGTAATCCGGGCCAAAGTATATCGTCAGCCACACTTCTAGAGATTTCAGCATCCCCAGGCATAGCTCCCATAGGAACATCCATACCAGGCAACGACCCGGTTCCTGCTCTACCCGTCATAGTTTCTAATTTTTTCTCTAACTCAAACCTTTCTTGGTCTAAAGCATGTTTTAGGTCAAACTGTCTAGCTCTCTCACCCCATTCTGCTTCGTGCATTTCTCTTTCTGCTTCTAACCCCTCGTCAAACTGTCTAGCTCCTTCTTCCATATCTCTCCTAGCCTGAGTGGGAGTTCCGGGTTCGAAAGGAACAACCGGCTGTTCTCTTCTTTCTGCCATCTCAGCTACTCTTTCTGCTGGACCGGTTCTAGCAATTGCTCCTTCCGCCGCTTCTTCTCTACCTATTGGAGGTCTACCCACCCCTCTGGTTTCTTGAGGAAGCATGGCATCAAACGGTCCTTCTTCCCCTCCTAATGTTGTATCTCCCCTCATCTGTTTAACTGCGCGGTTCTTAGCAATTTCTCCCATGATATTTCTTAAATCACTCACACTTACTCACCTCCTATTTATACCGCTGTAAGTGGTTCATAATAGCGGGAACGTAATTTTGAGTTTCTTGAAAAGGAGGAATGCCCCCGTATTTGTCCACATTACCCGGTCCTGCATTGTAAGCTGCCAAGGCTAACTCTACATCTCCTCCATACCTATCAAGCATTTGCCTTAAATATTGTACCCCTCCTCTTATATTTTGAGCGGGGTCATAGGGATTAGTTACGCCCAACCCCTCAGCTGTTCCAGGCATTAGTTGCATCAAACCCATGGCCCCTGCGTGAGAAGTGGCTTGAGGATTAAACCCTGATTCTTGATGTATCACAGCTTGAACTAAGGGGGCAGGAACCCCAAACTGAGAGGCATGCTTGTTTATTATATCGGCGTAGTCTCCGGAAGCAGCTGCTCCGTAAGCAGTCTCTAATCCCCTAGCCCCGGTTACTGAGGAAGTATCCATACCCAGCCCTCTTTTAGCGTCAGCTGTTCTCTGTGATAGTTTTCTCTGTAAATCTAACCCCTCCTTAGCCAAACCATATTCTTTGTCAAATTGACGAGCTTGTTCAGACAAAGCTGTTTCTTGCATTTCTCTTTGAGCCTGTAATTGCTCATCAAATTGTCTAGCCTGCTCCTTCGTTTGTCTCCGTCTTTGTGTGGGAGTACCAGGCTCAAAAGGTATAGAAGGCACGTCTCGTCTCTCCGCCATCTTTGCTACTCTGTCTGCCACAGGGGTTCGTGGAGATATCTGTTCTATAGGACTTTCTTGTCTAGGTTGAGGAGGTTCATATTCCGGGAACCTTTCAGTTATTCTCTCCTGTACTCTCCCTCTCATCATGTCCCTCAGGTTCATGGTGTGTAATCCTCCCAAGTAGTTCCTTCAGGAACTTCTCCCATTATCTCTGCCCACATAGTGTCTAGTTGAGCTTTTTGCCAAGGGGTAAGATGTAATCTATCAAACCATTGCAAAGCCTCATCAGCTTCAAACATAATAAATTCCATAGCTTGGTCCCAATGAACATCTTCTCTTTTGACTGTGTCTTGAGCTAACCCCCTAAGAGCTTCCAGCTTCATTATCCCTTGGTTAAAAGCCTGTTCTTCCATTCTACTAAGCTCTTGACTAGTCAATTGCCCTCTCATTCTTTCTAAATCCTGTACCTGCCNAGTAAAATCTTTTTGTCTTTGTTGATCCGACCAATCTACCACACCTGTTCTTCCCACTCCTCTAGCAGCCGCTGTTTCTAAGTCTTGTCTTCTAGCTTCAGTTTTCATTTCATCCAAAGCCCTTCTTTGGGGGTCTATTTGTAAATCCGCTATGTCTTGGGCTCTACCAACCATTTCTGGGGTAGGGTCCCCTATTTCTGGTAAATCCGTCAACAAGTCTTCCATTCGTTGTTGATATGGAAGAGGCTTTGGGTCTTTGCCTATCTCGGGAAATTCTACGCCACCCGGGGATTCTTGCCCTGTTATAGTTTTGGTTTCTTGGGGACCTGTTATAGTCCTAGTTCCTTGGGTACCCACTGTTTGAGTATCGACCAGTTGAGTTAATTTTGGTTCTTGAGTCCCCGTTTGTCCTCCTTGAGCAGCCCGAGTTAAAGCTTGGTAAGGTCTATTCCTATTAGCCAATCCACACACCTCCTTATTTTCATGCTTTTATGCCTCCCTGTTTTTTATTTTTGTGTTCCTCAACCTCTTAGTGATATTATAACATCATGACTTCTTGAAGTCAAACACAAGCAACGACTTTTCCGCCACAAAATTATTAAGAGTTCTTAACATTTTAGGAACAAAAAAATCCCCGGCTACGGCCGGGGTAGTATCGCCTACCCGTAGGCAGGGTGGTGCGTTGGCTATTTTAGCCCAGCGACCTGCCGTAATATCTCAACGGCTCTCTCCACGCTGGGGTCATCCGTTTTGGCCTCGATGGTTATGTGGTCGCCATGTCCGGTCACTTCGGCGGCCTCCAAATCCTCAAGTATCAACGCCGGTATATGAGTGCGGTTGTTGATAAGGTATCCTTCAATATCGGTTTCCTCGCCGTCAATCTTAACGCTTATTTTCGCTGTTACCTCTGGAAGTTTACTTCCATCGTCCTCTTTTAGCTGCTCCAGGTATTCCCCTACCATTTCCACGTAATCCTTCCAGCCTATGCCCGCTTTCCTGTCCCTAATTTGTGCCGGGCAGTGCTTCCCGCTCCAGTCATTATGTTGAAACAAGCACTCCGGGTATGGCTTGTTGACCTTGCCGTTGTGTATGAGCCATGCGCATAACTTCGCCCCATTTTTTAGAGTGCGCCGGTAGTCTCCTTCTCTGTTTATGCAGTGCTCCACCCCTATGCTCTTGCGGTTGCCTGTCCCGCTGCCGCCGTCTCCAGCATGCCAACCATTTTCATTTAATGGCAAATGCTGCACTGCAATCTCGTCATCTACTGTATAATGCCAGCTTGGATTCGGGCCATGGTTGCGAAGGTATCGGGCGTGCATACGCGCATCCGCTCCTGCGCTAGTGTTACCCGTCTGGTGTATTGTGATATAATCCGCGTCCATGCTGTTGCCTGGACGCCTGTTTGACGGCAAAATATCTTTCTTAATTTCTATCATCTCATACCCTCCTATCCCTTTCCATTTTTCTAAATTCCTGCGAAGCTCAATTTCTCCGTTGATCGAGTTGTCAAGCATCTCTATTCTAAGTCTTCTACCCTTTTTTCTAATTCTTCAAGTTTGTCTTGACACTTCCTCACAGCCGTGGTTAAATCCGTTAAATGTCCCTCTATTAAAGAAAATATTCGGTTAAAGGCAGGAACATTTTCTTGCTTAAAAGATTTGATTTTGTAAGGAAAAACTATTCGGTGGTCCCCATTACTCTTACTCACCTCTAATCACCTTCCCTCTGGGCTTAAACTTAATTAGGGATTGTACACTTCTTACATGAGAGTGTTGAAATCCTTCTTCCTTTTCCCATCTAATGGAATAATTCATGTATCTCCACCAATCTCTGTCATACAGCAGAAATTGAGAAATATAATTGTCTTCCCTTTCTTTAACCATCCTCCCATTGTTTAAATCATGGTCTTGCCCGTCTAAGGTAACTGTAAGTTTTATTACATCTTCTTCATTATCACACTGTGTTTCTAAATGGGCCCGTTTGAGTTTCTTGTACCACTCGGGGTAACCTAGAGTAAACTTCTTACTCTCCCAGAAACAGGAAGTAGGAGACCATACAGTTTCCGATTTTTTATCAAAACTTTTTATAACTCCAGAGTCGGAGCCCGCCAAATATTTATGTGGGTAGAGAGTGTCTCCTTCTAACTCCAAAAAGATCTCATGAGTTTCTGCTGATATATCCCAAGGCCAAAAAGCTCCTGTAGTCAAATCGTAGGCTAGAGTCAGTGTATTTCCCGGCCAAGGGTACTCCTGGGGGGTAGAACCAAAATAAAACAATAATAAGTTGTTCCAATACATAATAGAAACTTGATCCAGTCTTCCATATGGACTTCCATATGGACTTACCCTTAAACTCTCCCAAAGGTTTTTTATTACAGGGGATGATAGGTCTTCAAAGTTAACTCCATCAAACCCCATTATACCGCGATGTGAAACTAAAAATAGTCCTCCTCCTACAGATATTGCTGCTCTAGGACCCACACATCCTATATCATTGCTAACCTGCTCTATGGCAAAATTTTCAAAGGATTGCCCGGTAAGAATATAAGTGGAATGGTCTTTGAATATAATAAGTCTTCCCTCTTGGCTTATCATATTAGTTATGTTATCTCTGGAGCTTCCGATGTACATATAGTTAACATCGGGCCAAGAGTTATAGTCATAGACACCAGAAAAATTAAGTCTGTATGGGTCAGATCTCCTTACTACATAAACTCTGCCTTGGTGAAACACCGGGAAGACCCCGTCCCTAGGAGCGTTACTTAATTCTTTCACAGAAGCCTCCCACCCCGGCCAACTCCAAGGAGTATCAACGCCATTAAAGGCTATAAGAGAAGTGGGGGTGTTTACAAGATGATAATCTGATTCTAAGCTACTTTCTTTCAACAATTGAGGAGAATCCTCTACTTCGTCTTCGTAATAAGATATTTTAGTTACATTCGAGTCCTTATGAACAGCCATTAAAAATCTTCCTTGCCGGTAAAAAGACAGCTCTCTTATAAATAGAAGATTGCTTTGGAACTCGTCTCCAGCTTCTATAGAGAACTGAACGTAATATTCCCCCGTTAAATCGTCCAATAATATCCTATCAGTGGTTTCTTCAAAAGAATCTAAGTATTGCCAAGCCTCGGGAGAAATACTGGTTTCCCCCCAATGTATTTCTTTTTCCGAAGGGTCAGAAGGACCAAGAAGAATAGATAGTTTCATTTTCTTAGCTATGGTTTCTGCGTCTGCTCCAGGAGCTATTGCAAGGTGAAAAACCTCCCACCTAATTTCAATTTCGTCAATGTCCGATAAATCTACAGGAGATTCCGTAATAGCTGCTGCAGTAGTTTCTGGGGAAGCCTCATCTTCTTCTGCTTCAATAGATACCACAGTTTGAGAATCGTAAGAAAAGCTGCAGTATTCGGTGTCACCAGAATGGTTCTCTTCAAAGTCTTTGTAAAACGTAGTCCCTACTATAAGGGGCTGTTTAGTGGGGTAAAAAGAATGTAGTTTCTGTACCGATTCAAATTCCCCCACACTGGATACCGCGTAAAGCATAGGCCTAGGTTCCAACTTTCCCCCGGTTCTACATATTACATTATAACAATTAGGAGAAGCTTCGTCAGGTAGAAGCTCTGACTCTACGCTATCCACGTATCCTCGGGAGAAGTCTGTTATTTTAATTTCTTCTAGTCTTCTTCCTTCCATAAGACTTCCTCCTTAGAACGGCCACTCAGTAGGAACTTCTCTACCCCAGTTGGGAAGCCCTATCATGTCCGGGTATTTTTTCTGAGTTCTAAGCTTAGCAGCTATTTGTTCTACTTTACGGTAAAATTTGTTCAAGTAGTTCTCCGAGTGTTGTACTTCTCCCGGAGAAGCATCCGATTCCCATTCCCAATACTTATGCTTACACCACAGAAGCATAGCCGGGTGAAACAGATAATGTATAGGAAGCAAGAGTTTTTTATAGTCTATCTTTGACTTTTCTTCTGACGATAGGAAATGTGTGGGGAAATAATAATCATTAACCTCCACGTCTTCTCTGAATACGTTATAGGGTAAACTTTGGTAGTTAATCTGGTAATTACCCGCTATGGGAAACATTATTTGTCTAAGTGAGTTTATTACGTAAGTTCCCGTTCTCTGGTTGTGTTCTACCATTACTACCTCGTTTTCCTTTATAAAATCTTCAGGAAGACTTACAAACCTCTTAACCTGAGACTGTATTATCTTAGTTCCTTCTTTAAGTCCCTTCTTACTCCAATCCACAGACACTCCCTTGTAATCAGGTTGGTTGTCAAAAAAGTCATCTCTTGCTTCCTCCGGGTCATCATCGGACACTATCATTATAAAACTTTTAGGCTCTCCATAATGGGAGGATATTTCCAACAACCCTTCGTCTATCCAATTTAATATAAGCTTCTCTTCTAATACATCGTCCACTTCATGTTCTAGCCTGTCTATAATATCTCCTATTGTAAACCCCCGAGTTCGTTCCATATCTATTTACCTCCCTTCAGGAGTTCTTGTAGGTCCTTGAGTAGTTCCCAAACCAAACCTAGCCTCCAACGGAAGGCCTTCAATTCTACCCAACCTCCTATAAAGCCTTCTCTTCTGCCTGGGAAGTCTTACTTGTTCTTCGGCTAGTATTCGAGCAATCTCTCGAACGGTTTGATAGAACAACTCCCTAAACTTGTTTGCATGCTGAGACTCCACCTGGTCAGAATCAGATTCAAAATCCCAGTACTCAGCTTTACACCACAGTACTACCGAAGGGTGGAACATTGGGTTGATTGGAAGATCTTTACTCTTATCCTCCCTGTCAATAGGGGCGGGCTTCTTATGGTAGTTAATGGTATAGTTCCTCTCCACCTTAAACATTATTTGCCCCACAGAGTTTATAGTGTGAGAGTGGCACCGTTTCCCGTCTTGGTCATATACTTCAGCCTCTTTTATAAAATCAGAGGGAAGATCAAGCCATTCCCCTTTCTGCCCGGTAGCGTCTATATCAGTAGTAGCTGGCTCTCCCCAAAAAACAGCTATTTGAGAAAGAGCTTCATCAATCCAGTCCATAACCATATCTTCTTCAAGGATGTCATCAACCTCATTCTCCACTCTCTTCATAATATCTTCTGTGGTCAAACGATTTTCATCACCCATTATACTTTCCCCCTTTACCTAACTCTAGTAGGATTGTACCCGCCTTGCTCCAATAGAGCAACCACAGGCGATGGAAGGTTAACAGCAACTCCCCTTTGGATTTGTAGGTTCCAACCATTAACCCCGACCACAACATCGCCCGCGTTGGGGTTTAGTTGATCCAAGGGTATTTTAATCTTCTCCTTAGGAGCTGACCGAAGTTTTTCTGCTGTCTTCCTTCCCATAGCAGTTACTTGTCTTTCGATACTCTTAGCAAGCGGGTCCGGACTTGGGCTTTTATCCTTAATGATAGGGTCCTGGTCTCTTTCCGGCATGCCTTCCTGAACCGCTTCTGATTCCTCCATATTATCGTCTTCCATAACTACAGTTTCCTCTTCAGTCTTCTTTTTCTTGCTATTGTTACTCATGTTATTTCTACCTCCTTAATAGTTTAATATAAAACCGGGCATACTAATGTGTATACCCGGTTTACTTTAAATTAATCCAGAGCGCCGACACTGGTTGCACTCTCAACCCGAAGTATGCACAATTCATCCAGCCTGATGGCTGTAAGCATAGCCTTCCAACCAACGGAGCTGCGTTGGTCCAACGGGTCAGAAGTTCCGGCGGAACCTAAGGCTTTAACAATAGTCTCCGGCTTAGAACTACCTCCGATATCAGGAACGCCATAAGCATTCTTACCAATAACGATAGTTCCATAAACATCTTCTCCACCGTCTCCTTCACCTTCAAATATGGGGCAAAGAGTACTCTCCAGAAAACGAACTCCATAAAGCCGACCAATTTCGCCGTCGAATATGTTATTATTCTTGGCGTAATTATTAGCGGTTTCCCAAGTATCATCGCCCATAATATCGTAAGCCACATCCGGGTGGATAAACGCCAAATAATCCTTACCTTCATAAGGCTTGACGTTATTCCGAGCCATAACCTGACGTATACGACGAATGGTCTGAGCATCAATAGTATTACCAGACGCTACGTCCCCACGTTCAGTTCCTCCACCTACGTAATAAACGTTGGTTCCTTGAGCTACAATATCCCGAACCACAATATCCAAAGTCTCCGACGCCTGCTCACCCAAAAGCTGAGTAGCTTCCGTAACGTGAGGGTCAATACCTGCCAGGTCAATAAGGTCAGTAAGGGTTAGATAATCCCCGTACTGTTGGACCACAGCATGGATAGCTGTGATGTCCAGCTTATTACCCTTCGGAGTAATACCCTCCATGATTGGCTCCAAAGCGGGCTCCAACCGGTTAAACTTACGGAAGTTGGCAGTCATACCATGCTTTTTAGGAATCGGACGTTTCTGCCCATGCTTAAGCCATATAAGGTTAGGCAAGAGCCTTTCAATAAGAGTCCGATTATAAAAAGTAATCTGCCGGTTAGTTAACCCCTGAGTACCTTGGTTTTCCCAAGTGTTCAGAGGGTTACCTCCTCCTCCGGAGGCAAAACGCTGTAAGTCAAATCCAAACTTCTTGTTCATTTCATCATTCCCCCTTAAATTAATCTTACCCAGTAGCTACGAAGTTAATTAGCTTAACGTGGGTTTCAGTCCCTTGCAGGAAGTTATCCTGCCCGATATAAAAACCTCTTGCGTCTACGTAAATACCCCCAAAACCAGAGCCTGTGGGATCCGAGGTTTCACAATCTACCCGGGACAAATCTCCGGAATCGGTAGACCGGATAGCTTTAGACCATTGAAGCTCTCCGTCGTCGTTCTCGTAGAACATCGACTCGTTCCACTCTAAAGCCTCTACAGTCCCTGCAGGGTCGTCAGTAGCATTGGATAAAGCGAACAGCTTTAAGTGTGCCGGCCTAAACCCAAGCTCTACGTAAACATAAGACTGTCCGTCAGACTCTACGTTACCCACAGCATAATGGCTCATCACCATTCCTCTTACAACATGCTTTGGGTCCTTTCCTTGGAAAGTGTTGTCTTGATTAGACATTCCTTATACCCCCTTATTGGTTATTCATGCTCAGTTCCCCTCTTAGAGCTTTCTCTTGAAGCTCTTGGAACTGGTCTTCCGGAAGATCCCAAACATCCGGTTTCTTGGGGGATCTTCCTTTCTTACCTGTCTTAGTTGTTTTCTTACCCCGGTTCTTGATGTTATTCATAGTGTTCTGTTCCACCTTTCGAGTCAAATTCCCACTCATCGCTTCCTCTGCCACCAACTGTTTATAAGCCTCGTTCCAAGGGGGAGTTACACCATATTTCTCCCGGTGCCCTCTTCTAATTTGAGCCAATTTCTGGTCATCAAAAGCCGGGAGATTAGGGTTTTTACTAATAGCATTTTCTATCTCTGCCTTAGCTTCAGACTTAGTGACATCATCCTTCATGGATTCAATCACACTCTGAGCCCTCCGTAACTCCTGGTTCTGTTGATTAAGGGCAACCTGTTGGTTGTACAATACTTCCACAGCCTCTTTAGATAGACCCAAGTCATCGGCTAAATCATCAAGTTCTTTTTTGATGTCCTCTTTGGACTTTTGAGGCTGCTGAGACTGCTGTTGAAAACTTTGGAGTTTTTTATCAAACTCCTGTTGCATTTCTTCCTTAATCTTCTCTCGCTCAGAAGCTAACCTCTTAGCGAAAGCTTCCTCAGTAGACTTATCAAAGTCTCCCCCATCTTCGGGTTCTTCTTCCGGTTCCTCTTCCGGTTCTTCCTCTACCTCTTCGTCAGCCTCCTCGTCTTGTTCGAGAAAGTAATCCACGGTAATTTCGTCGTCTTCGTCTTGCTCTTCTTGACCCTCGGCGTCAGGGTCGTCATCAACGCCCGCAAATAGTTGTAGGTCAAAGACCCACTCGTTGTAATTAAACATACTAAAACCTCCTAAGTTTGTAATGTGGCGGCCATTACTGATCAACGCCCAATGTATTAATAACCCGTATCACCACTCATTAAATGGGCAGCGGCTTCTCCCCGAGCTTCATCACCTCCCACCCGGGGTTCCTCAGCATCGGGATCTTCAGGAGTAGGAAGAGCCCCTCCCCCTCCTAATGGAGTTGGTCCTCTACGTCTACCCTGTTCTTGCTGTGCTTCCAAATCTTCCATTGTTTGCATGGCGATATCATCAACCATTCTAAGCATTTCTTGTAAAGCTTCTGGAGTAACTTCCACATCTTGTGCTCTTGCCTGCTCCATGGTTTGCTCAACCATGTGAGTAACTAGAGCTTGTTTCTGTCTTTGAAGTAATTCTCTCTGCTGTTGTTTAGCTTCGTGCCTACGTTGAATGATTTTCTCTCCTTGAGGAAATACATCAGTAGGTATACATTCTAAATATTCTTCACCATCTATAATCCCCCTTTCATGCATTTTATCTAGTTGAGCGGTCATCAAAGACCTACTAAAAGGAGAAGCACTCCCAGCTTGTACTCTTACATCAAACTCCATTTCTCTATAATGGGTTCCTCGGAACCAGAAATAACCTTTAACTCTCTTCTCCCCTAGTATCTTAATAAACCGGTCTTCTTCCACAAACTCCTTCCAGTGAGCTAACCATATCTGAGCAGCTTCTCTTAAGGATTTCCTAAGCCTTCTTTGAATACCTCTAATTCTAATCCCCGCAGCCTCCTGCAGGGCTATAATAGCTGAAGCATTAAGCTGTGAGCCCTCCATTTTACCTTCCCAAGCTTCATGTACTCCAGCTCCATCCTTCATTCCTTGTACTATAGTTTCTCTTAACTGAGGTATATGGGCTGCCGGTGTTGGTGGATGTAAGTAACTTGCTCCCCATTGTCCAGGCGGGGAGTTGTCCTCTATAGCTGCTCCTCCAGGTCCATCTGGAATCTGGTTCCTATTAATAAACCCTTCTTTATATAACAAGTTAGGCAGTCCAGTTTGATAAGCACATACCAAAGATATACCTGCTAACCTATTCTCTTCTTTTTGGTTGTTTATTAAATCAGCACTTTCTGCTTTACCGTAAAAACTAAACCTACGAGGGTACCATTGAAACGCCGTAAAAGGATAAAGCCCATGTTCGTATAATTCTTCCTCATACCTTAATACTATACTTTGGCAAGTAACTGAGTATTCTAAACGATACTCAACAAGCTCTATATCGTCTAATGCATCCCCTTCCTCGCCTTCTTCGACCTCCTCACCTTCTTCAATTTCTTCAGTAGGAGTAGCCGCTCTATCCTCTTTTCTATCTCTGAGTTTTTGTGATTTACCTTTGTCTTCATGGTCCCCATCCTCCCCCATAAATTCGTCTGGTATTCCACTCTCGGAAGGAGTAGGAGCTCTTCCTTCCACAGGAACCTTTTCCCAGCAGTGTATTAAGTCCACATAATCAGTTTGGTCTAATTCGGTTCTTTGCTGGTCATATATTTCTCTATCATTAGTTTTTCCTTCGGGCTTAAGTAAGTATACCTTCTCACCCGCTGTGCTTTCATATCTTTCCCTAGCCTCTGCTAAAGGTATTCTTTCGCCCACAAGTATATAGGGCTGGGATTGTATATCCGCATCATAAGGGTTTCCCGGAAAGAAATCAGCCGGGTCAATCTCTCTACAAGCTATATCTCCAATATAAGCAGAATTAGGTCCTCCCCCTGTTATAGTATTATCCCAAGGGAAGTGTAATATCCCCACGCCTAATACAGCAGCACTTCTACATTTTTGGTCTATTTTGTCTTCCATATTCATAGCTTCCCATTGGTGGTTAGCCACATGAGATAATGCCTCTGCTGCATCTATATCCGAAGGAACATCTTCTACCTCCCCGGCTAAGTCTGCCCTCTGTAGTTCAACCCTAGTAATCTGCTGGGCATCGACGGGGTCATAATATATCTCTGGCATATCATAGATCACACCAGCTATTTTCTGCTCTATTATAGAAGCGAAGTAATTAGTCACAGGCCTGGGATATTTTTTAGTTTTCTCAGTAACGGCAGGCCATTGCTGGGAGTTCCAAAAACGGTCATACTCGGGCCACTGGTCATAGTACCCTTGAGCTCTGAGGTAATTAACTCCCGCTTGATACCTTTTCTCTAAGAGCTTGGCTCTAGCCTTTTCAGAATCAGAAACCAAGTCTAACAAGTCTGCGTCTGTTTTTTCTTCCTTCTTTTTAAATATTCCCAGCATTATTCATCCTCCTCTTTAACCCCGTATAACCAATCTTCCATAACCTGTTGGTAATTAATAACCTTGCCTGAATCCTCAGACGAAGGTTTAAACATAGTCTGCTTTTTAACCTTACCCGGTTTGGGAGTTTCTTCTTTAGAGCCTCGTTCTTGTTTAATGAGTATAGCAACCGTTACAACAAAGGCTCCAAAGATCATTCCTAAGAAAAATATTCCGAAATATTCCAAATACATCACCACCCAGTCCAAGTTTCTTCCATAGTGTGATCCTCCGTTTGTAATTCTGGAGGAAGAACTCTAGGAGGAACTTTATCCTCTCTCTTCTTAAACATAGGACGAGACATAACAAAATACCTGTCTGTATCCTGAGCATGGTGTTCACTGTCTCTACTAATATCTTCAGGATTGGCCTTAGATTGTTCACAAGCCGGATATGTCCTAATGGTGTTACCACAAGCAATAGTAAACCTAAGAGCTGGGACGCCAGTGTGGTCGTCCGGTCTTAGCCATTCATGTAGTCTTCTCCATCCATTTTCTATATTATTATCCGCGGGAACTAATCTAAGGCCATGCTCCATGAACACCTCTGCGGTACTTTTTCCTGTTCCCGGTTGCTTATTCCAACAAGCCGGGTCTGCGTATATCATGCCCAATTTCTCAGGCCTCCCGTCAGGAGTAACGCTTAACCTTATAATCTCTTTAGCTTGGTTCCCATCCGTAACCTGGTGTGGATAATATTCTCTATAGGCTATGGTTTCCCCTTTGGGGTATACTGCGTACCATTTAAAGCAAGCATTAGAACCATACCCAGAATCATACCCTCCCACAATCTGGCAAAATTCCGGAGGGTACCACCCAGGTTCGTTTATAATATGAACGTCTGGATCCCATTCCGGGAAGAAAGCACCCTCGCCGACCATAAAGGCCTCTTCTGGCGTACTTGGGTACTCCGCCCGGTAGTTATTCGGAAGAGCTTTCTTGGCTTCCTCATACCACTCCTGTGTTCTTCTAGGGTCTACCCACCAAGGTAAAAATATAGGAGTAAACGGGTTTTCTCCTTTTTCCGATTCTCTCCACAACCTTTCAAATAGGGTTCCCCGTTTACCCGTACTCAGTCCAAACACTTTACCCCCAGTAGGCCTGTTTATAGTTGGATAAGCTGCGGACCATATCTCCTCAGCCCATTGCTGGAAGGCCCACTCATCCAATATCACAAGACTGGCAGTAAAAGAACGACCCGAATCAGGAGCACTGGTCATAGATTGAAACACTGAATCTTCTTTGTCTGGGTGATGGATGGTAATAGTAAAGGTGGTAGATTCCCAAGTAAGTCCTCCCCACCTTTTAGCTTCCCCTTTGTGTTCTCTTATCACCCATTTGGGAAGATACTTCAGTATAAATCTAATCCTTCTAACTAGCTCCTTAGCATCCGGGTCCTCTCTTTTACTTAGAGCCACAACAGAATAGCCCTGCTTAAATATAAGCTCATGGACTGCAAAAGCCAAAGCCAACCAAGTTAAACCCAGCTGTCTAGCCTTAAGCACGATAAGAAGCCGGTCTTCTACCATAGATTTTACTACATCTCTTTGCTCATCCCACAGATCAAAAGGAATAGCTAGACCCTCAACATCTCTGTCTTCGATATATACAGCCTCTTCTATAAATTTGAGGGGATCCCTCCTCCACAACTCCCATTTAACTTGTCTCTCTAAGACATCAGGATTAATGGTAGTCGCGTCCAGCTGTTCCCTCTTTTTCTTTTTGGGATTGTTTCCCTTTTGTTGCGACTTTTTCAAGAGCCCTCAACTCCTCATCTGACAAATCCCTAAGCTGGTGAGTATGCACAACCTCTTGGGGTTGGCTATTGTCCTGCTTGACTTCGTACTTCTCCCGATACATTTCTGGCTTAAGACCTTTAAGCAAGAAGATAAGTAAAGTATCGGAGTACTTAGTCACAGTCCCCACTTGTTCACCTTTGTAAAAGACGGGCTCTTCCACACCTTTAACTGCTCTTCGGTGAGCTTCTTCCTCTAAGTGGTGAGCTGCTGCTTTCTTAGCCTCTTCCCATTCTTGAGCAAATTGTTCGTCAGCTCTAGCCCATTTAAGAGGAGTATTCCTAGCTATGCCCGCCTTCTTACAAGCTTCTTGACGTTGGCCCGTCTCAACCAAGGCTTCTAAGAATGTCCGCTTCTTAATCTCTCTAGCAGCATCCTTCTCCTTCTGAGGAGGCTCTCTATCTAACCATTTCATGACGATTCACCTCCCTTAAATTTCCTCTTCTTTAGCTATATAGGTTATTGTACCGGTTATATCTAAGGGTTCGTTCCCCCCATCCCAAGAAGTAAACGTATAACCGACCCTCTCCGGGTCTGGAGGCGGAGTAGCATCCTCTCCGTCTGCTACTGCTTCAACCTTTAGAACAGTCCCGTCCCAATCCTCAAACGTAACTTTATGTTCGTCTTCTACGTAAGTAGCATTAATAAGTTTATCTTCCGTTATATTATTCAGGCTACTATCCCACCCCACAAATTCATATCCTTCATCCGCATCTACTAACGGTTCAACCGCGTTACTCCCATGGTCAATGGTTTGAGTTAAGTCTCCTCCCCCGTCATGAGTACCATGGTCCCCTAAATTAAATTCCACAGTATACGTTTTAATTTCATACTGAGCAGTCAAAGTTTTATCTTCTGCTGGTATAGTACCTGGTAGTTCCGGATCCCAACCAACAAAATCATATCCAGTTCTTTCTGGGTCATCAGGAGGATCTATAGCTGTTCCATAGTCTTGGGTAATTTGTTCCATTACAAAACCGTCGTAGTCTTCAAAGGTTATTGTGTATTGGTTGATTTCATACTGAGCCACGACAGTCATATCCTCTTGGACATTACTGGAATCGGGGTCCCAACCAACGAAAGTGTAACCCGTTCTTTGGGGCTCTTGAGAAGGTTCAGCATCATTTCCCTCTATTACTTCTACAGTTTCTAATACTGTTCCGTCGTGGTCCTCAAAAGTTACGTCATATATGGGGAGGTATTGTGCCCTGAAGACTTGATAAGGTTCCTCAACGAAATCTACGTCTCCATCCCATCCTACAAAAGCGTATCCTTCTCTTGAGGGATCCGCAGGAGGAGAGGCGCTACCACCATACTCCACATACTCTGTTTTCAGAATAGTTCCGTCGTAATCTTCAAAATATATAGGATATATATGTATATTATACTGAGCATTTAATACTCTCCCGCTGTCAATATACTCGGGGTTTCCTTCCCATCCTATAAAATCGTAACCCTTCCTAAAATCCGTACTCAAAGAAGGAGGACTTGCATCCCTACCGTGTAATACTTTCTCAGAACCTATTATCTTGTTATTCCAGTCTCGGTATGAAACAGTATAGACATTAGGCCCTTCATACCTAGCTTCAAGAACCCTCCTCTCCGTTATGAAAGTATGATCCCTTTCACCCTCAAACGGAAGAATCGGGCCTCTCCAAAAATCAAAAGTATATCCATATCTATTATCCGGGTCATCTTCAGGAGGTTCTGCATCAT
>SL_8KL_010_SEDDRAFT_10001528_pt1 | contig 20060 bp, 20 predicted proteins | sample SodLakKL_010_SED_4_FD_11160 | JGI IMG/M metagenome (IMG submission 11160)
GGACCTTGAAACGGTCTCGAGAGCGCTTTTCACAAGTTTCATGGTTTATCGCCTCTACCCACCTCGACTGATAATAGTTATATTTAAGCCTTTCTTCAAAACCGCCGTGTAGCTAAGGTTTTCTACACAAATATATAGCAAAAAAATTAAATGATGTTTAGAACAATATAATATCGATGGTAGAAGGAGGTAGGCTTGAAGAAATCATCATGAATGGTCTATCTTCGAGAGGTAAGAGCGAGAGTGAACATCTAAATATTTGTCCCAGCTGCGAAAACGAGTTGACCAATAAGACAAAAGAATGCCCCAATTGTGGATTGGAGTTCACAGGAGACTATAGTTATCTACTAAAGGATAAGAAACACAACTTAGTTCCAGCTATCGGTAGCGCTATTTTTCCAGGTATCGGTCAACTCCTCAACGATCAACTTGAGAAGGCGCTCATCTTCATGGTCATAGGAACTTTCTTTCATCACTACGTTCTTAACTATATAAGAGGAATTTATGTATTCTGGCCTATTATACTAATGGTTTTAATATGGGCTTACATCGTATATGACGCCTATATTGGAACTCCCAATTTCGGTTCTCAGGAAGGTATTTCTCCCTCAAACGAAACTAAAAGTTCTATAAAGGCAGGACTTGGGTCGATATTATTTCCCGGTATCGGACAAATATATAATGGACAATACACAAAAGGAGCTATCATGTTATTGATCGTAGCCATTAGCATTTTCTTTTTTTTCTGGGCTAGGTGGTTTGGCTTTTTTTTAGAACCGATCCATATCATTTTACTTCTAGGTTGTTTGTGGGCATTCAACGTATATGATTCACTTATAGTCTCTAGAAAAATAAACCAACTTAAAACCAACATATTATCGCTAAAGCAAGGTAAGAAATTGGAAACCTGATGAATAGGTTGACAATCTCTGGGTTATCAATGTTTCACTTTTTTACAATGAAATTCATTATTCAAAGTTGACATCCTTAGATCAGAAACTCGATTGAGCCCATCAACTCTATTAACCAAATCTCTGGTAGCTCGATCTCTAACCATCCTAGTAAACTATATCCCAACAATTCTAGTACAGTTAAAACAACTAGCACAATTATCAGAACAGGCCCAACATACATAAATCCGTATGCAAGTAACACGAGAAGAATCAAGATCCCTATGTAAATCAGCAAGGTCGTCCACATCTCTAACACTCTCCTCATTTTTATTGGTAAATGCACTATTAATAATTTGTGTAGTTGTTTAAAAGATATGGAGCAAAAATCATTTCGTGATCAATTAATGGGCAGAAATGCTCGCTATTATCAAATAAATTGGTCGCCCTATTACATTACAAGGTGAAAAAGATGATGGAAAAAAAGAGGTTCCAAAAAACAAGGGCCGGATATCCAAGTTACGATCATTCGAACCCCTTTATGGTGTTGATAGGAAGGTGAAAAGGCCCGAACCAAAACCCCCTTGTTTTTCTATCTTTATTTCAGCACAGGTACGAAGCGATCGTTGCGGTTTTAAAGATGGATCATCCGTGAGCTTGATAGCTACTCAAATCCGCTACACTTGTAAGGATACTTCCGGCCGCCATGATGATCTATGGATTTCAAAACCAAATCATCCTACAAATCTATATCCTAGTAACTCTAGAACTAATAATAGGTCCTCGTCTAAAAGCTAAAGAAGCAAAAATTATAGTCTCGTGACCAATTAGTGGGCAGAAGTGCTCGGTAAAAACAAATAAATTGGTCGCCCTTATAGTAACTAAGGTGAAAAAAATGGAAAATTTAGAAGATGTTGAAGAACTGAAAGAAGTGATGGAGACGTTGAATGAGACCGTACCCGAATTGATATCAGGGATCGTTAAGGCGATATACAACACTGAAGACAGCAAGAACTTGGCAAAGAGCACCGCAAATTTCTATAAAGAGCTTGTAGATGCAGGTATGGAGGAAGACAAGGCTTACAAACTCACCCAGCAATTCATGCAGAGCCGAGATGTGACTTCCGTAGTGAAAAACATCTTGAGCGAGAAGGGCGGTTTCGGCGGGGAAGACTTCGATGAAGAAACTAGTGAAAAGATTAAACAGAAAATTGAGAAGAAGATGAAAGAAAAGATGGACGAGGAATGGGAATAGATGAATAATAGGAAGAGGGACGGGAAACCACTGCTAGCGGTCAAAGTATTAGTGGCATCTCTACCTCTCCTCCTAAAAATCGCCCTGGTCTATTTGAAATTTAAAAGAGCTACGAAGAAGAGAGAGAAGATATTCAGGAAAACCCTGAAGAAGGAAGGTGTTGACGATCAAGTCGCAGAAAAACTTGCAGAGGAGTTGCCGGAAATCCGTATCAGAGATTTTCTCTCAAATAGGTTGGGTAAATTCGATCTGTGATTAAAGTTAGTAAAAAATCACCCAAGAGGCTGTTATTATGAACGAGGAGGAAGAGTCGAAAGAGAAGGAGTTCAAGGAAGAAATAGAATCCTTGAAAGATCAGATAAACGGGCTCGAGAATATGATAAACAACTTGATGAATTTGCACAAGACCGTTCTTGATAAAGCTTCTGCAGCCTCTGACGTCGAGGAGAGATACATGAAGATGCTCTCAATTTACAAGAGATTCGGTAATATATCCCCAGCTCGACTTTCAGGTGTTAAAGATCCGATCTCTGAAAAGATAGTAGAGATATTATTTGATAAAGGTTCTTTAAACATAACTCAGATTACGGGGAGGCTGAGAGAGAAGAAGGGGAGCGCTTCGAGGCACACTGTGAGAAAAAAATTGGAAATCTTGGAAAAAGAAGGCGTGGTGAAGAAGACCAACGATGGTAAGGGAAAGAATTACCAACTCACGGACAAAGCGGTAAACAAGTGGGCAGAGATGCTCGGCATAAAAAAAATAGATTGACATCGCGTGGGGTGTAAAATGAAAGCTTTAGATGGTTTAGAAAAAAACGCTGACAAAGTATTGACCGTAAAGGATCTGGAAAAAACATATCCTCAGTGGAGAAAGGAACCTACGAAAGCTGTAGATGGTATCTCCTTCACCGTAGACAAGGGAGAGATTGTAGGTTTCCTCGGTCCTAACGGAGCTGGAAAAACCACCACGATCAAATGTATATGCGGTCTTGTTGAACCTACAAGAGGAGACATAAAAATATTCGGTATGGACGCGATAAAAAACACTAGAAGAGCGGTGAGTAATACAAGTGCAGTTTTAGAAGGGAATAGGAACATCTACTGGAGATTGACCACTAGGGAAAATCTAGAGTTCTTCGCTAGATTACACGGAAGGAGTTTAAAGGAAGCTGAGCCAGAGATCAAAAGTCTGCTAAAAAGATTCGATCTTAAAGATAAAGAGGAAGCACCTGCTAGAAAACTTTCAAGAGGGATGCAGCAGAAATTGGCTTTGAGCTGCGCCTTGATAAGAGGTACTGATTTTTTACTCTTAGATGAACCCACCCTAGGATTAGATGTTAAAACTTCCAAAGAGATGAGAGAGTTCGTAAAACAGCTAACCTCTGATGGAGGAAAAACGATCCTGTTGAGCAGTCACGATATGAACGTAGTTGAAGATGTCTGTGAGAGGGTGATCATAATGAATGAAGGCAAGATCTTGGCGAACGACAGCGTGAACAACTTGAAGGATGTTTTCAACGTACATCTCTATGACTTCATACTCGAAGGCGAACCGAAACTTCCTGAGCTAAAAGAAAAGTACTCCGTGACTGACATTAAATATGACAATGGTAAGACAAAATTGAGAGTCTCGTTGAAGAAGCCCGACTCTTTCTACGATTTAGTGAACCATCTTCAGAAAAAAGATGTAAAGTTGGAGGAAGTCAAAAATCTGGATAAAAATCTGGAAGAGATATTCATGAATGTCATCGAAAAGGAGGGGGTAGTAAAATGAGAGAGCATATAATATTCTACTCCGTAGTAAAAAAATATTTCATCGAGCTGAAAAGATACTTTCTGAATACCCTGATGACCATGATCGGGATATTCATACTGTTCCTGCTGGTATTCTTCGGATTGAGGAATTTCGAAGCGGGTACAGACACTCTACAGGGCAGCATCGTAGGATTTGCGATGTGGATCTTCGCGGTCATGGCCTACAGTGAGATGTCTTGGGGTCTACTTCAAGAGGCGAGAGACGGAACTTTAGAACAATTATACCTGACACCTTCAACTTTCAGAAGGATCTCCGCATACCGTGTTTTCGGTTCATTCATATTCCAATTTCTACTTTTCGTAGTATTTCTTGGGATAATGATGGCCAGCACTGGACAATACCTGAGTTTGGATCCTGGAGTAGTCCTTCTGATAGGACTGACTCTACTCTCGATTTATGGACTCGGCTATATCATGGGCGGACTTTCGCTGGTCTTCAAGAAAGTCCAAGCGGGAAACCAGATACTGCAGTTCCTGTTTATCCTTTTACTGGTACTTCCGACGATCACAGACCACCAAATAATCTATTTCGTGCCGTTATCATGGGGAAATCACATGATCAATAGGATGATGATCGACGGACTATCTCTTTTGGATTTTTCGCTGATAGAATACTCAATACTGCTTGCCAATTCCTTCGCCTATCTGATCATTGGACTTTTTATTTTCAGTCTGATGGAAAAGACCGCGAAAAAGAGAGGACTGCTCGGTCACTACTGATAGATATTAATCGATTGGAAGGGTCTTTTCGATGAATATTTCATCACACTATTTACCTGGATACCCTCATGGATCTTTTGATAGGCTATGATCCCAATAACAAATAGGATTCAAACAGATATTCTCCCAAGATATATATAACAAACTTCTAGATGTCCCGAGAAAGGTATCTTGAATGAAAAGAAAGGCGTTAGTAGTTTTGATCAGCATCTCTCTTCTGCTCAGCGTATTTTTGATAGCTATCGAAGGCGAAACTAGAGAAGAAGTTTTCTGTAACTCAGAAAAGGAGGTAGTATTGGTTTACTCCAAAGGCGAAGATGATATCTCTAGAAAGGAATCATATGAAGGAGATATACTAGAAAGATACTCTAGCAAAGTTCTAATGGAGATCTCTGAAGAAGATAAACTTGAATTGGAAAGAAAAGGATATTATGTAGAGAATCTAGAAAATAGAGATCATGTTGGATTAAAGTCTTACTCTTTTAATGTTGAAGAAGGACTCCCAGATTTACCCGATGATCTAGAGATAGAAAATCATCCTGAGGATGAAACTGGTTTTTACATAGTGCAATTCATAGGGCCTATCAGAAGAGAATGGCAGGAAGAGCTTGAAAAGGAAGGAGCAGTACTTCATGAGTTCAGGCATAGATTTAACTTTATCGTTGAGATGGATAGTGAGACAAAGAGGTGTATAGAACAAAATGATTTCGTAAATTGGGTAGGCATTTATCAACCTGCATATAGATTTGATAAAGAGATTTTAGATATTTCTGGAGAGCAAGTTATAGATGTGTCATTTTTCGACGGGATCGATTTGAAAGGATCGGCTAAGGAAATCGAGAGTTTTGGAGGAGAGGTACTGACAAAAGGAAGAGGTCGGGTAACAGCTGAGATACACACCCTGCGTATAGAAAAAGTAGCTAATTTGAGAGGAGTAAATTCAATAACTGAAAGAACTGAAAATTACGAGCTGTATAATTCAGATGCTACATGGATTACGCAGACCAATATAGAGGATGATAGGAAAGTTAGCGACCAAGGCATAACTGGTGAGGGGGAACGGATAACTGTTATGGACAGCGAATTGTATGGAGGCAATTCTTTTTACGATGACCATGAGATGTGGGAGGATCCTGATGGGAACCCCGTTGGAGATAACCATCGAAAGATACAAGCTCACTACGTTCCTGGAGATGCTATAGGGGATTTGAATGAGGGAGAGTATCACGGAACTCATGTGACTGGGGCAGTTTTAGGTAATTCGCCGGACTATGATTCTTACGAATATTATGATGGAAACGCGTTGGGGGCACGACTCGTTTTCCAGGATATAGACGATGGTTCAGATGAGTATATTTATCCTCCTTCAAACATGTATGAAGATGGTTATGGATATCCTTACAATGAGTGGGGAGCAAACATCCATACGAATAGCTGGGGGTCAGATTCCGGTTATGAAGAACACGCTATAACCGCTGATGAATTCATCTGGAACCATAAAGATTACAATATCCTTTATGCGATTGGTAATGATGGTCCAGATTCTAATACTCTAAGTGAACAAGCTGAAGGGAAAAACGTCCTGAGTATAGGCTCGATAAATAACTATCCAAACCAGGATGAAATCTCTGATTTTAGCAGTAGAGGTTACGCCGACGATGGAAGAATTAAACCAACAGTATTGCATGTTGGAAAAGATCTTATCTCCGCTGGTCGAGGTTATGATGAGTATTATTACATGGACGGGACGAGTATGGCCACGCCGGGAATTGCAGGACAAGTGGGTCAAATCAGGCAGTATTATGAAGAAGGTTGGTTTCCGTCAGGAACCCCTGCTAAGGAGGACAGTTTCAATCCGAGCAATGCACTCGTGAGAGCTACCCTCATAAATGGAGCGGTAGAGATTACCGGTGATGGAGCATACGAAAATGACAACAAATATCCAAACAACGACCAGGGTTTTGGGAGAAGCAAATTGGACCGGGTTTTACACTTTGAAGGTGATGAGAGAGATCTGATAGCTTATGATTCATGGACCGAGGACCTTGAACTCGATACAGGAGAAAGTTGGACTAAAGAATTCAATGTAGATGACCCAACTCAAGAATTAGAAGTCACATTAGCTTGGACCGATCATCCTGGCTCCGCAGGGTCAAATGAATTTGATCCCGCCATAGTCAACGATCTTGACCTCGTGTTGAATACACCTGATGGTAACAGATACGTGGGGAACGCTTTCACGGACCATAACCCCGGATATTCTGAACCTGATCCTACAGATAATCCATGGAACGGTCTGAGAGATGGGGAATTTGACGGATTGAACGTTGAAGAAAATATTCTACTTTTGCCGGATGAAAACGGAGTAGAAACGGGTACTTACGAATTAACTGTGACCGCTCATCAAGTACCTGAGGGAAAACAACCGTTCGCTGTAGTTATCAGCGGTTCTTTAGATGAAGAGACCGATACAGAGTGGTATCACCACTATCAAGCTCCGCACCGTTCCGAGGCTGATAACGGACTCGGTTTGGAAGAAGAAGGGGTATGGCAAGGTGCTATAAGGCTTGAATTACCTCCCGGTGAGATCACTGATATAGCTTATTACAATTGGGACCAACCAGAGTCTGTAAAGGGGGAGATATATACGGACGGAGGGGATGAACCTGATGAGATCATAGGTGAAACAGAGGAATACTCTCCAACTAGTTCTGAAGAGTGGAAAGAGATTTCTTTGATTGATCCTGTGACGATTGATACTGATTATTACTGGATCGTATTGGAGATGTATGATCCCGGAGATAATTATTTTCCTTTTGGGATGATGGAGAACTATGTAGAAGATGGTGGATGGATCAGTTTAGATGGAGAGACTTGGGAGACTTTACACGAGATTGGTTATGATAATTCCTGGGCTCTAGAAGTTCGGCTGATAGACGCACCGGTGTTTGTAGCAGAAGATTGGTCTATCGCTCCAGATACAGTAAATGCGGGTGAACAGATAAGTATAGAAGGGAATGTCGAGAATGTGGGAGGAGAGAGTGGAGTCGGAACTGTAGAATTATATATTGATAATAATTTTATAAATTCAGAAATTCTAGACGACTTGGATCCAGATGACAATGAAACTGTAACGTTTTATCATTCTGAGGAAAAGACCGGAACTTATGATGTCCGAGTGGAGACTAATGCCGATGAATGGACAAGCGATTTCGAAATTGAACCAGGAGATCCAGATTTTGTCGAGATGACACCTCAATATGATTTGACCCTCACAGCGGGAGATGAAGAGCGTTTCTCGGCTGAGGCATATGATCAGTACGATAACTTGATTACAGACGTAGATACGGACTTTAAATGGGAGAACACTGACGAAACAGGCCTTTTCGATGAGACTGAGGCTGGTGAATATGAAGTTCAAGCTGCATATGAAGGTGTTCATTCAGAGCCTACAACTGTAACAGTAGAACCAGCAGAAGTTGATTATGTCATAATAGACCCTACTGAAGATTCGATAACTAAGGCTGGAGAGAGTGTTAGTTTTTCGGCCGAAGCATATGATGAGTACGATAACTTGATAACAGACGATGACACAGATTTTACCTGGATGAACGCTGATGAAACAGGTTTTTTCGATGAGACTGACGCTGGTGAATATGAAGTTCAAGCTGCATATGAAGGTGTTCATTCAGATCCCACAACTGTTACAGTAGAACCATCAGAAGTTGATTATGTTATAATTGATCCCTCCGAGGATCAAACGATAGATTCAGGAGAAACCATCGATTTTTCTGCTGAGGCATATGATGAATACGATAACTTGATAACAGACGATGACACAGATTTTACCTGGGAGAATGCAGATAGTAACGGTACTTTTGATGAGACCGATGCTGGAGATTATGAAGTGAAGGCCACCTATGATGGTGAATCATCAGAGTCATTAACCGTGACAGTCGAGACTTTCTGGTCCAACTACTGGTGGATGATAGTTCTAATAGGAATAACCACTTTTATCATGATAGGTGTTTTGATAGTATGGAGCCTGAAGAAAACCAGCTATCAATAGTGACAACCATCCCCTTCATCTAAAAGAGAAATATATCAGAACCGACATTCAAGAAAAAGAAAAGAGCCTTGAAACCATTCTTAAATTGCTATGTTGTAGAAAGGTTCTTATAGAGGCAAAACAGACATCTAAAAGATGACAGAAGAACTCTTTGAGGAATCTAAGGAGGCTTGCAAAGCTGTCGCCCAAAAAGTAGAAGAGCTAGATGAAGAACTTTCACCTTTGGAGATCAAGATGATGGTGGAAAAAGAGCTAGGTTATGGTTTAAAAAAGAAGGAAACGATGGTTTTAGCGCTGACGTTTAAACACATCGATAACCTATTTGAAAAGTCAGTTACAAATTCTGAATCAGCGATGATCTATCGTTAGTTTAAAACAATCTATTTTGTAAAAGAAAGATACATAAAAAACTATCCCGGCTACCAATATTAGATAGCCGGATTTTTAAAATTCACTTCACTTATGATGCTTCGGCGTTATCGGCGTATCTACAAAGTGGATGATCCCATTCGATCCTTCGATATCAGGTTTTATAACTTTAGATTCATTGAGCTTAACCCCACTTGAGGTATCCACAGTTATCTCCTCTCCACTCATCGATGTTGTTTTTTCCATCTTCGCGATGTCTTTTGAGGTATACTTGCCCATAACGATATGGTTCTTGAGCGTGTTTACCAATTCATCATGATCCTCCAATAGCTCATTCAATTCATCGCTCGGTATCTTGTTAAAAGCATCGTTTGTTGGAGCAAATATTGTATAAGGTCCTTTTTCTTCTATAATTTCTTCAAGTTCTGCCTTCTCTATCGCTTCCCAGAGTGTTTTTAATTGCCCTTCATCTCTCAAAGTCTCTGCTACATTTTTCATGTTTTTCACCTCCTTTTTACTTTTATATACTCAAAGGTTTAACTAGTATATACGACTTTCTATATAGTTTAATTTATATCTAATTAAAAATTATCTTTAGAAAATCTACAACTCGATAAAGAAGTTAAAGTCGTTATCCCATATTTCGTTCAAATTTAAAAAAAGAATTTATACTAGTTCGTCCATCTATACCTTGGTGATTTGAATGTTTGGAGGACAACCGATATTTATTTTAAGCGAGGGAACTAGAAGGATGAAAGGTAGCGATGCTAGGAAAAATGATATCTCAGCCGCAAAAGAAATTTCCAAGACAGTTCGAAGTACTCTAGGTCCAAAAGGTATGGACAAGATGCTGGTAGACGGGATGGGGAACGTAGTCATCACGAATGACGGAGTCACGATATTAAAAGAACTTGACATAGAGCATCCAGCGGCGAAGATGATAATAGAGATAGCCGAAACCCAAGACGAAGAATGCGGCGACGGAACAACATCTGCGGTTGTACTCGCAGGGGAACTATTGGATAGGGCGGAAGAATTGATTGACGACAAAATACATCCAGCAACCATAGCAAATGGTTACAGGTTGGCCTCTTTGAAAGCCTCAGAGATATTAGAAGATTTGAAGATGCCGATAGAAATAGACGACGAGAACATACTCACCAATATAGCTAAAACAGCGATGACTGGAAAGACAGTTGAGTTGAATAAAGAACACTTAGCGGAGATAGCTCTGAAAGCGGTAAAGAAGATCGCAGAAGAGAAGGACGATAGACATGAGATTGATATCGATAATGTTAAGATCGTGAAAAAGGCAGGGGCAAGCTTAGATGAGTCCGAACTTATAGATGGGATCATACTAGAAAAAGAAAGACTTCATGAAAAGATGCCGAAAAAAGTCAAGGATGCTAAGATAGCTCTTTTGAACTATGAATTCGATGTGAAAAAGACGGAAGTCGACGCTTCTATAGAAATCACTAGTACCGATCAACTCCAGAGATTTATAGATCAAGAAGAGAAGAGCATAAAGAAAATGGTAGATATAGTAAAAGACGCAGGGGCTGACGTATTAGTCTGTCAAAAAGATATTGATGACCTCGCTCAGCACTATCTCGCGAAGGCCGGTATCCCAGCCTTTAAAGACATATCCAAATCGGACATGAAAAAGCTCGCGAAAGCGACCGGCGGGAAAGTGGTCAATAACCTGAAAGATCTGTCTCAAGAAGACTTAGGATACGCTGGATTGATCCACGAAAGGAAAATATCAGACTCTAATATGACCTTCATCGAAGGAACGAAGAATGGCACGGCGGTTTCTATACTCCTTAGAGGAGGTACCGAACACATAGCAGACGAGGTAGAGAGGGCTCTAAAAGACGGTCTTAAAGTGGTAGGTATCGCTGTCGAAGATAAAGCCATTTTACCCGGTGGAGGCGCCTCCGATATAGAATTAGCTAATAGATTAAGGAAAGAAGCGGTCAAGGTCGAAGGGAGAGAGCAAATAGCTTTTGAGGCCTTCGCGGACAGTTTCGATGTTATACCTACAACTCTAGCTCAAAATGCCGGTCTTGACGGGATCGACGTTCTAATGGACTTGAATACGGCCCATCAAAAAGAAGGACAGAAAAACCATGGAATAGATATAGATTCAGGAAATCCAACTGATATGATAGAGAGAGGTATCATAGAACCTTTCAGAGTGAAAACCCAGGCGATCAAATCAGCTACGGAAGCGACCAATATGATCCTAAGGATAGACGATGTTATAGCCTCTAAAGGATTCGTCAAAGATGAAGATGATTGATAAATTTCTTTGTGAATAACTATTTTTCATTCTAACAAACTTCATCTTAATTTATCTTCTTAACATTCAGAGCTTGATATCCGCGCTCTCCTTTCTCGCTTTCGAATTCAACCCTATCTCCTTTGTCAAGAGATACACCTTCTGATAACTCACTGCGGTGAACGAAATGATCTTCCCTATGACTATCAGGTTTGATGAAGCCGTAACCTTTCAACGGGTCGAAGAATTTTACAGTCCCTTTCATGTGACCCTCATCGCATTTACATAACAAACTTTTACTATATGGCATTATCGACATCTTGCATTTTCTTCTCCTTATCGATCTACTTCAAATCATAGAGAAGAAAGGTCTCGGAAAAATATTATATATTGAAATCTAACATAACACGGAAGTAGAGAGGACCATGCCTGAGATCAAACAAGAATTATCCTATCTTATGTTAGGACGACAGGGGGGAAAGAATCGTATCAAAATATTGGATCTTCTTAAGGAAAGATCTTATAATCTAAATCAATTATCTAAATTATTAAACCTCAATTACCGTACTATAAAACACCATATCGATATCTTATCGGATTACAACATGATAGAATCATCCGGTGAGGGTTATGGTGAAGTTTACTTTTTAAGTCCGAAATTGGAGCAAAATTATGAGATACTAGAGGAAATTAAAAGCAAACTTCAGACTGTTCACAGTTCGCCTAAACTCTACGAAAAGCTGGTAGAACAAACTTGCGAAGGGATCATATTATTAGATGAAAACAAAGATGTTATATTTTTAAATGAAAGTGCAAAAGAAATTATTGGATACGAAAAGGAAAACATTTTAGGAAAGAATATAGAGAACTTATTGGAAGGAGATATATATCGAAGGCTTGAACAAGTTCTGGCTCAAAATGAATTTTTCGAAGAAACTATGAAAATTGAGACTAAGTCTGGAGAAACAAAAAGCGTTGTCATAAAGATAGATTGTTTTTATTTCACTGGAGAAGACCACCAAGGTTTTTCTCTCCTGATGAGAGATATCACCAAAGAAAGAAAACAAAGAGAGATCTTGGATGCTCTCATGGATCATTCCGAAGTGACGTTGGCTTATCTAGATACTGAATTTAATATTGTTTATGTGAATCGGGCCTATGCGGAAAAGACCGATCACCCCCCTGAAGAACTTGTGGGTAAAAATCATTTCGATCTATTTTCGAATGAAGAGGATAAGAAAATCTTCAAGGATGTAATCGATAAGGGTGAAAAGAAGTCTATTAAAGATAGACATCTGCTTGAACCAAAAGATTCAGTCCATGACGGAGTTTGCTGCTTTATAGAACCGGTTAAAGACAATGGTAAGGTGAAAGGGCTTATGCTTTCTTTATATGAAATATAAATCAAGTTCAAGGATTTGTACATCTTTTGTACTTAAAACCTGTAAAAAGTGCATGTAAATTATAAATAATATTGAAAAAAAGCTTTAAATCTTTATCTGAATAATAGATATTGAAGGATCATAGGCCTAGGGTAGTGCTTTTTTCCTACCTCAAACTTACATGGTCCTCTTAGCTTTGAACCCTAGGCCTTTCCTCCATCACTACTCTGATATTTTCAATAGTGAAAGCATCAAAACTAGAGAGGAAACTAGTCTTCTCTTGTCATATTGGTCTGTTATTCAATACATTCTCGTTTTAACAAATTTTATATCTAGGAAATATGCTATTGAAAATTTGATATGGGAAAATTGAAAATTTTAGTACTGCTCGTCTCAATAAGTCTTCTTTTATTTGGTTTTCTCGCAACTTCTGGATGTTTAGAAGAACTTCCAAATGATGAAGAGGCAACAACAGGCACGATAGAAGTGAAGTACACCGCGAGACCAGGAGAGGAACGCGAAGTCGTGATATATCTGGAAAACGAAGGTGATCCAGAAAGATTAGGACAAATTCAATCTGATAATTGGGTAACTTTTGAGGATATCGAACCTGGGAACTACAAAATTTTTGCGGAAAATCTAGATGGTTTGTTATTGGACAGTAGAGGGATCGCTGTCTACAGAGGACAAACTACGAGAGTAGAATTGAGTTGGTGACTTAACTTTCTAATCCAGATATTTCTAAATTTATGTTGTTAATTAGATATTTATCATAAAAGGATATATATACTATAATAAACCTATATAATTTGCAACTGTATAAAGGGGTGAAAAATTGAATAAAAAAGCTTTGAGTCTAGCAATTAGTTTCCTACTTCTTTTAAGTGGAATGCTGATTGTAGGAATAACTGAAGGGCAAGAGAAAGAATCAGAAAAAAACATAGGGATCACAGAAGAAAACGGTGCATTCTTTGACGTTGAACTCATAGACTACACTGAAGAAGTAAAACGTGGTGATGAAGTCATGATAGAATATTCGGTAACGAACACGGGAGATGCCGAAGACACGCAAGATATTGTTCTATATGTAGAAGACGATGAGATACATAGGGATGAAGACGTTACACTGGGTCCAGGTGAAGTTTGGATCAATGAAGAAACCTATGACACCGGAGATATAGATGTGCCTTGGTTTTTCGTCGAATTCTCAACTGACTTAAGTCTCTTGCTCGAGAGTAACGACGACTCACATTCGGGAAGTATAACTGTAACACAACCGATGCTAGAAATACCTGGTTTCACATTTGTCCTACTACCATTAGGCGTGATCTTTGCGGTTTTGATTTACCACAAAAAGAAACGATGAAGTCAGTGTTATGTAAGAAATACCTTTTCTTTTTTTATTTTTAAAATCAATTAGAGAGTTTACGGAAGAACTATTTATCTGAAAATCTTTCCAAACTTTTATCATAAACCATATTTCTTTTACATTTGAAGAGGCTTAAAATGCGATCTATGAATGACAGAATCGCAGTTGTTTTAATTGTATTATTTATATTATCTTCCACTCTTTCCTTCTTATCGGTTGGGTTCTCACATAGAGAGGAAGGGCTAAAGATTCAATTGGTAGAAACTGTAGAACTAACTAATGATCTTAGTGAAAATAATGACGCACGTCTTTTTTCAGGGTATGATCCAGTGATACATGAAATGATGAACGAAACTAAAGATTCTAATATCCATGATTATATAGACACACTTCAGAACTTTGAAAACAAGGACGGGATAAGGACCAGAAGAGACGGAACTCAAGGGTTCGAAAAAGCGGTAAACTGGACATTTCAAAAGTTTGATTCATTTGGTTTGGAGGTTTTCAAACAAAACTTTTCTTACTCAGAAGGAGAAAGCTTCAACGTGATAGCTGAACTTCCTGGGTCAGATCCTGAGCTCGATTCCCAAACTTATATCTTAGGTGCGCATCTAGATAGCATCAACTCGGATGGAGAGAATAAATCCGCTCCTGGAGCTGATGATAACGGCAGCGGTGTAGCATTGATGCTTGAAGTAGCACGGATCTTGTCTCAGTATGAGTTCGATCGTACGATCCGGTTCGCTGCTTGGGGTGCGGAAGAACTGGGTCTTCATGGCAGTTCCTATTACGCTTCGAATATCGATCCTGAAGAAGAGGATATGAGAGGGAACTTCAATTATGATATGATAGGATATGCTGAGGAGAATGAACTAGCGATCACTCTTCACGCAAATGAAGAGTCGGAATGGATGTTGGACTATCAAAAAGACGTAGCTGAAACTTATGAAGTAGGTATCAACTTCACCTACGAGTATAACAGCACTGAAACTCGTTCCGACCACGCTAGTTTCTGGGACGAAGGATATGATGCCTCTTTTGCCGTGGAAACTGAATTCAATCCCTATTACCATTCAGAAGAAGATACTTTAGATAAACTCACTATTCCTCAGATTACGAAGCTTACAAGCCACGCTGTTGGAACTCTTGCCCATATTGTCGAAGCCGAGATAGAACCACCTTCCGTAGAGATACAGACTCCAAGAGGAAGCGAATCATGGGAAAGTAACAGTGAAGAAGAGATAAGATGGTATACTGAGGCAGGAAGTGGAAATATCACAGGTGTAGATTTGGAATACAGCCTTGATGATGGATCTTCGTGGAAGAACATTGCTACAAATATGAATGATACAGGCAGTCATCTATGGACCGTTCCAGAAGTATCTACTAATGAGGCAAGGATCCGTATAACTGTCCATGACGAGCACGGAATGAACGCTCAGGATATCAGTGGTTCGTTCACTATCGAAAAGGATGAGGGAGAAAAGGAAATACCCGGTTTCACATTACCTGTGATGATTCTCGGTATATTGATATCCATTATTGTTCGCGGGAATGAAAAAACTTCAAAACTTGATTAAGACTGTTTCCAGCGTTTTCCCTATTTAATCTTTCATAACTTTTATGATTATCTAGATTGCGGATATTCTCCTTCACGCTTGAACTCATCTTTAGATAGGAATAACAATATTAGAGCTATGAATGACAAAATAGACCCAAAAAACCAAGGGCCAAGAGAGAATAATCCTAAGATCGCACCTAACATTGAGATGCTCCAATGAACTCGCTTGATAGCGAATATGCCTCCAATCATCAGAAAAATACCAAAGATCAATATCAGAACTCCACATACATTTAAAACTGTATCAAACAAATCTGGGTCTAACTCTTCTCCTATCTCATCTTCGAAATCCATCGTGTCGAGATCTAGAAAAAATACTCCACTAGCTGTCAAAATCGCTATGAGGAAAGCTATTATCATCAAAATCCCAGCTATCATAGGTTTTTTGCTTTTCTGTTTCCTCCTCATCTTTTATCCTCAATATTCATTATGTCAAACAAGTATTAAAATTAAAAGACTCTTTCTTCCTATAATTTTCCAACCACTAGTCTATAGCAGGAGACCTTTTTTAAGCAGAGATACGAACTATCCCAGCTTCTCCCTCACCTTCAAAGCAAGGTCGGGTCTATCAGTTATCAATGCATCCACTCCTCTACTAATCCAACGCTCCATCATCCCCTCATCATTGACGGTCCATACGAACACCTCAAAACCTTGTCTCCACATCCTCCAAAGATAGAAAAACCGCAGAAGACGATAGTTCGGAGATACGAAATCAGCATTACATCTATTTAATCTTCTTTTAGGAAACAGTTCTGACAGACGAGTCTTGATTTTAGAATCCGGATCTTCAAGACCGAGTAACAATCCAGATTTGACTTCAGAATCATGTCTTTTTATAGCTTTTGCACACTCATCCGAAAAAGATTTCATCACATAACTGTCGTAGTCCAACTGATCTTTCACCAATTCAACCACTTTTTCTTCATAGCCCTCTTCTTTAAGCTCTATATCTAGACCGATCTTGCCTTTGGAAAGATTTACCACATCTTCGACCGTGGGAACTCTAAAACCTATCTCTTCAGTTATATCTAAAAGTTCTTCATAACTCAGATCCGATATCCTCTCCCCTTGAATCTCAGGATCATGAAAAGCTATCAACACATCATCTCTGGTCTTTCTCACATCGAACTCGATCATGTCCGCGCCAAGTTCTACTGCCTTTCGAAAAGATTCTAAGGAATTATCGAATTCCGTCAAACCTGAAGCGCCGCGATGCGCGATTATCTTACAATCCTTATTTTCCATATTTTACACCTCATAGATGTCCTTCAAAGAAGGAAATAATCTTTTTTTCATAACTCCTTAAATCTATTTGTATAGTTCTGACATGTTCCCCTTCAGTGCTCCATAATTCGACACAATTTTTACTACTCTCGTAGAACTTCCTAACCTCCGATAAATCAACTATAGGATCATTTTTTCCCGCGATCAGCAGTAGAGGTCTATCAATCTGGTGCATAAATATATACATTTCTAAAGTTTTGATCCCGAAGAGTAGTCGAACGATAGGTTTTACTAAATGATAAAACACTGATGGTATACCGACAAAGTACTTCAGACTTCTTGCCGAGGTTGAGTCCATATCTATAGGCGGACTATCCGCTACTGCACAATCCACCCTTTCATCTGATGCTAGACCTTTAATGGCGACAACCCCTCCCATCGAATATCCTATCAACCCTATTTTCTCACATCTCTCTTCATGCTCTCTACCCAGCCAATCCAAGGAAGCTTTTAGATCTAAATGTTCCTTCAACCCGAAAAAAGTCCTACTTCCTCCACTTTTTCCGTGAGCTCTAAGATCAAGATATATTATGTTATAAGGTTTATCTTTCAAGATGCTCAAAAGAGGCTTCATATATACTTCATACCATCTACTAGCTGTATATCCATGAAGGCATATCAAAGTCTTATCACTTTTTTTATCTATCCACCATCCCTTCAAATCGATCCCGTCTTCTGTCTCAAATGACACTTCGCTGTACTCGAGCTCAAAATCACCAGGGTTCCAATCTCCTATGTTCCTCTTCGGCTTGGTCATCCGGTGAGAGATGAATACAATAAAAACAAAAAATGTCGAAAGCAGAACTATTATCAATACGAATAGCATCAATCTTCCTCCAACTCCTTAAGAGACCATATCAGAGGGATAGAGATCCATATGAGGACCGCGGCTATAGGAAAGAGGATTCTGTAATTGTTCCCAGCTAGATCAACTATCAAGCCACCTAAAGCAGAAGCGATCAGAACGGGCAAAGCCCTAGTTGCAGCAAAGACACCGTAATATCTACCGTTGAATTCTTCTCTTTTGTACTGAGTGAGTAGATCACCCACTACGGGCAGTGAACCAGCTAGAACGGCACCCCACCCAATTCCCGCTACAAGTAAAGCTATCAATATCTGCAGTCTAGTCTCGACGAACCAACCCAAGGTTAAAGGCAATCCAAAAATCAACGCTCCAGCTATTATGCTGATACGCCTGCCTATCTTGTCATAGATGTATCCGCCAGATAAAGAGCCGCCCAGCACGGTGAAATTGAAAGCCGCCATAGCGAACAGACCAAAAGAATGGACACTTTCAACGCTAGTCTCGGAGGCATCTCCCTCTAGTATGAAAGCCGCAATACCGAAAAGGAATACCGCTACGAGTTGATAACTCACCCAGAGTAACATCTGGGCCGAATAGAAATTTAGAAAGTTTTTGTCTTTGAACACGCTCTTAAGATAAGATATCAAAGTTTGAGAGGGTATCGTATCGGATATCTTTGGCTCTTTAACCCTGATGAAGACGAAGATGGAGGCTGTGATCAAGAAAATTGCGGTCAACAAGAACATCGAGAGCTGGCCCCAGTCAAATGTTACTATGAAGTAAGCCGAAGCGCCAAAGAGAACGAGGTTACCGGCCCATTCTGCCAAAGTTATGAACCCGCTAGCCTTTCCTCTATCGCCGCTCGGTATCAGATCGGGCAGTAAAGCTCTGAATTGACTGACGTAGGAATACATCGCAAAATAGAATATAGCGACCACAATGGTGAAAAACCATAATGGAGCCCCTAGAGCAAAGGTCGTGTAAATCATCACTGCGAATATCCCCGCTAAACAACCTCCAGCTAGGATGAATGGATTTCTTCTACCATACTTAGATCTATAAGTATCGCTCATGTACCCTAAAAGAATGGGTATAAGGAAACCCATTAAACCTTGAAGGCTGAGAACGAGTCCTTTTATAAGTGCAGATTCAGTGTACTGGCTCAATAGAGGAAAAGTAAAACCTTTGTTTAAAGCAAATCCAAAACCTCTGCTGAAACCCAAAAAGGCTAAGGCAAAAATGACTCCTTTGTGGAATCCTTTTTTCTTCAAATTATCAACTTTTGTATTGGGAAATAAAATATAAGGATTTGGGTTTTAGTATATTTTCGCTTGATATTTATTTGACTTTCAAGAAACCGCCTATTTCCACTTTGAGTAAATGTAGTAATAGATAACCATTGTGACCACAATAAAGATTATCCCAGCAACGTAAGGCGACAAGGGAGAGATATAAAATGCTAGAAAACCAGCGATGAACGGAACAGGTATACCCACAATTTTTCTCAAAGAGCGTGTCAATCCGAAGTACTCACCTCTTCTCTCATCCTCTATGAACTCGCATAGCAAGCTGTTGTGCAGGGGCCACCAAAAAGTATTACCAAAAGATATCAGAGCGAGCGCTAAAACTATAGTGGTGAGTTCTACGGAGAAGTACATCAATAGATAACCTACCGCTATCAGAGATAGGCCGACGATGATCACCTCCTTGCCTTTAGATTTGATCCTTTCCTTTATGAGGAGACCCGCGATGATCGCAGCACCAACTCTTCCTAGTTCCCCTAAAACCACGTGGAAGAAAGTGCCGTTCAATTCTGTTATGATGTAGTTTATCCATACGAACATCGCCGGCAGATTGAAACCGAGTATCAATAACAGATCAGCGCTCAACAGAACTTTTAGTTTCTTATCGAGTTCGGGTTTTTTGAATTCTAGAAAGTCCAGTTCCGCTTCGGTTTCAACCTTTGGTAAATAAGTTAAAGAAAGTATTCCGATGAGCAACATCCCGATACCACAAACGAAAAATACAACTCTAAAAGCGAGTTGAGTCGGGTAAAGAAAACCAAGAAACACACCGAAAAATGGAAAAAACATCAGCATCGAGGCGTGATCAGCTATTAGTTGAATCGTGAAAAATTTCTCTCTATTTTCTTTCGGGAAAGCCTCGTGTTGATAAGCCTGCATCGCAGAATAGAATG
>SL_8KL_010_SEDDRAFT_10001529_pt1 | contig 20056 bp, 16 predicted proteins | sample SodLakKL_010_SED_4_FD_11160 | JGI IMG/M metagenome (IMG submission 11160)
ATAAGGGTCGGAAGAAAAAGAGCTGAAGACGGAAGAATTCCTCCGAGTTCCGAACCCACCGTCCGTATAAGGAAACCTACTATCAAAGAAGCTAGCGGTTCTGAACACAAGCTCACGCCTCACGAAGCGAGATTAAGAGACCTGTACTACGATGCAGAACTCGATATGAAATTCAGCATCGTCCGAGATGGGGTAGAAGAGGAACCGAGATGGATATCTATAGGTAGACTACCTGTCATGATAGGATCAAAGGTATGCAATCTTCATCCTAATAATCTCGACAAGACGGTGGAAGAAGTGCTCAACATGAATCCAGAGAGCAATGAATTTGTGGAAATGTCCCGAGATGACAAAGTAACAGAACTCGGCGAAGATCCTGTAGACCCTCAGGGTTATTTCATCATAAGCGGAACCGAAAGAAATCTGATGGCAGTTGAAGATATGGCGACCAATAGAGTGATGTGTGAGATCAACGAAAAATACGGGAGAGAGCACGAAGTAGCGAAGATATTCTCTCAAAGACACGGTTTCAGGGCTATGACAAGGCTCGAAAGAAAAAAAGACGGTATGATAAGCGTCTCAGTTCCCTCAGCCCAAGGCGACATACCTCTGATCATTTTGATGAAAGCCTTAGGGATGGAAAAAGACGAGAATATCTACAATTCTATAGTAACGGAGCCCGAGATGGCGAGTCTCGTGTTCGCAAATATAGAGATGTGCCAAGAGGAGGAAGAATACTCTCCAGAAGGTGTGTATGACCAGGAAGATGCCTTGGCCTACCTCGAGAGAAAGTTCGCCACAGGACAGGCAGAAGAATACAGGCGTAGAAAGATAGAATCGATATTGGACAGGTCATTACTGCCCCACCTAGGAGACAAAAAAGAGAACAGGATGAAAAAGGCCGTATTCTTGGGAAGGATGGCTAGAGCAATACTTGAACTATACATGGGAGAAAGAAAACCCGATGATAAAGATCATTACGCCAACAAAAGGCTGAAACTCGCAGGTGATCTCATGTCGGATCTTTTTAGAGTATCGATCGTGAATCTTCTGAAAGACCTCAAATACCAGCTTGAGAGAAACTTCAGGAAGAAGGGAGATATCAGGATCAAATCGTCCATAAGACCTGACCTTTTGAGCAACAAATTGCAGCATGCAATGGCTACCGGAAATTGGGTCGGCGGTAGAACAGGTATTTCTCAATTGTTAGATCGCACTTCCAATATGGCCACCATAAGTCATCTAAGAAGAGTAAAATCACCTTTATCAAGGAGTCAACCTCACTTTGAAGCTAGAGAACTTCACCCAACACATTGGGGTAGACTCTGTCCTAATGAAACCCCAGAAGGACAGAACTGCGGTCTGGTGAAAACTTCGGCACTCATGATTAACGTTTCTAAGGGCGAAGAACCGATGGAGGTTCGATGGAAACTCCATGACCAGGGTCTTAAAGAGATGGGAGCAGGGAGTGAAGCAGCTACCAAAGCTTATCTAAACGGGGATCTTGTGGGAGTAGTAGAAGAGCCTGATGAATTTGTCAAACGCGTGAGAAACGAAAGGAGAAAAGGAGATATTTCCGGACAGGTCAATGTAAGACACGACGAAAGGATGAACGAAGTGATAGTGAACTCTGATGAGGGTAGAGTCAGGAGACCACTGCTGATAATAGAAGATGGGAGTATTAATTTCGATATTGAGATTATAGAAGAACTTGAACAGGGCAAAAGAGACATCGACTCTCTCTTTGAGGAGGGTTTTGTAGAGTGGATAGACGCTGAAGAGGAAGAGGATATATATGTCGCGCTTTATCCATTCGAACTGCCAAGCATGTGTGAGGAATGCGAGGAGCCTCTTTCCGAAGCAGATGTAAAATGGATCAATATGGGTGAAGGAGAAGATACCGCAAAAATCGAGTGCAGGATATGCGGAGGAAAAATGGAAGTTAAGTCCAATATCGAAGAAGAACATACTCACATGGAAGTCGACCCGCTTCTGATGCTCGGTGCTTCGACCGGGCTGGTTCCGTTCGCAGAACATAACGCCGCTCCCCGATGTTCTATGGGAGCTAATATGATGAAGCAGGCTCTAGGATTGAACGCTTCGAACTACAGAACTAGACCGGACACGAGAGAACACCTTCTTCACTATCCGCAGTTGTCGCTTATGCAAACAAAAACGATGGAGTTGGTCAATTACAATAAAAGACCTGCGGGACAGAACTTTGTCGTAGCTGTCATGCCTTACCACGGCTATAATATGGAAGATGCTGTGGTCATGAACAGAGCCTCTATAGATAGGGCTTTAGGTAGATCTACCTTCTTTAGGACTTATACTGCTGAGGAAAGAAAGTATCCCGGCGGTCAAGAGGACGAATTCGAGATTCCTGATCCCGATGTGAGAGGGGCTAGAAGTGACCAACAATATAGCAAATTGGATAAAGACGGATTGATAAGTCCCGAGGCTAATGTAGACGGAGGCGAGGTCATTGTCGGCAAAACCTCACCACCTAGATTCCTGGAAGAAGACACTGATCTCATGGCTCCCCAGAAAAGAAGAGAGACCTCCGAGATAGTCCGACCAAGAGAGAAAGGGTGGATAGATTCCGTCATGCTCACAGAATCTGAAGATGGTAGTAGAGTGGTAAAAACGAAGATAAGAGATCAGAGGATACCTGAACTCGGAGATAAATTCACATCTAGACACGGTCAGAAAGGAGTCATAGGCAAATTGGTGGAACCCGAAGACCTGCCGTTCACCGAAGAAGGTCTCGTACCCGATCTCATAGTCAATCCGCATGCGATGCCATCGAGGATGACAGTTGCACATATGTTGGAGATGCTTGGAGGTAAAGTTGGTTCGTTAAAGGGTAGATTTATCGACAGTACACCGTTTAGCGGTGAAAGCGAAGATGCTTTGAAAGAAACCTTGAAAGATGCGGGTTTCAAATCTAATGGTACTGAGATACTATACGATGGAAGGAGCGGAGAGATGCTTGAAGCGGAAATATACATGGGAGTTATCTATTACCAAAAGTTACATCACATGGTTTCTAACAAACTCCACAGCAGATCTAGAGGACCAGTCCAGATACTCACGAGGCAGCCCACGGAAGGACGTTCCCGTAAGGGCGGCTTACGATTCGGTGAGATGGAAAGGAACTGTTTGATCGGTCACGGAACTGCAATGGTGATAAAGGACAGATTGCTCGATCAGTCCGACGGTACTACAGAGTATATTTGTGGAAATCCAGAATGTGGTCATATCGCTATACTTGACAGTAACGGAGAATTAAGATGTCCGGTCTGTGGAGAAAAATCAGATATACATCAGATACAGACTAGTTTTGCTTTCAAGCTCTTGATGGATGAGTTGAGATCACTTGGAGTCACTATGCGTTTGAATGTGGAGGATCAAAGATGACACGAAATAGAGGAAACTCAAAGAGGATAGGCAGTATACAATTCGCTTACATGTCTCCCAAAGAAAAGAGGGAACTTTCCGCTACAAAGATAATCACACCGGATACCTATGACGACGACGGTTTTCCTATCGAGATGGGATTGATGGACCCTAATCTTGGTGTGATAGAACCCGGTTTACGATGTAAAACGTGCGGGGGTAGAGTGGACGAATGTTCTGGTCATTTCGGTCATATAGAACTAGCCATGCCGGTGATTCATATCGGTTACGTAAAAGAGATCAAAAAATTGCTTAGGTCTACATGCAGTGAGTGCGGCAGGATACTTCTACCAGAAGAGGAAAGTAATCAGTATCTTGAGAGGATGGAAGAGATGCAGAATATGGGTGCGGACCTTCTAGACATTCGAGCTCTGGCTAAAGACGTTTCAAAAGAAGCTAGAAAGAACAACGTCTGTCCTCACTGCAAAACAGAAAAGCGTAAGATTAAATTAGACAAGCCGACCACGTTCCGAGAAGAGAACACCAAATTGACAGCTAAGGAGGTAAGAGCTAGATTGGAAAGGATTCCTGACGAGGATCTGTGGCCGCTCGGTATAAATCCTGAGGTCACTCGACCAGAATATATGGTCTTAAAGGTCCTTCTCGTGCCACCCGTTACCGTTAGACCTTCTATAACTTTAGAATCTGGCGATAGATCCGAAGACGATCTCACTCACAAACTGGTAGACATATTGAGGATCAATCAAAGACTAAGAGAGAACAGAGATGTAGGTTCTCCACAACTCATCGTCGAGGACCTGTGGGATTTGTTGCAGTATCACGTCACTACGTACTTTGATAATCAAACTTCGGGTATACCCCCGGCTAGGCACAGGAGCGGAAGGACACTGAAAACTTTGAGCCAAAGATTGAAAGGCAAAGAGGGAAGGTTCAGGCAGAATCTGAGCGGAAAAAGAGTCAATTTCTCCGCCCGTAGTGTGATCTCTCCGGACCCATGGCTTTCGATAAACGAGGTAGGTGTTCCAGAAAAAGCCGCACGGGAACTCACCGTTCCGCTGAAGGTTACGCCTATGAATTTGGAATATGCTAGAGAGATAGTGTCACGAGGGCCTTCACCCACTGAGGACGGAAATTATCTCGCTGGAGCGAACTACATGATAAGACCCGACGGTAGAAGGATAAAGGTTACCGAAAAAAATTCTGAAACCGTTGCAGAAAAAGTCGAGCCCGGTTTTACGATAGAACGAGAGCTAAAAGATGGTGACATAGTGCTTTTCAATCGACAACCTTCACTGCACCGTATGTCGATGATGGCACACGAGGTAAAAGTCGTTCCCGGAAAAACTTTCAGGCTGAATCTCGCTGTCTGTCCACCGTACAATGCGGATTTCGACGGCGACGAGATGAATCTACATGTTCTCCAAAGCGAAGAAGCTAGGGCAGAAGCGAAGGTCCTGATGAAGGTTCAGGAGCATATACTGTCCCCAAGATTCGGTGGACCGATAATCGGGGCAATACAGGATCATATCAGCGGTTTGTTTTTCCTAACACATGAAAATCCCTCATTTACTAGAGAAGACGTGGTCAGTATATTTTCAAACCTTAAGACCGAAAGTTTTCCCGAGCCGATAGAAGAAGACGGTAAGAAGGTCTGGAAAGGTAAAGACATCTTCACTCATTTCCTACCTGATGATTTGAATATAGAGTTCCAGGCGTCCATATGTGAAAAATGCGAAACATGCGATGAGGAGGAATGTGATATAGACGCTTTTGTGAATATCAAGAATGGACAACTGGTCAATGGGACCATAGATGAAAATGCAGTTAGCCCTTTCGCCGGGGAAATAGTCGATAAATTGGCGAGAGATTATGGATCGAATGTAGCAAGAAAATTCATAAATCAAATCACCACGATAGCGCTAGGGGTTATCACCTTAAGAGGTTTCACCACGAGTATAGATGACGAGGAGATCCCTGAAGAGGCTATAAGACAGATCAATTCGTTATTGGATAAAGCAAAAAACAAAGTGAAAGATCTGATCGAGGCCTACAGAGCGGGGGACTTAGAAGAACTCCCCGGTAGAGGTCTCGAAGAGACCCTGGAGCTTAAGATAATGAAAGAGCTCGGGAAAGCTAGAGACGACGCAGGACAGATAGCTAGCAAACATCTCGGGTTAGGAAACAACGCTGTGGTGATGGCTAGAACAGGTGCACGAGCCAGCATGCTCAACTTAACCCAGATGGCCGGTGCTCTAGGACAACAGGCGATCAGAGGAGAGAGGCCCAGCAGAGGCTTCGAGGAGAGAACCCTCTCGCACTTCAAAAGAGGGGAATTAGGTGCTGAGTCAAAAGGTTTCGTCAAATCGTCTTACAAGGAAGGCTTAAATCCGGTTGAATACTTCTTCCACAGCATGGGAGGCAGAGAAGGTCTCGTCGATACTGCTGTTCGTACCAGCAGGTCTGGATACATGCAGAGACGTTTGATAAATGCACTCGAAGACCTGATGGTTGAAAACGACGGAACCGTCAGGAATTCAGCAGATACTGTCGTCCAGTTCAAATACGGAGAGGACGGCATAGATCCGATGAGAAGCAAGCGAGGAGATGCCATCGACATAGACGATATTATTCGTGATTTTAAGATAGGGGGCGATAAATGATGGCGAAGAAAGATACTATAAATGCTTTGATCCGAAGAGGTTTAGACGAGAAAACTGCGAAAAAATTGGCGGATGAAGATTTTCTGCTCGGCGACGTGAAATCCGCATCGAAGAGTGAACTAGAAGAAGTTCTCGAGGAAGAAGAAGCAGAAAAAGTCAAAGAACTTGTAGGTAAGAAGAGCAAAAAGAAAAAAAAGAAACAAAAAAAGGACAGTCAAGAAGAGAAGGTTAAAAAATCAGATGATTTTCTACCGGATAAATTCGATGAATTGGAGGGAACAGCGAAGAAAATAAAGGAGCTAGCGGACTCTAAAGGTTATGAACTTCCGAGGGCGATTATCACTAAAACGGCAGAGGGTATGAAAGAACACGACATTCCAGAAGAGTATTACGAAGATATCCTCGGGATGATAAATGAAAGATATCAGAACAGGAAAGTCGATCCTAAAGAATCAGTAGGTATAGTCGGCGCTCAGTCCATAGGAGAGCCAGGAACACAGATGACCATGAGAACATTCCACCATGCAGGTGTTGCGGAGATAGGCGTTACTCAAGGACTGCCTAGAATGATCGAGATCGTTGACGCAAGGAAAGTTCCAAGCACTCCTTCTATGGAAGTACATCTCGAGGAAGAACTGATAGATGATAGAGACGAAGCTAAAAGAATCGCCTCTAGACTAGAGATTACTAGATTGAAGGATGTTGCTGATGTCGAGATCGACATGGCGGAAACGAATATAGTCATAAAACCAGATATGGATAGTCTGGAGGAAAAGAACATAGAGCTGAAAGAGATAGTCAAAAAATTGAACAAATCCCGAGGTATCGAAGGAGAAGTTACCGGTTCGGGAGAAGAAATAAACATAACTGTCGAAGAAGGTAAATTCAGTCTACTTCACGAGGCCGTGGAAAATGCCAAGAATATGAAGATCAAGGGGATAAAGGGCATAGAGAGAGGTGTCATCCGTAGAGACGGGGGAGAGTTCGTGATATACACAGAGGGTTCTAATCTAGAGGAGGTTCTGAAGATGGATGGGATCGACATTAAAAAGACTACAACTAATAGCCCCTTTGAGATATACAACGTGCTTGGTATCGAAGCTGCGAGGAACTCAGTAATTCATGAGGCAAAAAACACTCTGGACGAGCAGGGGCTAGAAGTCGATATTAGACACGTAATGCTAGTAGCAGATATCATGACCAACGAAGGTGACCTGAAAGCTATCGGAAGACACGGAGTTTCTGGTAAAAAGACTAGCGTGCTGGCAAGAGCTGCCTTCGAAATCACCAGTCAGCATCTACTAAGAGCAGCTATAATAGGTGAAGAAGACGAACTCAGTGGAGTCGCCGAAAACGTGATAGTAGGACAGCCTATAACTCAGGGAACTGGAGACGTGGATGTCAAATACACAGGTCTTCAATCCGAGATGAGTGCACAAAAGGAGGAAAAGGAGTAAATTCTTTAATAAATCATAAATACCAGCATCATGATGAAGATGATGATTACAACAGAAAGGTGTTGCTAGAATGGATATAAATAGAGAGATCAGGATGGCCGTTAACACAGGAGCGGTCGATTTTGGTATAAAAGAGGCGAAGGAGAACGTCGAGGAGGAAGAATGTGAACTTCTGATAGTGGCGTCTAACTGTCCTGACGATAGCTTGATGGATAGTAAGGAATACAATGGTGTACCCATATATGTTTACAGAGGAAACAACCAGCAGTTAGGGTCTGCAGCGGGAAAACCTTTTGCCGTTTCCGCCATCTCGATAAAAGATGATGGTAATTCGAATATACTCTCTTTGAGGGCGGAATGAAAATGTCGAAAAGCATGGAAGATATCTCTTTCAATGAAAAAACGCTAAGGTATATCTCTGTTTTTGAGAAAATCACTGATGCTAAAGTCGTAGACTGTATAGATATACCTGAAAAAGTCATATTTATCGTGGAAAAGGGATCTATACAGAAGGCAATCGGTAAAGGAGGTAAAAACGTCACAAAGATCAGCGACGCTATTGATAGGAACGTGCATGTTATAGAGTATAGTGAAGATGCAGGGCAACTACTCGAAAATATATTTTACAGTTATGACGTCAAAGATGTAGAGATCGAAGATAAGAACGGTGTGAAACATGGAACTGTAGAAGTGGCACAGGAGAACAAAGCCCGTGCGATAGGAAAAAAGGGTAGAAATCTCTCCATCGCAAGGAAGATAATGATGAGACATTCAGACATATCCAGCGTATCTGTCGCGTAGTATTTTAGACGAGCCCCTGAAGTGAAGGTATGGCTCTATATCTTTTTCGATTTTCCATCTAGCTCTGCAATCACATTCAGGAAGATTTTCTAATGTAGATTTTTTCTGGCTTTTGTTGAACCGCTCTATTAGTTTCAAAAACTGATCGTTACAATCTTCACAGTTGGCAGCTCCTCTCTTCGATCCTAATCCGGCTTTTGACACGAAGATAGGGTCGTCAGATAGGTCTATAGAAGTGAGCACCTCAGCTAACGACCACAACCAGGGCGGACTGTAAAGATCCCTATGCCATAGTTCTTCCAATAAAGTACCTCTCTGAACGTTAACGGGGTTGACTGATATTATATCGGTTAGATCAGATATCTTTTGTATAGAATCTATCAAGTCTTTTACGGCTTCCTTTTCTGTCAGGAACGGAGGCTTCAACAGCAGATAAGTTCTGATGGAGACGAGATCTGAGATCTTTTCAATACTCTTTTTATAATCGTTGAAGGTGAAACCTTTATTTATACAGTTTTCCAAAACGAAATCGTTAGCGGATTCGAGTCCGATAGCGAGCTCCAACTCATTTACGGTTTGAGAAAGTTTTTGAACGCGCTCTCTCTCAACGAATTCAGGTCTAGTTTCTACAACTATCTTCTCAGAATCAAAGCTCTTGAGTATTTTAAAAGCCATTTCATCGTCTATTTCATCTCTATCCAAAAAACTACCTGAAGTGTAGATCTTGACGATCTTCTGTTTATCATAATGTGAGAGAGCTTCGTCCAATTGTTCATTAATATCTTCACTCTTGATATCAGGATTAGTATCGGTGTAATAGCCGCACATCGAGCAGCCTGAGCTGTATGCTCTATAACAGCCTCTAGTGCGAAATATTATAGAAAAAACATCCTTTATCTCATCTTTATAGAGTTCTTCCTCCTCCCAATAGGCGATAAGGTCTCTCCTATCGCTTCTTGAAGTTTCTCGATGAAATCTTCTGATATCAGACTTCAATCCCATATTTTTCAAAGTCTTTGTATGATAATAAATGTTTTTCCTCGACATGAAGAAAATACAATTATATGCCTTCTTCATTACAGTTTACGAATCTCTATGAAGGTCTTGCGTGACAAATCTAAAATGACGAAATTCCTCGTACTTTACAAGTCAGCGGTGGAAAGACCAAACAGACTAGCGGACCTAGCTTCTGAACTAGATATGAGCGAGCAGGCAGTATCCAACTACATCTCCAATATGGAAGAAGAGGGGCTCATCGATAGATCAGGTACTTTCTATCGTCCAACCTCAGAAGGTATGGAACTTGTGAGAGAGATTATCTCAGAACTGGGGTCTTTTTTGGACGAGGCGAGTGGTAAAATAAATTTTATTTCTACCTGTACCGCTATAGCTTCCGAAAATATCAAAGAGGGTGAAAGAGTCGGTCTTCTAATGAAAGAGGGATTTCTACATGCTTCGTTAGAAGAATCCACCAGTATGGGTACAGCTCTTAACAGTGCAAAACTTGACCAACCTTTAAGAGTAGGGGGTCTACAGGGAATAACAGAGATGGAACTCGGCGAACTCTATCTTTTGGAAGGAGATATCGATGGAGCTATAGAAGAAAAAGCTTACTCTTTGGACTCGGATATAGAAGATATCGACTATGATAAGCTCGCGATAATGGGAGAGATGCAGCAGGGACTGTGCAACATGATCGGTTTAGAGCCTGATATACAGTTTGCTCCCATAGAGTCATCTATAAATGCGGCTGAAAAAGGACTTGACGTGCTTCTGATATTATCAGAAAAAAATTTAGATGAGGTCCTAGAAAAACTCAAGGACAGGAACAAAGATCTAGATGAAGAGTACAAGATAGATTACATCGTGCTTTAAGTCACAACGGGTATATCCCGACCGCAGTTAGGACATTTTCCTCTCTCTAAATTTAAACTTCCTGAAGAGAAATAGGAGCGGGAAAGGATGATCGTGTCGCAGTTCGGACATCTGGTATCATTATCCGCTCTCATATTACCCAGGTAGATGAAATTGAGTCCGATTTTTTTAGCTATATTTCTAGCTTCTTTCATCTTCTTAAGGAGAGTCGCTGGAGTGTCTCTCATCTCATGGTCAGGATGAAAACGAGAGAAGTGGACGACATTATCTTCTCCTAGGTTTTCTTTAACCCATCGGGAGAAACTCTTAAGCTCCTCTCTAGAATCGTTGTGACCTGGTATAATCAGGTAAGTGACTTCTACGTGAACTTCATTTTCTACCGCTCTTTTCGCGGTCTCAAGGACCGGTTTTAATTCTCCACCAACAATCTCTCGGTAAAATTCTTCATTATATGCCTTGATGTCTATATTCATCGCGTCGAGGTAAGGTATTATATTCTCGAGTGGTTCATCTTCAATATATCCATTAGTAACATAGACCGTGTACTTGTCATAATCGGTTTTCAGTTCTTTGAACACTTCGTAGCTGAACTCGTATGATATAGTGGGTTCATTGTAGGTCCAAGCAATCCCGTCATATCTCAACGTCTGTGTGATAATATCTTCTACTGAGCGTTCTTCAAGATAAGGGCTCTCAGGATCACCGCAGGATAGCGAAGCGTTCTGACAGAAACTGCATGAAAGGTTGCATCCCATGGTACCGTAGGACAAAACCTTAGACCCTGGATGGAAGTGATAGAGTGGTTTCTTCTCTATGGGATCAACAGCTAAAGAGGCAGCTTTCCCATATATCAGAGAATATAAGGTTCCGTCTTGATTTTCTCTGACATTGCACAGTCCCCTATTTCCTTCTGATATCAGGCAGTTATGAGGACAGAGATGGCATTTTACTTTCCCTCCTTCTTTTTCCTCCCAGAACATTGCTTCTTTCATATTATCATATTATAGGCAAATATATACAAATATATTTCCATCTAACCCTCATAGACCTCAAGATCGACAACCACATGGAACACATGGGGTGCGTAGGATTTTATCTTTTTTATGTTCGTGATTTCAAAGTTCTCTGAAATATTTTCTTTCAATTCTTCCTTCACATCTTCAGGATATCTTCTATCCAAAGTTCTCGTGTGATAATGGATGACTCCTGAACCATCCAAAAACTCAAGAGCCTTTCCAAGATACTTCTGGGTTTGATGAAGATAGCCCATAACGACTCTGTCCGCACCAACAAAAGAGAAATCTCTGTTGTCGCCGTGCCAAGCCTCAACAATATCTTCGACACCGTTCAAACTAATATTTTGTTCTAAGTATCGGAACGCAGTAGGATTGATCTCCAAAGAATATACTTTTTTTGGATCGCCGTGCAGCGCCATAGGAAGAGAAAAATAACCTATACCTGCGAACATGTCTACTACAACTTCTCCTTCTTCGATTTCTTCTGCCATCCTGATTCTCTCATCGATATTGCCGCTGGAGAACATAAGAAAAGAAGTATCAATCTTGAATTTTACTCCATTTTCGATATGCACCGTTTCAGTCTCATCACCATATATCTTCTCTACTATTGGTTCTCTCTCCATACCTTCGATAGATCCCTGTAACATCACGGTCTTAGCGTTCAAAACTTTCGAATATACTTCAGCTATGTTTTCTTTGTGTTCTAATAATTCATCAGGAAGCTTGATTAAAAGAACATCTCCGATCATCTCCCAGTTATCGGGAAGTAAATTTACTTTAAATTCAGGAAGATCAATCTTATCCTTTATGCGTTGATATGGACTCATTTTTTCTTCTCTGAACTCTGGATCGGTCTCAGAAGTGTTACCTTCTTCTTTTACTGGGAAGATCAACTCGTCACCTTCCTCCCTTATAGACCTGTGAGGGTCAAGATAGCCTTGATCTTTGAGTTTTTGGAGAATTTTTTCTCCATTCTCCTTTGAAACTTTCAACACGGGATGGCCTTCTCCGCACATGCATTAATCTAATGAGATTAGGTCACATAAGTATTTTATAGTCACACCGATTAATACAATACTGATGTATAAGAAACATCTGGTGGTGATTTCAGTCCTTATCATATTTATTTCACTCTTCTCATTCTCAGTTAAATCCTATGATGTATCAGATTATGATATCTCCGATCCATATTTCACTAACCAACTGATAGACAAAATCGATACCCCAAGAATAGAACTTGACAATGATGCGGAGTTGACTCTCACATTCAAAAATCCCTATCCGGAGGAAATGGAAAATCTCACATTCAAGGTCAGCATATACTGGTATAGTTATCTCGATGTTGACAAAAATATCTCAGAAGTGGATGAGCCGCCTGTGTTCGATAACGGAGAAACTTACTCGATTTTAGATATAGATGATCTCTCCACTAATGATAGCAAAGACCTGAAATATATCATACACACCTTCGAGGATACTGAAGAAGGTGTTTATTCTCTGAGATTCAAACTCGAATTTTCGATGAATAACGAGACAGAGGTGATGAAATCAAGAGGTCATTTTTCCAGTGAAGAGTGGGATGAGGCTAAGAGTCCTGGGGAAAGAATCAACTTGACGAAGCTTAATGTTAGCGGGATTTTGCCCGAAAGTACCTTCGAAGTGAAAAATCCTATTCCACGATGGCCTCATTACCTGCTCGGTATCATAACTACAGTCTCAGGTGTTCTAGCGGTTATGTTCTACATGCAGGAGAAATACAGCTCATTCCCTAAACTAGAAAAGACTTTTGATAACTGGACCGGTAAACTTGATAAGCTCTGGAGCGGTCTTAATAAGAGGTTTAAGAAGCGCTGAATGGAAATCGATATCTCCTTCTTTCTCTATAACGCGCCTTGATTCGTCTCTTTTCAATATACTTATTAATTCATCTATCTCCTTATCTGATAAGTTTTTGAAAATCTTCCTTATCTTCATCTCTCTAGAGATCTGTTTCCCTATATCCCGCTGCCATCTCTCATGGTACTCTCTTAACCTTCCCTTCGAGAGGTCGCCTTCCTCTAGAGCATTTAGGACTACGTCTGAGCAGATGTCAGCTGCTTTAATACCGAGAAATATACCGCCTCCTGAAAGAGGCTTTACTTGACAAGCCGAATCTCCAACGAGGCACAATCCATCATCTACGCTACTTTCAAGATTCCCGAGCGGTATGGTTCCGGATAGATAAGTTATCACTCTATTATCTAGACCTTTCGATTTGAGGAAATCCATCAGATGATTGTAAGTGTTCCCGTCATCTGTAGCAAGGCCTATTAGTTTTCCCGTGGTAAATGGCACTTCGTAAAGAAAAAAACCTGGTGCTGTCTTACTGCCTATATGGATCTGAACCGAATTGTCATTTGACGGTACAACTGCCTGGACAGCAGGAAGTACTTCCTTTGGGGACGGAAAATCAGCGGTTCTTCTCACGATTGATGTTGGTCCGTCCGCACCAATCACCACATCGGCCTTAATTATCTCTTTCTTTCCTTCCCGCACATATTCCACTTCCCTCTTTTCGTCATAAGTGGTTTTCTCTACAGCCGATTTGAGTCTTATGTCAGCGCCGGCTTTTACGGCTTTCATCGCCATCTCCCTGTCGAACTTAGCCCGGTCGATGACCACCGCTTTCTCCCTCTTCGCTTCGATGGTCAAGCTTTCGCCTGAGGGTGGATTAATAACTGCCTTTTTCGGCTTTTCGATAACACTCTTAGTGCCAGTTAATTCGACAACACGAGGACTGACCAAACCAGCACATTGTACAGGTTTACCTATAACTGCATCTTTCTCCAAAACGACAGTTTCATATCCTGCCTTAGCGGTGTTCATCGCGACTCTTAGACCGATAGGGCCTGCTCCTACAATTACAACTTCAGTCAAGACGATTCATGAGAATACTCACATCTTTTTAACGTTTCTCCTCGAACGAAATTCTAAAAATGTTGATAAAGATTTTAAGGTAAGAGAGAATAAGAGGGTCATGGAATCTAAAGAGACTAGTTTCCCTATTCTAGACAATCACATCCATCTGCAGGAAAGAGGGGATAACGTCAAAGCGGTAAAAAAATTCGAAAGAGCCGGAGGAACTCACCTGATATTATCTCACCTGCCTTATCATGATCTTAGAAGATGGGATGAGAAAGGGTACGAACCCATATACAATAGAACAGTTAGATTAGCAGAGAAATGTATGGAAGAGACTTCGGTGGATATATTCGTGACTTTAGGTCCCTATCCTGTCGATCTGGTGAATCTAAAAGACAAAATAGGTCTCGAAAGAGGAGAAAAGATATTGAAAAAAGGGATGGAACTAGCTCTAGACTATGTAAAAAAAGACAAGGCTATCGCACTAGGAGAGATCGGTAGGCCTCATTTCGACGTTTCTGAAGATGTATTAGAAACTTCGAATAGAATAATGAGATATGGTATGGAACTGGCAGCAGATTATGATTGTCCAGTTGTACTCCATACAGAAAGCACGACACCTGAAGTCTGCAAAGAAATAGGCAAGATGGCCGATGAAGTGGGCCTTTCGAGAGGAATGATTATCAAACATTACTCTCCACCTCTTGTCGATATAGAAGAAAATCATGGCCTGTTCCCCTCCATTTTAGCTAACGAAGAGAATATTGAGGAAGCTATATCTAAGGGAAATAGATTCATGCTTGAGACTGATTATCTAGACGATCCGAATCGACCTGGAGCGGTATTGGGAATAAAAAATGTCCCCAAGAAAACTTTCAAATTGCATGAAAAAGGGGTTTTGAGAGAAGAGGATATATGGACTATTCACAAGAAAAATCCAGAAGAGGTTTATGGAGTGAAGATCGAGTTATGACTCCATTTCTTCCTTTATAATCTTGACGAGCTCTTCAAAGCAGTCCTTGCAGATGCTCTTATCCCCAACCCTCTTGTACTGCTTAGTCCAATTACGACAGAAATGGCATCTATCCGAATCGTAAGACAAGATTTTCTCCTCATCTGCATAACGGAGATAAAAGATATAAAGTTTTTACCGGAAGTTTTCTAGAAATTACCTCTCATAACTACAGTTCACGCAACTCTCTCCGCCATCTTCACTTTTCACCAATGAAATGTTACCACATTTAGGACATCTAGAAGAATCAGTCCGCAGTTTTCGATCTTCTATAGAAAAGAAGCGGTCAATTTCGGCTTCGTCCGCATCGGAAGAAGATGGTATCTGCTGTGAAGAATAGCTCTGATCCCACTCCTGCTGTTGAGGATGTCCTCGAGAGATTTCATAATTGGGATAACCACGGATAGTACCACTTTCCTTCACTACATATGTGTAAGCTAACTTATCTCCTATCCTCTGGTCACTGTCAGCTATTAGGACGACGTCTATTATCAATATGATAAAGCCGATGCATGGTACTTGCCATAACAGTCTGAGGATGTTTCGTATGAAAGATGGACCAAGATCGATTTTTTTTCCATATTCATCTACAACTTTGATATTTAATGCTCTCTTGCCGATTGTGGCTCCTCCGCCTATTTCAGACTCTAGGAGGGTGAAATATATCAGATCAATAATACTGCTGAACCCCAGTAAGATAAGGTAAGATGCTCTGAAGAATCCGGAAAACAAAACACCGGGTTCAGTCTCTAAAAACATTTCCCAAGAAACGAAACCAAGAAATAGAAAAATAAAAAAGAAAAGTATGTTCAATATCCACAATAAGATGATATCTATTATATACGCTCCTATACGCCGAAGGGTTGATGCGTGATTGAAACGCGGTTTCCTAGGTAAACCCCAACCTCGCTGATATCTGTGCTCTTGGTCCATATTACCATCGATAGAAGAGAAAACAACAGATTTTATTTAAATTTAATCTGTTTTTGAATCAATAGAAGGTGATCTCAGTTCCACCGAATTATTAGTAAGAGAGAGCAATGTCACTAGTTGTGAGTTGGCTCTATGGTATCTTGTGTGTTTTTTGCCCAAGGAAGAACCTATTATTTAATTCGACTCAAGAATTAATCCTCTAGCTCTGAGAATAATTCCCGATGGAAGGCCTGCAAAATCTATTCCCAAGTATTTTAAAAAACCAAGCGTCACGTAGACCCCGTTCCTTTCTGATATTCTAATATTTCAGCTTTTTCTGATTTTATACATCCGTTTATTTACCGTGTCCTATACCAAGCAAATATATTTAAGAAAATACATAAAGATTTTGTTTAGATTGCTTTATTTTTTCTGTCTAGAAAGCCTCACTGCGAATCTATGGTAGCTAACATAGTACAGGCTCTAAAGACCTTGTAATTTGTCTCGATTTCACCAGCATCTATGACGAACTCTTTTGGACCAGTTCTCTCTATTGATGGAAGAAGTTCTAGATTGTCAAGTTTTCCTGCATCTTTGAACCAGACGTGATAGCGGGTCTCTTCTGGCTCTATAATTTTGCCTCTATCGTTTTCGATAGCTTCTTTCACCTTCTCCTGTATCTCTTCTCTAACCACCTTAGGATGCCTGCACTTGGCGCTGTATCTACCAGTAGCTTTTTTCGTCCGTACGTAAGGTATGTCCGGATAAAGTTTCTTGGCTTCGCGGATTATTTCATCGTCTCCAGCTAGAAAGAAAACTGGAACGTCATACTGAGCCGCTAAGAAAGAATTCATGGCGAATTCACTAGCCATCACATCTCCAATCATCAACTTGTCAACCACCGCACCAGAATAAGTATGTGAAAGTGTGCCTTGGCTGTGAGCCGAACTGTGATAACCTACATAACCTACACCTTCGAGCTCTTCACTCAAACCTTCCATCTGCGAAAGCAACTTAGGCCTTCCGCTGAAAAGTTCCACCCTTTCGTCCAGATCCTCGATTATTATGTTTCTCATCTTCCCGTGGCCATCAGTCACGTAAACGGTCTCGGCTCCCGCTTCGAAAGCTCCTTTAGCAGCGGCATTAGCTTCTTTTGTCATCAACTCCTGGGCTCTATCGTATTCTTTCGAATCCATCTTGCATTGAGGTCCAGAAACTACACCTGAAATACCCTCGATATCGACTGAGAACAAATATTTCATGTTTTCACAAAGGAAAAAGTGTGACGATTTAAAATAATTTTCTATGTTTTGATGATCTAGAGCGATTCTTTTAACATTGCCTAGATGATCAACTACTAACTCATCAATAAGTGACATTTGTTTCGTAGGTGTAAACACTTTCACCAAAGGAAAAAAGCTCTACAGTTGCCTGATCACCTTTTTCTATATCTAGACTTAAAGTTCCGTTAAGTTCCGAAGTTTCTTCAGCCATGAGTTCGATCGGTTCATCAAAGTCTATCTGCTCCAAATTCCCTGTAATATTCACCATCATCTTATCGACAAAGATAGGCAAGTCCCCACTGTTTTCAACTTCAACTTTTAAGTCAGTTTCGGACCCATCGCCTTCTCCGTCAAATTCGAGATCTGTGATCTCTATCTCAGGGCCTTCAAATGTAAGATTCTCATCATAGATCAGTTTGTCTCCGGCTGTGTCTTTCACCTCAAGCCTGTATTCACCTGGAGTAGGATTCCCTTCATCAGCCATCGAAACCTCAACCGTTGCCTGAACAACTCCAATGAAACGCTTGGTCATATCGTCGGAGGAAATGTTGGCAGTTCCCACTCTGTAATCCTCGTGATTGTATAAATTTACCTCATGTCCCTCCTCAACTCCCTCTAAGCTAACACGCAATCGCGCCCCTTCTACAACTTCGAATTGGGTCCGGATCTTTGGATCGTTATCCCCCACACTTATACCGAGAGCGAGGGTTACCATGATGATTATTATTATACCTATTGCTTTCTTTTTTTTACTCATAAATCTTCTATGAAATCGAACCTAATTGAAGATATAAAAAATTAACCATTAGAAAAATTTACTGTGTCATCCTCGAATTATTTCAAGATTTTTCAAATTCAAAATAGTATCGGAGTCAACGATTCTGAAAATAGATGATTATTTTATTCCTCGACTCGAAGGTATGTTCTATTCCTACTCAAATCTAGAGGCTCAATCTAGCTATCGCCGCTCTCTCTAAAATGTATTTTGCGATAGCAGGTAATGGTCCAACCATCGAGAAAGATCGAAAAGTAAGTATTCCATTTCTCCTACCTAGACTTATCACCAATGGAAATTCTCTTTTTTGGTATTTAGACAATCTTTTTCCTCTTGAGTGTCTTATGATGTTTTGATATATCAATCGAGCGTGTCTATCGGCATTATGGCCAGTTTTTTCTTCATAAATGGAAGTTATGTCCCCCCCAACAAATATTTTGTCATGATCTTTGAGTCTAAGATTTTCATCAACTCTCAATCTCCCATCTTCTGAAAAAACAAGGTCATCAAAACCATATAAAAAAGAACTATCAAATCTTAATCCTGCGCACCAAATAGCCATATCTGCTTTGATAATCTCGTGGTTTTCGGTATAAAAATTATCTTCATTTCTAACCACTTTATCATTGAAGATCAATCGAACATCTCTTTCCTTCAAAAATTTTTCAGCATACTTAGAAGCAGACATAACATTTCTTTCTATAAGCCTTGAATGAGTATGAACCAAACATATCTCTTTTTCAGTACTCACGGCCAGTTCAGAAGCGACCTCAACACCGATCAATCCGCCACCGATTATTAGAATGCTTTCTGATCTCTCGATTCTTTCATTGATCTTTAGTGAATTAGAAACACTATCTGCAGTAAAAACTTCTTTCGTGTTCTCCAATATTATAGGATAATCAGCTCCTGTACAGATGGCTAGATAATCAAATCTAAATCTATCTTCAGAGGTCTCAACAAACTCAGGAGTTACATTTTCCACTTTACCCTCTACCACATTCGTATCGAAAAGAAACGAATCCAATCTCGATCTAACCATTGATCCATAAGCAGGATCAGTGATCAATTTAGGGATGGAAGGATAAAACTCGAAAAATCCGTTCTCATCGATCAATGTTGTATCGAACCTGTCTATAGGATCGAATTTTTTTGCAAGAACAGAACCACAAAAACCACCACCAACGATCACCAATCTCATAACCTCATATTGAAAACATGTGATTTACTTTTTTTGACATAATCTTTTGTGAATCAGGAGATAGCCTTTTCTTTAATTACAGAAAAATTAAAAATAGGAGAAGGGAATTTATATACTATGTCAGAGGAAGCGTTAAAAAAATATCTTGAAGGTGAACAGTCAGAATCTCAATGTGAAGATTGCGACGGAACCATAAAAGTACTCCAGTTCTCTTGGGGCGATAGTGAAACCCATGAAGGTATTATAACTGTACTCAACACTATTTTAGAAGAAGATGAGATGCTCGAAAAACCTCTAGATTACGAAAAAATGAGGATGGAATACTGCCGGAATTGCGATGTGATAAATCTCTCTATTGAGTGAATGTAGAATAATAAAAAAGCGAAAGAAAAGATGAGATTAGCCATCTATCTTTTCCTTGGATCTCTTTTTACAAGTTCTACCTCATCGAAATAATCGATTATTGGTATTTTTTCTGCCTTCGAGCGAACCACTTCTATTTCACCTGATCTTTCCTTTAAGTTTTTCACTTCGATTTCATCGTGCTTGATACCGTATTTCTGCACCTTCTTTCCGACTTTCCATCTACTTGCCTTTTCATCGATTTTGAACTTGAAAGTCACCATCCCATAAACGTTGGAGTGGTGATCGTAATCAATCTTATGATCGACTTTTCCTTTGGATTTTAATTTGAGGTGTTTGAGTTCATCTTCGATGAAATCCTCTATCCTGTCGAGAAA
>SL_8KL_010_SEDDRAFT_10001530_pt1 | contig 20048 bp, 18 predicted proteins | sample SodLakKL_010_SED_4_FD_11160 | JGI IMG/M metagenome (IMG submission 11160)
ATTCCCTCCTTTATATATTTGCTCCTTTCCAAGAGTGGGAGGCCGGCGGATTTCTCCTGCTGACCCATCGGCAGCTGCTCCCTGGATTTTTATCTTTAGGAACTACTGCTCGGAGGAGTTACCTTTATTGAGTTAAGGACATACAATTAATTGCCTGTACCAGAGACAGTCAGCACAGGTTGGTTGATTACCCCAGCAATCAAGTGAGTTATCTTCAACCATTGAACAGCCATCGACATATTTGCAATCAGTACATGATGGAAAGTCTCCCTGCTTGACCCTTGAGCGGAATCTAATATAATCTTCCTGCTGCCAGATATCTTTTAAATGCTTTTCATTGATATTTCCGTAATTATAAGATTTATTTTCCCGGCAGCGGCCATAAATGTAAACCTGATAATTATGGAGTAAGGGATAACAGGGTACAACCTCTCCTTTCCAGTTGATTGAAGCTGATCTATTTTCAATGAAATTGCACTTTCTATCGGTTCTAAGCTTCATCTCCGGGTAAGATGTATGGAGTGAGACATAACCTCCTAATTTGGCTTTAATCTTCTCCTCATCAACATCATAGAGTTCTTCTCCAACCATGTCTTCTGTATAAGGGATTAGGTTGGTTATTATAATCCCGTCTAAATTTAGTTCGCTGGCAAGTATTATTAAATCATCTAATTGATTGATATTGCTTTTCATGGCCACAAACTCTATCCAGATATCTAAATTGCTTTTAGATGTTCTTAAATCAGATAGCTGTTTTAAATTCTTTAAAATCTTATCAATATCGGCATTTATCCTGATTGATTCTAAGGTCTCTTTTTTAGGTGCATCAATGGAGAAAACAACTTTATCAAAGCCAATTTCGATCAATTTTTCAGCTGTCTGTTTATCCATTAATTGACCATTAGTTATAGCCTCAGCTCTATAACCTTTTTCTTTAATTTTAGTGGCTAGTTCTATAAATCTGGGATGAGTTAAAGGCTCACCAAACCCACCGAAATGGACTGTCTTTAATTCTGGAAGATCATCTATTTGTTCGAATATCTTATCAATCGTTTCGTTAGACATTTTATCGATTGAATCTGACCAGGAATTTCTTATACAGGTAATACAATCAAAGTTACATTTAGTAGTTAATTCGATATAAAGTTTTTTAAGATCTAGCTGTTTCGGGATAATTCTTAGACTATCGCCTTCATTTATTATTACATTGTTTTTTTTGAAATCATAATCTATATCAATTGATTTCCGTAAGTCACTGTCAATCTTTATAATAAATCACCTCTATTGATTCTTTTTTGCAAGCCTATTTATATTATTAAACATTTAACAACAATATCCTGCTTTAAAAGAATAAAATATTTGTGAAAATATAGCTGTTATTCAGTTATATTCAAATTAAATTGCAGGAGAAAGAGGTAAAATAAAGAATTATAATAAATAACAAAGGGGTGAAATAATGTCTTCTGACAATTTTATTATAAATAAAAGTCCATTAAATAATCAAGTTTTAGGTGAATATAAAATAGCTGATGATAGTGAAATAAAATCAGCTTTTTTAAAAGCCAGAAAGGCTCAGGATATTTGGTCTAAAACCTCTTTAAAGAAGAGAGGTAGAGCATTAAAAGCTTTAAGACAGACAATAGCTGCTGATATAGATAATCTGGTTAATTTGATTACTAAAGATTCAGGCAAAACTAAATTAGAAGCCTTGATGGCTGATATTTATCCCAGCCTGGAATTAATAAAATATTATGAGAAAAGAATTAATAAGTTTTTGGCTCCAGAAAAGAGAACCACTCCATTAACTGCTCCAGGCAATACAGCCTATGTTGAGTATCAACCTCTAGGTGTAATTGCTGTAATCTCACCCTGGAATTACCCTTTCCAGTTGGCCATCAATCCTGCTATTACTGCTTTAGCTGCTGGTAATGCTGTTATTTTAAAACCATCAGAGGTTACTCCAACTGTTGGTCAATATGTAGGTGATATTATTAATTCAATTGAGGATATTCCTGATGGTTTGATGCAGATAATCCATGGTTATGGAGAAACTGGAGCTAAGATTATTGAATCTGGACCTGATAAAATTTTCTTTACTGGTAGTGTTGAGACTGGCAAAAAAATAATGGAAGCTGCCAGTCATAAATTAATACCTGTTGAGCTTGAGTTAGGTGGCAAGGATCCGATGATAGTTTTTAATGATGCTAATCTAATCAGGGCTGCTAAGGCTGCCGCTTATGGTGGCTTTGCTAATACTGGTCAACTCTGTGTAAGCGTTGAGCGGCTATATGTTCAGGAGGATGTTGCAGAAGAATTTATAGAATTAATCAAAACAGAAGCTGGTAAAATAAGATTTACAATGGACCCGGCTTCTGGAGATATTGGGCCATTTACTCATCCTGGCCAGAAAGAAAAGGTTGAGGATCAGATAAATGAAGCTCTGGATTCTGAAGCAGAAATTTTATATGATGGTAGGAAGAATGATCAACCTGGGCCAGTAATCATTGGGAATGTTAATCATGAAATGGGGATTGTACAGGAAGAAACATTTGGCCCTGTGATTCCTATTATGAAATTTAAAGATACAGATGAGGCAGTTGCACTTGCTAACGACTCAGATTATGGCTTGAATTCCAGTATTTGGACTAAAGATATTGATAAAGCTAAAAGAGTTGCCAGTTCTCTGGAGACTGGAAACTGTATGATTAATGATTTAATCAAAAATGTTGGTAATCCAGATTTGCCCTTTGGAGGAACTAAAAATAGTGGAATTGGTAGATATCATGGTCCAGAAGGTTTAAGATCATTTACAAACCAGAAATCGATTATGATTAATAAAAGTAAGAAAGATAAGGAAATTAACTGGTTTCCTTATAATGAGAAGACATATAAGGGTTTAAAGGATTTTCTGGATATTAATTTTGGGGCAGGATTTGAGATTGGCAAAATACCTGGTTTAATAAGCTTTATGGCAAAGTTTTTTAGAGGAGGAGATAACTAAATGGCTGAATATTTACAGCTAGATTGGCAGACTATCACTTTTGTTGTTATTACTATTCTCTGGTGGGCGGAATTTAGAATTTTTCCTTCTCCAGGTGGTGATGAGCGGAAGAAAAGTAAAAGTTTTAAATTTATATTAGCTGCAATATTAATTTCCATATTATCTACTATAATTTTAACTATTGCTAATGTTGGAACTATCCCGGTGAATTTAATTGAAGGGGCCAGGATTTTAGGGCTGGCTTTATATCTATTTGGAATAATACTTAGATACTGGTCGTCTTTTTTGCTTGGAGATTATTTTACCAGGGCAGTTGAGGTAGAGGAAGAGCAGGAACTTGTAAGCAAAGGGCCTTATAGATTTATCAGGCATCCACTTTATCTTGGCTTGTTGCTTTTAACGACAGCTATCCCTATCTATTTAGGAAATTTTATTGCTTTAATAATTACTTTTATTTTAATGTCATGGTCGCTAAGAAGGAGAATTAAAGAAGAGGAAGATAAATTGCTTCATATACTTGGTGATAAGTACCAGAAGTGGAAGAAGGATAAATATAGAATGATTCCATTTATCTATTAATTAGACTCTGTTTGAATTTAGGAGGACTTAACTTGAATAAGAAGAAGGTTATAATAATCGGCGCAGGATTGGGAGGCCTTGTATCTGCTATAGATTTAAGTTGCAGAGGCTATAAAGTAACTGTTCTTGAAAAGAATAATAAGCCTGGAGGTAAAATAGATAAGATTAAATATAAAGATTTTACTATTGAACCTGGGCCTAGTTGTTTGCTTAAACCTTCAGTTTTAGAAGAATTGTTTGCTTATGCAGGTGAAGATTTTAGTGATTATGTAAGACTAAAAAGAGTAAATCCTGAATGGAAGGGTTTTTTTACTGATGGTAAGAAGTTAACCTTTTTTAATGACCCTGTTGAAACTGAAGAAAATAACATCTATTTAAGTCAGATGAATAAGAATAATCTTAATCGATACTTTAAATATAGCAAAAATATATTTGATTTGGTAGAAGCAGCTTTCTTTAAAGAGGGATTAGATAAGCCCCAGGAAGTTTTAAGTTACTTGGGGATATTTAAAACCTTTAGAGGACTTGATATGTTTTCAACTTTAAATGACTGCGTAATTAAGTTCTTTGGCAATTATTATTTGCAGGAATTGATGAAATTCTTTTCTAATTATGCCGGTTCTTCTCCTTACAGAGCACCTGCTGCCTTTAGTATTTATTCTTATCTACAGTATAAACATGGCCTCTGGTATCCTGATGGAGGGTTTTATAATATTATCATTGCTCTGTTTCAACTTGCTAATAAATTAAATGTTGATTTTGAGTTTAATAAGAGAGTAGACAGTTTAGAGATTGAAAATGATAAAATTAAATCTGTTTTAACTGCTGAAGGGGAAAGATATGCTGGAGATTTTGTGGTTTCAAATATGGAGGTAATCCCTTTTTATCAACAGATTACCGATGAAGATGATGAATTCATGAGTAATTTCTCTAAATACGAGCCTTCTGCTTCAGCTCTAATTATCTTTCTTGTAATACAGGGGAATTATGTAAAGTTAAAAAAACACAATATATTCTTTGCTAATGATAGCAGAGAATTTTATAAAAGTATCTTTGAAGACTATAAATTACCTGAAGACCCTTCTATTCATCTGGTTAAAACTGATAGCCTTACTAATTATGACTATTCAAAAGAATTTTCAACTTTAAAAGTCACCGTTCAGGTACCCTATATTCAGAGAGATAAGAAGCTAAAAGCTGAAGAATATAATGAATTAAAAGATAAAGTTATTAATAAACTGGAGAAAATGGGAATCAATGACCTTACTAACAGAATAGTCTATGAAAAATCTTTTGTTCCATCAGATATTGCCAGTAAATATTTTGCAAATCGAGGCGCCATTTATGGGGTGGTTGGCGATAGAGATAAAAATCAGGGAACCAGTATTAGTAAGGTAAGTGGAAAATACAAAAACCTATATTTTGTTGGCGGATCAGTTAATCCTGGTTCTAGCATTCCTATGGTAGTATCTGGCGCCCGGCTTGTCTGTGAACAATTAGATTTAGATCATCATGATTAAATTACCTATTCTAGCAAATATGCCTCCTAATAAAAATGAGACTCCAATAGTTAATACTAATATTTTAGTTGCAAGTTTTAAATCAAATTCTCTAGCCAGCATTGCCAGAACTGCAATGCATGGTACATAAAAAAGAGCTACTACTGCTCCTACAAATAGCTGAACAGAATTCAAACCCATCTCTAGTAATGGGAGTACAGCAAGTTCTCTTCTTACAATTCCTAAAAGTAGTGGTGCTGATGCTTCTGCAGGCAATTGTAACCAGTTCTGTACAATTGGTTGAAAGATCTGACCTAAGTATTCAAGTATACCAAGTTCAAATAAAAGTGATGCTCCAGCAATTGCATAAATCATTACTAAAGCTCCGTTATTGATATACATTTTAACTCTTAACCAGATCTTTTTTGCGATGACTCCTGGTCCTGGCCATAATAATGGTGGTATTTCGACTATTGTAAGTTCATTTTTACCTTCTATTGTTTTATCCAGGATAATTGCTGCTATTATTAATGCTAAAAAAGAGACTGTAAAAACCAAAATCATTACAATAATTGACTGTTCGGCAAGAAGAGAAATTAATGCTCCTGTCTGAGAGATACAGGGTACAGCCAGACAAATCAAACTAGAGACTGTAACTCTTTCTTTTTTTGTTGGAAGAGCTCTTGTAGCTGCAATTCCTGGAATAGCACAACCATAGCCTAACAATAAAGGTATTATATTGCCTCCTGTTAATCCAACTTTTTTAAAGAGGCCATCAAGAAGAACCCCTAATCTCGGAAGATAACCGCTATCTTCTAAAATACTTAAAGCTGTATAAAATGATACTACATAGGGAAATACAAGGGCAAATGGCCATTCTAAACCTTTAATGAAAAAGCCATACTCACCTATTAAAATATTCCTGATAATACCTGGAGGAACTATAGCTTCTACTCCGCTATATATAAAAGGGAATATAATTCCTCTAAAAAAAGGCAAAAGTAGATACTGGCGCATTCCCATACCAATACCTACAACTATTCCAAAGATAAGACCTAAGATAACTATTGCCAGAGGTATTCCTGGCCAGGGTCTGGAAAGTTTATCTCCTAAAGTATCTTTATTTAGATCATATGTAGAATTCTTTTTATTTAAATATTCTAAATCCAGTCTTTCTGCTTCAAACCAATCAGCTTTGATATTTCTATCAATATCTTCTCCTGTTTGATAATCGGAAAGATTTTCTTCTATTTTCTTTTCTAAAGAATCAATTCCTTCCCCGGAAACAGCTATTGTTTTAATAATATCAATACCTATTTCATTGGAGAGTTTTTCATGAGCTATTTCATAGCCCTTTTCTTTAAGTAAATCTACTCTGTTTAGTACAGCAATTGTAGGCAGGTTTTTTTCTAAAACCTGTAAAAGAAGATATAAACTGCTTTCAAGATTATTGGCGTCTAAAACTGTGATGACCAGGTCAGCTCCTTCAGATAGCATGTCAATAGCAACCTGCTCGGCTTCATTTGTAGCATCCAATGTATAGGTTCCTGGTACATCTATTAAATCATAATTTAATTTATTATATTTAACCTGACCTTTTTTATAATCTACAGTTGTTCCTGAGTAGTTGGCCATTGCTACATTTAACCCAGTTAATTTATTAAAGATTACACTTTTACCGACATTAGGTGGTCCAATTAATAATACTTTCTTTTTACTAAACTGCTGCATCAATTGATACCTCTTCTTTTATTTTTATTTGTGCAGCAATCTCTGGATCTATAGCTACCTGTCTATCTTCTATTTCAATAATTATAGGACCATGCCAGGCCTGTCTTGATTTAAGTATAACCTCCTTACCTTTTCTCACTCCTAAAGGAGGAAGTAGGGGGTGATCTGGTACTTCAGATATTATTGCTTTATTAAGTTTCTCAAGCTCTATTAACTGCTTTTCTCTATAATATTCTTTCATTACAAACCCTCCAACTTTATTATTTATTTAAACTTCTACTAGACATGATTTCTTTGACTTTATAATACCTGTTGTTTTACAATTACCACCAGATAATTTTTGAGGGCAGACTGGTTGATAAAATTTTGTCAGCCAGCTTGCTGGATTTCTATAAATTATTTTTGTCCCTATATTTGCTTCATTAAGTATTTTATTTAATATATACCTTTTTGGTTCTACATGCAAAGAAATCCAGATAGCTTCATACTTTGAGTAATCAACTTTATATCCATTTCCTGAAAAAATATTAATCCTAGAATTTAATCCCTGATCTTTAATTAATTCCTGAGATTTTAACCTGGCCTGATCCTCTATTTCAACTCCATCTACATAAAAACCTCTTTCTGCTAAGAAAATTGCTGTCATTGGTCTTGGGCCGGTACCAATATGGAGAATCTTGCTCCCATGTTCAAGATCGGTTAATGATAATTCAGCTTCTATTAATTTATTATAAAATACTTTATCATATAGCTTTCCTGGTAACCTAAAAATATTAAAAGCTGCCTCTATTTTTTGTAGTAATAAACATATTTTTTTAGTTCTTACAATTTTTATTTTTCTTATTCTTTCGAACATTCTTAAGCCTCCTGTCGACTATTCGTTGAAGTTAAATTTAATTTACTTGTTAATCTAATTGAAACCAATGCAGATAATATTAAAGGAAACCAGAATGTAATTAGTCTCAATAAGATAGCTATTGTTAACCCTTCAGCAAAAGTAATGCTCTGCTGACTTAAAATTATTGCAAAGGTTGCTTCAAAACTTCCTAAACCTCCTGGTGTTAAAGGCAATGTTCCAACAAGATATGCTAGAAAAGTTGCTCCTACAATCGGTAAGAATCCAATTCCAAAACCTAAATGATTGGAAAGAATAAAGGTTTTTACCGGATATAAAAGCCAGAAAGCCAGAGCAAAAATAGCTAAATATAAAAATCGAGAAAATGTTAATATTTCTCTTATTGCTTTTACTATATCTATTAAAAACTTTTTCAAACTAAATAATTTATTTTTAATAAAACTATTTCTAATTAAAAATTTAAATAATATAAAAATACCAATCAATATAATCGGAAGATAATAAATACCGCTTATATTAAAATTAAAACTAATAAATTCTGAATAACTATAGGGCCAATAAGTTAATAATGATAAAGATATAATTAGAAAAGGTATAAAAGTTGCTGCCTTCTGAATAGTTACAGCAGCTACAACTTCAGAGACTTTATTGTTAGTAAGATTATTAAAGAGATATACTTTTGCTGATTCTCCACCTAACTTAGAAGAAGGTGTAATGCTTTCAATAAAAGTAGCAGCAAAGTTAATCTCTAAAATAGTTGAAAAATCAGGTGTATCAAGACTACTAAATTCAAATAAAGACTGCCATTGAAGTGATATCAACACTGTTGTGATAAATTGTAAAATTATTAGAAGAAGAATTGTTGAAAAATTAAGTTCAGATAATACTTCGATAACTTCTGACCAACCTGAACGAATTGATATAATTAATCCTATAAATATTAAAGCCGCCAGAACTTTATTTGATTTCATCTTAGTTTGCTCCTAATTTAATTGAAATTGATCGATCAAATGTAGGAAACTTCTGCTTAGCCTGATTAATTTTTTGATTACTTAATTTTTCTAAAGAAATATTATCATATTGATTTGTAAATCCTGATCTAGGCTCCCTTACAATAAATTGAATATCATTTCTTTCTCTCCTAGCCTTTTTTTCTATAGCTTTAAGTATTTCTTTTTTACCTTCAGTCTGTAAAGCAGCAACGACTTTAGTAAAATCAAATTTTTCAATCGCCTCTAAAGCCGCAAGATTAACTGGGAAAATTTCTTCTTCAGAGATTTTTAATTTTGACAATAAATTTTTAGCTTCTATTACAGCCTCATTATCAAGGTCTACTGCAATTATTGAAGCCCCTGTTAATCGATTTATATGGTATGAAGTAAATGGCAGCGCTCCACAACCTATATTTAATACCTTATCTTCTTGTGTGATACTGCCAAGTCTAATTTCTCTCTGTACTGTCTTTTTATATGGCCAGGCATATAAATTAAACAAAACACTATTTCCCTTACAAATTTTCTCTAAATTTTGAACTACAGGTCTTATTAAGTTCATATATCCTCCTTGAACTTGATATAAATGAAAATCATTATCACCATATGTTAAAAAAATATTTTTGTTATCTACTTTACAATTAATAGTTTACCATATAAGCAATATTAATGTCAATAGTTTAATAAAAATATTCAAATTTCAAATAAAGGGCGGAGTTATCCGCCCTTTAAATTTAATATTCTTTTAGAAATTCTAAAACTTCTCCACCATGCTGACCTGCATTCTTAACTTTTTCATATTTTTTTATCAATATACCTTCTTCATCAAAGATAAAGGTTGACCTTTTAATCATCCCAACTAAATTCAAGACTCCAAATTCATTACATAATTCACCTTCAGTGTCAGCTAATAATGGAAAGTTCAGGTTATTTTTATCAGCAAATTTTTTCTGAGATTTAATACTATCTTTACTAACCCCAACTATTTTTACACCAAGCTCTTCCAGAGCTTCCTGGCTATCTCTAAATGAGATAGCTTCATTTGTTCAACCAGGGGTATTAGCTTTAGGATAAAAATATAAAACTAGTTTTGAACCTTTAAAATCGTCATGTGTATAAACTTTATCATCCTGAGCAGGTAGAGAAAACTCAGGCAACTTGCTATTTAACTCTATCATTTACAATCACCCTTTCTAATTAGATTCAATTATTATATTCTTTGCTTTTGCCAGAATTCCTGCAATTAGTCTCTTCTTTATGAAGTAATTCTTTGTTTCTCTGTGTTTCTTCTATTGTAAAATTGATTTTGATAGAGATCATAATAACTCCCCTTTCTGTCAATTAATTGATAATGGTTGCCTGATTCTATAATTTCTCCATTCTTTAAAACAATAATTTTATCTGCATTTTTTATTGTTGAAAGTCTATGAGCGATTATAAAACTTGTACGATTTCTTAATACATTATTTATAGTCTTCTGGATAATTAATTCCATCTCTGTATCTATTGAAGAAGTAGCTTCATCTAAGATGAATATCGCTGGATTTGATATAATGGCCCGTGCAAATGAAATTAATTGTTTTTCACCGGTAGATAATAAATCTCCTCCTTCACCAACTTCTGTATCAAAACCATCTGGCAATTGATTTATGAATTCTGTTGCCTGTACTAAATCAGCAGCCTCTTTTATTTCTGTATCTGTCGCATCTTCAAAACCGTATCTAATATTGTCTCTTATTGTACCGCTAAATAAATGTGGGTCCTGTAATACATAACCTATATTTGATTGCAGCCAACTTTGAGAGTGATTTCTGTATTCAATTCCATCAATATTTATCGCTCCATTAACTGGCTCATAAAAGCGGCATAACAGATTGACTATTGTGCTTTTGCCAGAACCTGTCTCACCTACTAGAGCAATTTTTTGCCCAGCAGATACCTTTAAATTAAAGTTTTTTAAGACTTCTTCATTATCACTATATTTGAAATCTACATTTTTGAATTCAATATCACCTTTGATTTCTGGCCAGTTTTCTTTTTTAGGCTGCAAAATTGTACCATACTTTTCAATAACATCTTTGCTATCAATTATTTCTGAGTCTGTATTAATTAAAGAAATTATCCTTTCAGCAGCAGCCTGGGCTGATTGAAGTTCAGCAAATACTCTGGCCAATTCTCTAACAGGTTCAAAAAATTGAACTGTATAACTTATAAATGCTACCAGAGTACCATAAGTTATAGCTCCCTGAATGACAGCATTACCTCCCTGCCAGAGTGCAAGCCCTGTACCAATACTGCTAAGAACAAGCACAGAAGGTAAAAACAATGAGGAGTAAATTGCAGCCTTTATAGATGATCTAGCCATCTTACCTGTTAAATCTGAAAACTCTTCACAGTTTCTATCTTCTATAACAAGGGTCTTGCTTGTCTTGGCACCTGAGATACCTTCATTAAATGAACCTGTAATTTTTGAGTTTATCTTTCTTACAAGTCTAAATTCATGAAGAATTTTTTTCTGAAAATAGATGCTTATTATCAATAGTACTGGTAATACTGTTAATGTTATCAATGCCAGTCTGAAATTAAGTCTAAGCATGATAAATACTATTGAAAACATCATTGCAAATCCCCAGACAAAATCAACTATTCCCCAGGATATAATACTCGATAGTTTGTGGACATCAGAGGTTAGCCTGGCTATTAACCAGCCAACAGGTTTCTCATTATAAAATGATAATGACAACTCCTGCAAACTGGTGAATGCCTTTTCCCTGATCGATGCTGCCATCTCTGTTTCGAGTTTGCCTGCAAAATAGATTAATGCAAAGATATTAATCCCCTGGACTAATATAATAATCAAATAAATTAGGCTAAAGCTATATAGTCCATTTAAATTTCCTGTGACAATATAATTATCAATTGCATATCTAGTCAATAATGGAAGTATGGCATCAATCCCGGCAACTAAAAGCATAACAGCAGATAATGCAATTATAAGTTTCTTATAGGGAATACTATATAACATTATTTCTTTCCATAGTTTTATATCTAAGTTTTTCTTAAATGATTTTTCTTTATTATTCAACGTCATCACTCCAATACTTATTATTCAATATCTGTTTGACTCTGAATTTTCCAGGTCCTATTATAAAGACCTGATTCAGATATTAAATTTTCATGTTTTCCTCTTTGAACAATTTTGCCTTTGTCCATTACTATTACCTGATCTGTATCTGCTAATGTATCAATCCTATGAGAGATAATAATCATAGTTTTATCACCATACCTTTCACTTAATGACTTTCTAATTAAAAAGTCTGTCTTAGTATCGACTGCACTGAGTGAGTCATCAAATATAATTATCGGAGTATTTTTGATTAATGTTCTTGCAATTGCCAATCTCTGTTTTTGTCCTCCAGATAATGAAACTCCTTTTTCACCGACTTTAGTATCGTATTCATCTTTAAAATTTTCAATCACTTTATTAAATTGAGCGACTTCAACTGATAAATCAATATAATTTTCATTTTCTTTTGCTCCAATCACAATATTTTCTTTAATAGATTTAGCAAATAAAAATGGTTCCTGTAAAATTAAACCGATTTGCTCTCTTATAAAGCCTCTATTAAATTCTTTGAGTTCTCTATCATCTATCTTTATAGAACCTTCTTCATAATCTAATAACCTTGTTAAAATATAGGCAAGAGTACTTTTTCCTGAGCCTGTTGTGCCTAAAACTCCTAACTTTTCCCCAGGGTTAATTTCAAAAGATATGTTATCCAGAACTAATTCATCTTCATAGGCATAAGATAAATTTTTGACTTCAATTTTTCCTGATAGATTTTCATCATAACCATAACTTCTATAAGTCTCTCGAGGTTCAGCCAGGACTTCATTTATTCTCTCAAAAGCTATCTCTGCCTTGCCCATGTCAGTCAAAATTCTACCTGTCTGTCTTACTGGCCAAAGAAGCATACCAATATAAGTTGTAAAGACTACTAATGTGCCAAGAGTTAATTGTCCTGAGGCTGCTCTAAAGGAACCTGCTATTAAAACAATCCCTATTTGCACAAAACAGATTAGGTCTGAAAATGACCAGTAATATGCAAGCAGTTTAATTAAATGAAATGTTAAATCTTTATGCTCACTATTCTTTTGATCAAATTTTATTTTTTCATATGGTTGTTTAGCAAATGCTTTAACAACTCTAACCCCAGTAAGATTTTCCTGAATTACTGTTGATAATCTTGCCTCTGCTTCATCTGAAGCTTTAAAAGCTACTTTAACTTTTTTGAAAAATACATATGCAAAGATAAAAATTATTGGAACTACCATCATAGAAATAAGAGTCATATATAAATCTAGAGATAGCATAATGATAACAACTGTAATTAACATAAAGAATGCTCTTCCAACCTCAACTAATTGAATTGACAGAAACCTTCTGATTGTATCTAGATCTGAGGTGCTCCGCTGAATTAGGTCTCCAGTATCTTTTCTTATATGATAATTAAAATCCAGGTATTGTAGGTGTTCAAATAATTCATTACGGAGATTCCTAGCAAATTCTTCTGCACCTTCTGCTGCCCATTTGCCTTTCAAATATAAAAATACTCCTCTTAAAACTGTTATTAATAAAATTAATAATGCCGGCAACCATAGTTGATTGACTAAATTGTCATTAATTAAATAATCTCCAAAAATCTTTATGATTGGCCCAGGTATATTTAGGGGTTCATCACCGATAATTGAGTCGATAGTAATTTTTATTATTAAAGGATTTATAAGCATTAATATTGCAGCCATACCTACTGATATAAATGCCATTAAATATTTGATTTTTTTTGTTTCCATATACTTTAAAGCTAATTTAATTGACTTCATTTAAGTTCCTCTTTTCTATTTTAAATAAAAAAACCGCGGAAATCCCCGCGGTTTAAATATATATTATTACATAAAAATACCGCGGTTTAATATGACCGCAGTTATTAGTTGGTATCCAGTTATCCAATTTCTTTTAGAAATTTAATGATTTCTAATTATTTTATCTCGATAAGGATAGGTCATATTAAATGATAGGCTATTTGATTTTAAAGTTTCTCTTATTCTATCTAAAAATCTACTTTCTGAATTAGACATACTAACCCCTTGGTCTACATCTACTTTACTTATTAGATTAAATACAAGTTTAATCTGACTTGAATAGCCCTTGATCATTTTTGACCCTCCTCTCTTATTAGTAATTAATTTTATTAATATTTAAAGGCTTAATATTTAACTTTTTCTTTTAATTCATTTATATTATACATAGTCTAATTAAATAATGCAAGTGTTTTTTCAATTTTTTTTATTATTTACTGAGAATTTTTATTGCATGTCGGACATATTCCATAAATATTAATGCTATGGTCAATAATTTTATAATCAGTTTTCTTCTTTAGTTCATCTTCATATCCTTCTAGTGGACAGTCTAATGCTTCCATCTCTCCACATTTTGTACAGATTAAATGATGATGATGTTTATTGCCTAAAGACAACTCATATAATTTTTTATTATTATTTACTGAACTGATTTCTTTTACAATTCCCAGCTTTTTAAATGTATTTATATTTCTGTAAACTGTTGATAGACGAGATTTTTCTAATTTATCTTTGAGTAAATTGTGAATATAATTTGCTGATACCGGTTGGGAAGTATTTAAGAGAATTTTGAATATTTCTTTTCTCTGTTGAGTTAGCCTAATATCATGCTTTTTAAAAATTTCATCTATTTTGGTCATTTAATCATCTCCTGAATTAACATATTCTTAAAAACAATTATATATTAAGTATATCAAATATGAAAGATGAAGAAAAAGCCTGCAAAAAGCAGGCTTTTATTATCTGTTAAGGTTTTTAGGAATTCTGAACCCGAAAGTAGATCCTTTACCATATTCACTTTCTACAAAAACATCTCCATCATGATTTTGAATAATTTCACGGCATATAGATAGTCCAAGTCCGCTTCCAGAAGTGCCAGGTGTTCTCACCTTATCTAACTTATAAAACCTCTCCCATATATTATCAATTTCATCCTGAGGAATACCTACTCCTCTATCAATTACTTTGACAATTGCATCTTCATCATCACAATCTACAATTAATTTTATTTTACTTCCCTCTGCAGAAAACTTTCTAGCGTTATCAAGAAAGTTAAATAATACTTGTTTTAAACTTGCTTTACTAGCTTTTATATTAACTGATTCCGCATTATTTATAACTTCTAACCTATCAGCCAGAGGTCCTGATTTATTAAAAGTTTTACTCACTTCTTCTATCAATTCTTTGAGATTAACAGTTTCTTTTTCTTTTATAAAATCCTGATTCTGATATTCTGCTAACCTTAATATTTCATCTACTAACTCTGTTAAGCGATCACTTTCGTTTAATACAATTTCTAAGTATTCTTTTTCCTTTTCTTTATCTTTAATAATCCCATCTAGCAAAATTTCTGCTGATCCTTTAATTGAAGATAAAGGAGCCTTTAGTTCATGAGAGACATTTGCAACAAAATCCTGCTGTAATTTTTCGAATCTCCAGCGGTCACTTATATCCTGGAATAAAACTACAACTCCCCAAACTTCACCTCTCATAATTATTGGATTACATCTTAGAATTATTCTTCTATTATTATTATTTTTATTATCCTCTTTACTAAGAGTAAATTCTTNTTTAATTGATTCTTTATTTTTTAAAGCAACTTCTATAGAATCCTTAACTTGTTGAGGNATATTCAAATTTTTATAATTTTCCCCAACAGAATTTTTGGAAACATAAAAAATCCTATTTAAAGCATTATTTATTACTATTACCTTTTCAGTTTTATCGACAGCTAAAACTCCTTCTTCCATTCCAGTTAAAATATATTTTAATTTATTACGTTCCTTAGTTAAATCTGTAATACTTTCTTTTAAATTAATTGATAAAGAATTAAAGCTTTCTTTTAAATTATTAATCTCTTGACTTGCAGATTCATCATTTAATTCTAACTGTTTACCATAATCGCCTTTTTCTAGTTCTGTAACTACTTGACTCATATTCTGCAAAGGACTGGCCAATGATTTTGACCAGCTATAAGCTAAAAATACTCCTAATAAAATAGCAATAAAAGAAGAATAAACCATTAAATGCCTTACCTGTCTAACCGTTGAGTTAATACCTTCAACAGATGTAAATACTAATAAACCTGCAACTACATCATCCATCTGCCTAACAGGCATTCCTATTAATAACATAGGACGCTCAAAATGTCTGGGTTCAACTCTCTGAGATATAATATTGCCTTCAAAAATCTGTTCAGAATTTAAAAACCTAATATTAGAATCCTGGGTCTCAAGGTATGGATAACTATCTATCATTAAACCATCTTCATTAATTAACCAGGCCTGACCTGAATTAATTTCTGCTACTAACTGCAATGTGTTCTGTACCATATCTTCATCATTCTCAATAATAGAACTATATAGTGCTTGATTTAAAACCTGACTATTATTAACTATATCTGTTTCTGTCTTTGAAAAATAAAAATCATCAAAAAAGTAAATAGTTGCTAAGCCTAATATCATGATGATTATTAAAGATAAAAGTAAAAACCTGATAAAAAGCCGCATGAATAGGGTGTTAACTCCAAAAGTAAAATTATCAGGAAAATTAATAATACTATTTTTTATCTTTCTTATTAGCTTCAAATTTGTAACCTACCCCCCAGACAGTTTCAATATATTTATCAGCCTGGTCTCCAAGCTTCTTTCGGAGAGATTTTATATGAGTATCCACAGTTCTAATATCTCCAAAATAATCATAACCCCAGACTTTTTTCAATAGTTTTTCTCTATCAAAAACTATTTTAGGAGATGATGCCAGAGTCCATAAGAGGTCGAATTCTTTTGGAGTTAATTCAACTGTTTCACCAAATACTTTTACACTCCGTTCACTTTTATTTATAGAAATATTATCATACTGCAATATCTTTTTTCCGCCATCTTTGGACTGGTCAAGTCTTCTTAAAACGGCCTTTGCCCGGGCAACTACTTCTTTTGGACTAAATGGTTTGGTAACATAATCATCGGCCCCTAGTTCCAGACCAGTTATTCTATCAGAATCTTTTGTCTTAGCACTTAAAATTATTATAGGAACTTTATTTGCAGGTCTTAATTTCTGGCAGACTTCCCATCCATCCATTTCAGGTAGCATTATATCAAGCACTATTAAATCAGGAGCTATAGAATCTATCTTTTCTAATCCTTCTTTTCCTGATTGAGCTGTATGAACCTGAAAATTTTCATACTCAAAATACTCTTTTAAAATTCGAATTATATGATCATCATCATCTATAATTAAAACATCATAGTCTGGCAAAGTCATCTCTCCTTATATTTAGTTAATTTATATAGATTACCCTGGCTAAATAGCCAGGGATTTTTAGTTAAATCAAAATATTAAAATGGAGCAAAGCCCTGTTCATTCCACCAATCTTCCTGAAGTAATTCATAATGATTTTGAAATTCTTCCATATGACCTTTTTCCCACTCTATTAGGGTTTTATATAATTCTTTGGCTTCTGGTGATTCAGAATTATTCGCTGCTTTTTTGTAAAATTCAATTGCTTCTTTTTCCATTTTTACTCCTATGCTAAAAACTGATAAAGCCAATGAGCCTTTAAAAATATTTTTTTTGTCCCAGTCAAATATTCCTGGCTTTTCTGGGGGTTGTTCAAAACTGAGATCAGTATCTTCTGCACCAGACATTTTATTATAAAGTTCTTTTAACCAATTTATATGCTGTTGCTCTTCGCCGGCTATTTTCTCAAAAGCAGCCTTCGTTTCTTCATCTTCAGTTCGAGCAGCTGCTAACATATAAAAATCAAAACCTTCCTGCTCAATAAGGACAGCCTTTTTAAGAATTTTATATTCTTCTTTATTCATTTATTTGTACCCCCTTATCAATTGTTACTTCAAGTATATAAAATTTTCTTTTTATTTGCAAATGATCTTCATCTTAAAAAATAAGAATATTATTAGAAGATACTTTTAGTTTTTTACTTTCTAAATTAATTTGATAAGAAAATAGATAAAACTCAGGTTTATTATTTTCAATAATTTCTTTTATCCTAGAATTTAAATTATTTAAATTTATTTGATGTTTTTTTTCTGAAAAGTTTGCAATAATTATCTTGCTTTTATCTTCTAATTCCAATGAAAAAATCAAAATGTTTTTAACTGGATCTGAGTAAATTTCACTATAAATACCATTATGAAGAACTGGTTGATCTTTATAATATTTTATTAGCTTTCGATAATGAGACAAAAGATTTTTATTTTGTTTTTCTTTATTCCAAATCATAGTTCTCCTACAGTCTGGATCATCAGCTCCAGTCAAACCTACCTCACTACCATAATATATCATAGGAATACCAGGGAGTAGAAATTGCAAAGTTGAAATCAGCTTAATTTTTTTATCTCTTTTTGATTTATCAAGCTGATTAAAGAACCATGAAACCCTAGGAGTATCATGACTATCTAGAACATTTAATAGCTGATTAGGTATTCCTGTCTTATAGTTTTTAAAGTTATTTTGAATTCTTTTACTAAAGATATCAGCCGTTATTGTTTGATCAATAATTAATGAAAATACATCTTTTTGAAGATCATAATTCATTACTGAGTCAAATTGTTCTCCTTCCAGCCACCTATTAGCCCTATACCAGACTTCACCGATAATAAAGATTTTCGGATTTATTTNTTTTAATTCATTTCTGAATTTATACCAGAATNTAGAAGAAACTTCATCAGAAACATCTAAACGCCATCCATCTAATTCTAACTTTTCTGTCCAGTATTTTGCTACTTCAAGAAAATAATTTTGNGTCACCAGGTTATCCATATTAAGTTTTGGCATCTGTTTAACATTATTGGCAAAGGTCTTATAGTTTACTTTNTCNAGACTGACAGGGAAATCTTCTGGATGATACCAGTTAACATATTTAGATTTCNTACCATTTTTAAGCAAATCCTGAAAAGCAAAAAATCCTGAGCCAGAATGATTAAAAACTGCATCTAATATTATTTTAATATCCCTTTTATGGGCTTCTGTTACTAATTTTTGAGCTGTTTCTATATTACCGAAGTTTGAATCAACCTGATAATAATCATCTATATCATATTTATGATTACTAGGAGACTCAAAAATTGGTGTAAGGTAAATAGCTGTAATTCCTAAATCAACTAAATAATCTAGTTTATCTATTATTCCCTGAAGATTGCCACCATAAACAGAATCGCTATCTGGTAGTTCTCCCCAGGAATTTTTTGCTATATTGTCATTCCCTGATCGATTAAATCTATCAGGAAAGATCTGATAGACCACCTGTTTCTTTGGCCAATCAGGCCAATCTGGAATATCAGATTCATTTATTATTGGAAATTGAAAGTAGCCTGAATGATGACCTCTAGGTCTTTTAATTGAAAACCCTTTTTCATTATACCAGTAACTATTTCCTTTATAATCTTCAAGATAAAAAATATATCTTACTCTAGTATCACTTAAGTTAAGCCTAATTGAATATATATCTCTTTCAGCTGTCTGATATAATAACTTAAGTTCCTTACTTTTAGAAGGATCTTCATTTTCAGTATACCTTGGCCCATAAAGAAGCACTACCCGGGAAATATCATCCCGGGCAGTTTCTATTCGTAACTCCAATGTGTTCTTATCAATAACAGACTGTTGAACTGGATTATATGAATGACTAATTGCAGACAAAATCATCCTTTAACAGCTCCACCAGTAAGTCCACTAATAATATGATCCTGAACTAACATAAAGAGAACAATTATTGGAATAGCGCCTATAATAGCTGCAGCAGAGAAAGTTCCCCAGCGAGCCCCATATTGATCAGATATGAATAGGTGAAGGCCTACAGCTAGTGTATATTGAGATGATGAGCCAAGTATAATTCTTGCAAGAATATACTCAGAATAAGTTCCAATAAACTGTAAAATAAATATAACTACAAGCATAGGTCTTATTAAAGGTGTTATAATTAACCTGAAAGCCTGAAACTTGCCTGCCCCATCTATATAGGCTGCTTCTTCTAAAGAACGGGGGATTGTATCCATATAACCTTTCATTAGCCAGGTATTAACTCCAATTGCTCCTCCTAAATAGATCAAAACTAATGCTGGATGGGTATTTAATCCAATCGCTGGAAAATACCTCTGGATATTTAAGAACAACAGATAAATAGCCACCATTGCCAGCATTTGAGGAAACACCTGGACTAAAAGAATAGTAAATAGACCCTTCCTTCTAAATTTAAAACGAAATCTTGAGAAAGGATACGCAGCAAGAGT
>SL_8KL_010_SEDDRAFT_10001532_pt1 | contig 20022 bp, 19 predicted proteins | sample SodLakKL_010_SED_4_FD_11160 | JGI IMG/M metagenome (IMG submission 11160)
GAGAGAAGGGAAAAGTAAAATGGGAAACAATTTCTAATTTCTATTTTCTAATTTCTAATGAATTTTTATTTTTCAAATGGGAAACAATTTCTAATTTCTATTTTCTAATTTCTAATGAATTTTTAATCTGCTAATGATTACTTCTTCTTATTCAAAGTAGAAGTTATTTTTGAGAATATCAAGGTTAGTTCCTTTGCCTCCTGCCATAACTTTACACAACTATCTCTCTTGTCGGGAGATCTTTTTGTTATCATACGAAGCCAATGCATCGTTTCGCTGGCCTCTTTTTTAGCGATATATACTTTGTGCCGAAACTCTTTTTTTGATCCTGATTGATTCGCTTCTACATAGTTTGCGCCCACGCTTGTTCCCGAACGAATAACTTGAGTTATGAGGGGATTGGTTATTGAATCTTTTTTCACTCGCTTACAAAGTTCTATTATGTTTTCTCCAAGTTTTGCGGTTCTTTCCTCTAAATTATATGATTCATCACTATTTTTAGGCATTAAAAATTAGATATTGAATAGAAATTAGTAAATAAAAATTAGAAATTTAACCTAGTATTTTTTCAAACGGTTTTTTGGTTTTGTGAGGGCCTACTACTGCAAGGTTGAGATTCTCCGGCTTAAAGATTTCCTTTGCCGCATCTTGAATATTTTTAGGAGAAACTTTGTCAATAAAAGCGAACATCTCTTCAAGGGAGTAAGTCTTCTCTTCAAGAAGTTCACTTGTTCCATGAAAATAAGAAAGAGCATCGGAGGGTTCAAGAACAATAGCCAGCTTCCCTTTTAGGTGTTCTTTTGCTTTTTTTAATTCTTTGGAAGAAACTTTTTCTTTTTGTATTTTTTCGTATTCTTCTTTTATTGCGCTTACCGCATCTTTTACCTTCCTATTGTCCACTCCCGCTTTTGTGAGAACAACACCTGTATCGGGATCATCTTCCGCTTCTGTTTTTATGTAGTAAGCAAGCCCAAGCTCTTCTCTTACTCTTATAAAAAGTCTCGAACTCATCATTCCTCCAAGAATCGATGCCAGTACTTCTTGGGTAAAGCGATGCTTGGAAAGGGAATTAAATCCTCTTCCTCCAAAACAAAGATGGGTTTGATCCGTTTCTTTGTAGTAGGTTAGTACTTCGGGTTTTTCCTGTTTTTCTTCTACCGGCGGGCTTTCTATCGCCGCGCCTTCCCTTATTCCGGAAAAAGCATCAATAACTCCTTCTTCCGCCTCTCTTTTTTTAATATCTCCCGCAACAACAACCACCGTGTTCTGCGCTCTGTATTGGGAGTTCATATAACCAAGCAAATCTTCTCTTTTAATAGAAGACACCGTTTCTTTGGTCCCCGCTATATCCCTTCCTGCGGGCTGATCTCCGTAGAGAAGTTTTTGAAAAAGTATCTGGCAGTAGCGCATCGGATTGTCGTAATACATGTTTATCTCTTCTTTTATAACGCTTCTTTCTTTTTCCACTTCTTCTTTGGGGAGAAGCGAGTTGAGATATATATCGGAAACCCAATCAAGCGCAAGGGAAAATTTGGAAGAATCTACTTTAGCGTAATAACCCGTATAATTTTCTCCCGTAAAAGCGTTATAAAGACCTCCGACCTTATCCATATCTTCGGCAATTTTTACTTTAGAGGGACGTCTTTTTGTCTTCTTAAAGAACATGTGCTCTAAAAAGTGAGAGATTCCCGAAAGAGATTTTTCTTCGTGTTTAGAGCCCGTTCTGACCAAAACAAACACCGTAGCGACACGGGTGTTTTTCATGGGGACGGTTATGATGCGAAGTCCGTTTTTTAGGGTTTTTTTATTCATAAAAAACAATGTTAAAGCCTAAAGCCCAAATGCCAAAAGAATGACAAATATCTAAATGACTAAATTTATTTTTTGGTTTTATTGTTAATGCTAAAAAATATTAAAACCAACTCTCTGCCTTCTTTCCAAAGCTTTCTCGCATCTTCTTCACAATTCGGGATAGCTTTCGAGATCATTCTCAGCCAGTGGCATGTTTCCTTGGCCTCACGCTTACAAATGCTTATTCTATAACGAAAGTCCTTTTTCGATTCAGCAACATCCGCCTCCATATAATTAGCCCCAACGCTTGTGCCTGATCTTACAATTTGACTTATGAGAGGGCGGGTGGTTTCATTTTTCGGTATAGTTTTCGCAAATTCAATAATGTTTTCTCCAAATTTCGACGTTCTCTCTTCCAAATCATATTTAGGAGTTTTTGGTTTTTGACATTCTTTTGTCATTTGGATTTTGACATTTGTCATTTAAGACAAAGAGCCTTTTTGGAGGATTTCTCCTATCTTGCTTTCCAGCTCGTCTACTTTTACTCTGATTTGTTTCATGCTGTCTCTTTCCCTCAGAGTTACCGTGTCATCTTCCATAGTATCAAAATCCACGGTAAGGCAAAGCGGCGTTCCTACTTCGTCTTGCCTGCGGTATCTTTTTCCTATAGATCCCGTTTCGTCGTAATCACAAACAAAAGAAGCCAAGAGTTTTCCTTGTATCTCTTTTGCTTTATTTACAAGCTCCTCTTTGTTTTTCATAAGCGGCATAACGGCAACCTTTATGGGAGAAAGCGCAAAAGGAAACTTTAATACTATTCTACTGTCTCCCTCTTCCAGTTCTTCCTTTTTGTAAGCCTCGACAATCACTGCAAGGAGCGTTCTCTCCACTCCGAAAGTAGGCTCTATTACGTGGGGACAGTATTCTTCTCCTGTCTTCGGGTCGCGGTATTTCATATTTTCTCCGCTCTCTTTTTCGTGATTGCTTAAATCAAAATCTGTACGGTAAGCAAGTCCGTAAAGCTCTTTCACTCCAAAAGGATAATGGTATTCAAAATCAATCGTCTTTTTGGAGTAGTGCGCAAGTTCAATTTCCGGAATATTATTTTCTTCGACATTCTCTCTTTTAATTCCTAAAAAGTCTATCCACTTCCACATCTCTTCTTTCCAGTAGTTGAAGTGCTTTTCCCAGTCCTCGTCTTTTTGCGGTTTTTCAATAAAATACTCTATTTCCATCTGCTCGAATTCTCTGGAGCGGAAGATGTAATTTTTAGGAGTTATTTCATTGCGGAAAGCTTTTCCGATTTGAGCTATTCCGAAAGGAATATTTTTTCTTGAAGTGTTAAGTATATTTTGGAAATTTACAAACATTCCTTGGGCTGTTTCCGGCCTAAGGTATGCCACGGAATCTTTGTTTTCTACAGGACCTACATAGGTTTTAAACATAAGGTTAAAATCACGGGGAGCCGTAAAATCACTCTCTCCGCAACTCGGACAAGCAGGGAGATTTTCTCGCATAAACTCTTCTTTATCTTCTACGCCTTCGAGTTTTTTTTCGAGTTCTTTCCACTCCGATTCGGAAACCAAATGGTCCGCTCTGTGTCTTGTATTACACTTCTTGCACTCAACAAGGGGGTCGGAAAATCCGTCTACATGCCCGGAGGCTCTCCAGACATCGGGATTCATTATAAGAGCACTTTTAACTCCGAGCATATCGCTTCTTCCCCTTACAAACCTGTCCCACCAAGCTCTTTTTATATTCTCAACAAGCTCCGTACCCATGGGACCAAGATCCCAAGAATTAGCCATTCCTCCATAAATAAGCGAGGAAGGATAAACAAACCCCTTTCTTTTACAAAACGATATTATTTCCTGCATTGTTTTTTCCGTCATAGTGATATTTCTAAAATTTGATCAAAAAATATTGCCGGCAATTTTCTACTTATTATTTCCTCTGTCCTTGTATCTTTTCCGGAGACTTCTGTGTCGTAAATTACTTTACTTTCATCTTCAAGCTCTTCCAAGGGCTCTATCCCCACTTCTAAAAATATCTCTGTCGGGGTTCCTGCCGGAAGCTTTTCAAGTTCAATCTCTATTTCTCTTGTGCCTGAACTGTAAGATAGAGCAATTTCCCTTTCTGATTCTTTTTCTCCTGTTAACCTTGCTCCTTCGGGGAGACTTGAGTTTATTACCACATCTTCCATGTCGTTAAAAAGACTCTCCACTTCCCATTTTACAGTATAGGTTGATTTCTCTTCTTCCTCAAAAGGGAAAGGCCCTTGAGGCTCAAAGGGAGAACCTTCACGAATCACTCTTTTATCAAGCGCAAGTAAAGTACTTATTTTGGTTTCCAATGACTTTTCCGCTCTTTCCATCGCTGCATCTATCTTAATCTCGGGGTAGTAAGGCAAGTCTTCTTTTACCCTTACCCAAAACTCCACACCTTCGTCTTCATCTTGTTTTAGTGACTTGAGAACAGAATTAAAGGTATGGCTCCAAATTATAACGCCCCTATCTTCTTGGAACCTTCCGTCCATCGGCTCCACTTCATCCATATTGAGCGTGTCTTTGTCAAGATCAACTAAAAGAAAAAGGTCTTCCATGGTCTCTTCTCCGATATTTCTGAAAAATACTTCGTAATGGAGTAGCTCTCCTGCTTCCGCTACATAATCCGTTCTGCCGTTTACTTGCACATCGAGAATAAGCGAGCTTCTCGAGATTGATGTGCCTCTGGAAGCTTCTTTAAGAGGGATAAACCTGTCACCTCTCCATATTCCAAGAACAGCATTAAACACTTTCGCATCACCGGGATTTCCTCCTATTATCCCGTCAATATCGATTGTTTTACTATCCCCTTTATTTAAAACAGATACCGCCCATTCGTTTTTATCGCCAGCATCGGTTTTAGGAGTGCTACGGATAAAACTAAACTCGGAAGGGTACGTTAAACGTACTTCCATGTCTGTTAAAGGATAATCCACTTGTGAAGAAAAGTGCACTCTAATACTTTCTTCTTTGATAGGATCTACGGCAGAGGGAATCTGCAGGTTAAAATCAACGGGGACCTCGGAAATGGTCGCAAGATGCTCTCTTTCCTCCTCAAAGCGAGCCGCTAAGTTTTTAGGCACATACCTCATCCAAGCGGAAGCCTCTAAAGAATCGCCTTCTTTGCCTAAGGGCCGAGCTCTAAAAGAAGTGGTTTTTTCTTCGCCGGGATTAAGCTCCCCCACTTCCACCTCCCGCCGAAGCCCGGACCTCCTTGTTATATGCTCTTTCTCTTCTTCCGGTTCTATTGGTACGACATTTTCGGGATATTTAAAAAGGAGTACCACATCCTCCACTCTCACATCACTATTATTCTGATATCTAAGTAAATATTCCATTTCTTCTCCCGTTTTTACGTTTTCCGGGGCCGCAATTTCAAAACGCAATCTGTCTTGACTAAAGATATTTCTTTCATAATAAAAATATCCCAGCGCTCCGGTAAGAATGATAAGGCCAATAAGAATAAAAATTATTTTTTTCATGAATTTTAAATAAAGAATAAAGAATTAAGAATAAAGAATCAAGAATGGGAATATAGAATAGTGAATACAGGGAAATAGCTTAATTAGCTTCATAATTTTTCTTTCTCATAAGCTTTTGCAAAAGCCAAGTATTTTCAAGATAAACTCCTTCGCTTTTACCTCGCAGGCACTCCCTGCAACAAACTTCTCCTTCTCTCGGATTAAAATAGCATCTTTTTTTTACTTTTTTACCGCAGAACACACACTCCTCGATGTTTATCTTATGCCCCAGAAGATAAAGAAAGCGAAGGGAGAAAAGATAATAAAAAACCTTCATTTTTTTCCTTGAAAGATCTAGTTTATCAACTTTTTCAAAACTATCCAAAATAAAAAAGAAAACATTTTCATCTCTTTCTTCGCCCTGTATAAGGGAAAGAATGATTTCGGAAAGACGATAGAAAAGAGAGGTCTTTCCTATGTCGGTTTTTGCGTTTTTAAAATTCGATATTAAAGTCGCGTCGATTAGGGTATTATAACTTTTTCCTTGAATAAATCCAACCTCCGTGTAAGAAAAAAGCGGAACGCCCATTTTGAGCTTGGAATTACTCTTCCTTATAGATTTCCCTACCACTTTTACCATTCCGAAATCACGAGTATAAAGTGTAACTATTTCGTCACATTCGCCTATCGGTTTTTTCGCAAGCACGACACCCCGCGTGTAATAGTGTGTAAACATAAATTTACTTCACTATAGCAAGAAAAAGTGTTTTCCCGTTTATTTCACTTTCTTTCTTTGCAAGGAATTCTCCCGAGTCTCCTTCGGTTATTTCTTCTGTGCCGGTCTCTCTTTTCAGATAATCATCCCACTTTGACAAAAGACCTTCAAACGCCTCTCCTTTATAGAAGACTTTTATTTTGTCACCGGGAACAAGCCCCGCCTTCTTTCTTAAGTTCTGGACGGTTCTTGTGATTTCGCGGACTTCGCCTTCTTCTTTGAGCTTGGTAGTCATTTTTTTATCAAGCACCACGCTATCGACCAGCTTTTTATCAAAAAATATCTCTTTTACATTCACCTCCTCTTTGATGAGACTTAGAAACTCTTCTTTTTTCTCCAGACCGCTGTCTTTGGGAATGGTTAGGGAGGCAAGGGGTTGCCTTACTTTTATCTCTTCGTCCGCTCTCTCTTTCAATGCTAAGGACACAAATTTTCTGGTTTCTTCCATTTCAGCGAGAAGTTTCGTAGAAATAGCGTTTTCGTTAAATACCGGGTAATCTGTAAGGTGAATCGATTTTTCTTTGTCCCTGAAGTTGTTTCCGGTAACTTTTTGCCAGATATTTTCGGATATAAACGGCATTATCGGCGCAATGGCTTTGGAAAATTCATGCAAAACAAAACCCGTGGTTTGAAGAGCGTCTCTTGCATCTTCTTTGTCCTCTCCCTTAAATCTGTTCCTTGATCTGCGGATATACCATGTTGAAAAATCATCAATGAAGGTGGTTACTGNTTGACAGGCAGAGGGAAGTGTATATCCCGTTAGACTGTTTTCTATATCCTTGATAGTTTGACTTAATCTCGCCAAAATCCACTTGTCCAAAACATTCTTCGAAGAAATCTCCTCTCTCTTATCTTCCTCCACCGAGAAATTCTCCGCTTCCGCAAAAGGCTTGTAAAAACTCATGATGTTGGAGAGAAGAATGATATTTTTGCGAAGAGCGTCTTGGATGTCCGTCTCAGAAAGATTTGTGTCGCCTCCAAGCATAATGGAGCTGGACATAAAGTAGATTCTCAAAGCATCACTCCCGTACTTATCAAGCACTATTCTCGGATCGGGGTAATTTCCCAAAGACTTACTCATTTTCCTCCCGTCATCTCCTCCCAAAACACCTGTGACTATAACATTCTTAAAGGCATAAGAGTCAAAAAGCGCGTTAGAAAGAACATGTAAATAATAAAACCATCCGCGTAGCTGTCCGGTGTATTCTATAATAAAGTCAGCGGGGAAAATCTCTTCCCATTCTTCCTCTCTCTCGAAAGGGTAGTGAAATTGCGCAAAGGGCATAGATCCCGATTCAAACCAGCAATCAAGAACTTCCGGCACTCTTTTCATTTCTTTCCCACACTTATCACAGTCAAAAGTAACTTCATCAATCTCCGGACGGTGCAAGTCGTTTATTTTCTTGCCGCTCAAATTTTCCAACTCCCCGACAGATCCCATAACCTTGATACCACCGCACTCACACTTCCAAACGGGAATAGGAGAGCCCCAGTAGCGAGAGCGTGAAAGACACCAGTCGGGAGCATTTTCTAAGTTGTGCTTGAATCTCCCCTCTTTGAAGTGTTCCGGAATCCAATTTATCTTTTCATTGCTTTTAAGCATTCTCTCGCGAAGCTCCCCTATCTTCAAGTACCACGCTTTCTGCGTTTTGTGTATAAGGCTCGTATCACACCTATGGCAAAAAGGGTAGGAATGAACACTTTTTTCTTTTTTCAGAAGCTTATCCTTTAAATCTTCTTTTGCTTTTTCGTTAGCTTCTTTAAAATAATAACCTTTCCACTCCCCGGCTTCTTTTGTGTATGACCCGCTTTCGTCCATAAGCTCAATAATCGGCAGATTTTCTTTTTTCCCGAGCTCAAAATCATCTTCTCCAAAATTAGGAGCAATATGTACAACCCCTGTTCCTTCTTCCGTACTAACAAAATCGGCGGAATAAATCTTAAAAACATTGCTATTTTCTCTTATCTCTTTGTTCTCCAAATCAAAAACCGGCTCGTACTCCGTTCCCACAAGCTCTTTCCCTTTTATTTTTTTAATCACTTTAAAATCTTTCCCACTGAAAACATCCTCTACTTTTTCGCTTGCAAGAACATATTTTTCTCCGGAATGTTCCACGAAAACATACTCTATTTTGCTACCTACGGCAAGTGCCAAATTCCCCGGAAGAGTCCAGGGAGTTGTTGTCCATGCCAAAAAATAAAAGCCTTCCTTTGTTTTAAATTTCACGACCACGGAATCATCTTCTATGTCCCTGTAGGCACCGGCGTCCATAGTTACCTCAAACCTGGAAAGGGGAGTAGCACATCGAGGACAGTGAAGAGATGTACGGTATCCTTCATAGATAAGCTCTTTCTTATAAAGATCTTTAAATGCCCACATTACACTTTCCATAAACTTCAAGTCCATGGTCTTGTAGGCGTTCTTCATATCTACCCATCGCCCTATTCTGTCTATATACCATTCCCATTGCTTTGAACTGGTGCTGACATAATCTCTGCAAGCATTAACAAACTTCTTAACCCCTAACTCTTCTATGTCTTTTTTATCCTTAAGATCGAGGCTCTTTTCTACTTTGTTCTCTGCGGGAATACCGTGACAGTCCCAACCCCACACACGATCTACGCGATAGCCTTTCATTGTAAAAAAGCGAGGTATAACATCCTTTGCAATACTCGGAAGAATGCTCCCGTAATGAGGAAGTCCGGTGATGAAAGGAGGACCGTCGTAAAAAACATAATTTCCGTTGGGGGCGTCTTTTTCCACCGATTTTTTAAATATATCTCCCTCTTTCCAGAAATCTAAAACTTTTTCCTCTTCCTTGGAAAAAACACTTTTTTGATTTTGTTCTGCCATAATATACTCAATTTCTAGTTTTTATTTTTTAATTTCTATTGAATTATCACTAGTTTAATTAAAAATTGGAAATTGATTAAAAATTAGTAAATAAAAATTAGAAATTAAATCATTACATTTTTTGGGGTAAAGATATTGTAAGTAAAGAAAGGCACTGTTTTAAAATAATATATGTTCCTTCCGTTATTGCTATTCTTTTTTCATCCCCAAGAACGGTAAACTTATCGTAAAAAGCATTATATTCTTTGGCAAGCTTATGCGCATACTCGGCAATAACGTTGGGGGAGAAATTTTCCGCGGCCAATTCTACCACTTCCCCAAACTGGGTTATTCTCTTAACAATAACCCTTTCTTCTTCGCTTAATTCTTCGAAAGAAGGATTATAATTTCCTGCCTTTCCGAGAATACTCTTACATCTTACCACGGTATATTGTAAATACGGTCCCGCATCTCCTTTTAATGAAATTACCTCATCCCAGTCAAATACCACCTCTCTCTTGTAGTGTCTTTTGAGATCGTTATATTTCACTGCCCCTATGCCAATACGCTTGGCATCTTCCTTGCTTCCCTCGGAAGAAAGTTTCTCCGCTTCTTTTTTGGCAAGCTCGAGAACTTCCTTTAGGTGAATCGTTCTTCCCTTTCTTGTAGAAAATTTCCCTTCCTTAAGCCGATACATTCCATGAGCAACATGAAAGAAACTTTCCTTTTTTGCCCACCCCATCTTTTCTACGGTGGCAAAAAGTTGTCTTAAGTGAAGTTCTTGGTCCACCCCTATCTCATAAATAAAAAGGTCGGGCGAAAACTCGTTTATCCTGTACTTTGCCGCCGCCAAGTCGCGAGTAAGATAGGTGGTGCTCCCGTCCGATTTCAAGATCATTGCCGGGGGCATGTCATCAAATTCTATAATCAAAGCCCCTTTGCTTTCTTTCGCTACTCCCTTTTTCTTCGCCTCCTCTATTACATCGAGAAGTTTATTTTCATAAAAGCTTTCCCCCGTAACATAATCTATCTTTATCTCCAAATCATCATATATCTTATTAAACTCTTCCAAGCTCTTTTTTTTGCATATTTCCCAGATTTCCCTTGCTTCTTTATCTCCTTTCTCTAATTTTGCAAACCACTTTCTTCCCTCTTCTTCCATTTCCGGATTCTCCTCCACCTCTTTATGAAAACGCACGTAAAGCGCTTCTAAGTCATCTATGGAAAGTTCTTCGGGATTTTCTCCTTCCTTTTTTATCTGATAAAGAAGTTTTCCGTACTGGGTCCCCCAATCTCCCAGATGATTTACCCCCACCACTTCCCATCCTTGAAAGGCATATATATTATAGAGAGCGTGCCCGATTATCGTTGAGCGGAGATGTCCGATGCCGAAAGCTTTGGCAATATTGGGGGAGGAATAATCTATTACCACCTTTTTACCTTCTCTTTTTTTACCGTAGTCCTCCTTGTCTCTTAAAACCCCTGAAAGTTCTTTTTGTAATACCTCCTCGCTAAGAAAGAAATTTAAAAAACCGTTCTTTTCTTCAACCTTGTGAAAAAGCTCGGATTCCACTTTTTCCTTAAGTTCTCTGGCAATAACTACGGGGCTGCGCTTTTCTCTCTTTGCCAGCAAAAAAGCGACATTTGACGCGTAATCCCCATGGTCTCCCGAGGATCTTTCCACTTTTATATCCTCGCCCAGTTCCTCTTTTAGGGTTTTTTCAACTCTCTTTTTCATAGCCGAATTTTATCGCAATTGAAGGGATTTGTCTAATAGGGTGTGTTTTATGTTAAATGAAATATTTTGTGGTAGAATTAGCCTGATGTCTACACTTGTCCAGAATAAAAAGGCCGGATTTAATTACCACATTTTAGAGAAAATGGAGGTGGGCTTGGTACTTTCGGGTCACGAGGTAAAGGCGTTACGCGAGGGCAAAGCTTCTCTTCGCGGCTCCTATGTCACAATACAAGATGGAGAACTATACCTGATAAACTGCAACATCCCTCCTTATCAACCCAAAAACACATCTCCCAATTACGACCCCAGAAGAAAAAGAAAACTCCTTCTTAAAAAGGAGGAAATTGCGCGACTTATCGGAAAGACAAAAGAGAAAGGAGCAACACTCATTCCTTTAAGGTTTTATACTAAAAGAAGAATGATAAAACTGGAAATATCCGTCGCCAAAGGAAAGAAAAAAATAGATAAGAGAGAAACTATCAAAAAAAGAGAGATTGATAGAGATATTCAAAGAAAAATGAAAAGATAGCTCTTACTTTTTAACTTCTTCCGTAATCTTAGAAAACGTTTGCGGCCGATCTTTTGCCAAGGAGGCAAGAACCTTCCTGTCGAGGCCGATTTCTTTCTTTTTTAAGTTGTAAATAAATTCGCTATAAGTAGTTCCGTTTTCCCTGCAAGCCGCATTTATAGCCACCGTCCAGGACTTTCTCATTTCTCTCTTTTTCGTCCTCCTGTCTCTGTACGTATAACTCCACGCCTTCATTAGCGCCTCTTTTGCCGCTTTGAATTTTGATTTTCTTCCCCAGCGAAATCCTTTCACGTTCTTTAAGACGCTCTTTCTTCTTTTGTGTGCAGTATTTCCACGTTTAACTCTTGGCATGATTGTTTTAATACGTTAGGGATTTTTTTATCTTCTTGGTCATTTCCTTGCTTGCTTCCTTAAGACGCCTAAGCTCTCTTCTTTTTTTTCCTGTCAGTTTCGCGCGGTAATGCATTTGCCCGGAAAGACGGCGCAGTACCTTACCTTTTTTGGTAAGCTTGAATCTTTTGGAAACAGATTTTCTTGTTTTTGGTTTTGAAGTCATTTTTTTATCCTTTAGAGATGGTGGTTGTTAATCCTCGGGGTTCTTTGCTTATTGCTTTTTCTATTTTGATATCCATTTTCTCTTGTAGTTTTTCAAGAAATCGGTTCATCTTCTCTCTCGCCACATCCTGGAGAGCTTTTTGTCTGCCTTTCAGGGGGAGTACTATCTTTACGGAATCTCCTCCGTTCAAAAATTTTTCCGCCGATTTTATTCTCGTTTCCATATCGTGGTCGGAAATTGAGAATCCAAGACGTATTGATTTTACTTGTGGTTTGTTTGCTTTTTCCTGTTTCTTCTTTTTTTTATTCTCCTCGTAAGCATACTTTCCATAATCGATAACCTTGCAAACAGGAGGTTCCACATTATCCGTAACCTGCACAAGATCCAACCCTCTTTCCTTGGCTACCTCCATTGCCTTTTTAATGGGAACTACACCAAAATGCTCTCCTTCTCCCGCTACAAGCCGTACTTCTTTTGCTCGTATATTTTCGTTAACCGGTGTTTTTTTCTTTTTCAAGATTATTTTTGATTATTTATTACTTCTTTCGCAAACAAAGCTCTAAAATCAAGATAAAGGGAAGAACCCCTAAAACTGTAAAATTTAGCTACTGCTTTGCGATGTGGAGATGGGGGGATTGAACCCCCGTCCAAGACATCAAGCGAAATAAATCTACAAGCTTAGTCCGGTTGTTACAAGGCAAGATCCGTAACCGGACGAAGACCTCTTGCCCGTGAACCTCTTATTGTTTCGGGTTTTAAGGAGAGTTCGTTCCTTAAAACTCTATCCTCATATATGACACTCCTTATCGCCTATGAGGAATCAGCGAGGGAATGCCCGCTCTTATGCTACAGAAGCTAAAGCGGGTTCTTCTTCAAATAAGTTGGCACTTATTTTAAATACAGGATTATAGAGACTGCACTCTGCTTGCATTATCCACTTGTAAATGTCCTGTCGAAACGTGCATCCCCATATATAGGGCTCCCCTAATATACACGAAAAATGCTTTTTCGTCAAGGAGAAAAAGAGAATAATAAATGACAAAAGAATGACCAATGGCAAAGCCCAAACTCTAAAGAAATGACAAATGTCAAAGCCCAAATAACAAAAATCCGTTTGTGATTTGGCATTTGGAAATTTGGTATTTGTCATTGAAGCCCTTAGTCCTCTTCCGTCCCGTCCTGAAGCCAAGGATCATTGCGTATCGCCCAGTAAACAAGAGCTGTAGAAAGAAAAGTAATAAGCGCAACTACAATAAATACTATCTCAAATCCCAGAAAAGCGGCAATAACTCCTCCGAAGATTGCCGAAAATCCATAAGCAAACCCCATTCCCGTACTCTGTAAACTCCAAGTATAGGCTTCCCAGTGCTTATCGACATGTCTTGTGAAAATCCCACTTATAGCGGGAATCGACAACGCGAGACCAATCCCCCTCACTATTTCAAGCAGGAAAATGTGCCACATTTGCGTAGCAAGAAGATAAAGAAAAGGGACGAGAGTGGCAATAAGGGTTCCTTTAAGAAGCAGAGCCATGTCATCGTGTTCTCCTCTCACCACGTCCATACTGTACGCTAAAAACGGTTGAATCGCAGACTTCACCAGCCAGTGTACTCCTACGGCAATTCCCACCATCTCTACCGTTCCTCCTTGGATTTGCTCTGTAACGAAAATAGCAAAAATGGGGGCTATAAGACCCCATCCGGCATGGATGAAGAAATTGGTGATAATCAGCTTTATTATTAATTTATTGGGTTTCACCATAAGGAAGCTTTATTCTCCAAATCTTCCTCGATTTCTTTCAGAAATTTAAGAAGATGAGAATCGTCAATAATCTCTTTTCTCCTCCTTTATAGCAATTGCATCGGTAGAAGTAAAATCCGGCGAATGCACCTCGCATATATTATGAAGAAGAGCGATTTTCATCGCTCTCTCTATGTCAAAGCCTTCTTTCCTTTTCTTTGAGAATAACCACATCCGTTAGAGGCTTCAATAGATTCTTCATTTGTAACGAACTTTTTTAATTTTATAAACAACTTGTATCTTTGAAGAAACCGTTATTTCGTCCCCCTCCTTGGCACCGAGAAGTGCCTTTCCCACGGGAGATTCATCGGAAATTCTCCCGAGTACGGGGTCAGCTTCCATAGTTCCCACAACAACAAACTCGTCTTCCTGCCCCCCCGCTTCTATAGTAACCTTTGCCCCAAGCTTAACCTCTTTACAATTTTTGGAAGAGGATTTAATTATTTCCGTGTTTCTTAAAACTTCATCGAGTTTTGCTATTTTTTCCTCCAGAAGACCCAGTTCTCTTCTAAAGGCGAGATATTCAGGGTTAAGTTCCTCGGAGTGAAGTGCCTCCGGGGTGTTTTTTAATTTTTCCTTTTTCTTTACTCTCAACTCCTCATATTCTTTCTTTACCTTTTCAAATCCGTCTTTAGTCAAATAATATTTTTTGTTTCCCATATGGCACTAAATAAAAATTAATCCCCGTCTTTGTTGATGGGGAGTTTTGTGGTATTTTCGTTTTCTTTGAAAAAATCTATTCCTCCCCCTAATCAATATCAAATATCGTAAGGCAAAGCACAATCGCTTTGCGATAGTTTAGTGAAGAATTTCCCCTTTTTTTACAATTTAACTCTCTCATAGATGCCGAAGTTTTACATTTTTCAGCTTCTTTGTCAAGCAACCGGATTAAACCATAACAAACCCCAAGTTTCTACTCATCTTCTCCTTTTTCTTTTCTTATAAACCTGTTCTCAAAGGCGGTAATACCGTGGAAAACAAACAAAGTAAGTAGTACCGCAAAAAGGGCAGGGAGGTATAATTTTACTCCCACTGCGGCTCCAACGGCGGCAGTAATCCAGAGGCCCGCAGCAGTGGTAATACCTTCGACTTCGAACTGCCTTTTTATAATAAGCCCTCCCCCGATAAATCCAACGCCGACAACAACAGCGGCAAGTACACGAGAAGGATCAAAGCTTATTTCCACGCCTCCAAATTCATAAAATACGTGGTACCCGAGTATAATAAAAAGGGTAGCACCGAGAGAAACAAGGGCATGGGTTTTCATGCCTGCCGGCTTGTTCCTATATTCCCTTTCTATTCCTAGAAGCGCTCCGAAGAGGAGAGCTATGAAAAGTTGTAAAAATATTTCCGCGTTTGTTATTATTTCTGCCGTCATTTTATATTTTTTTATTATCCGATTTGTCAACCTTTTGATTATAATCTACTCTTTTCGAGCTATAATGTAAAGATTTCGCTCCGCTTTCCTGACAACCACATCTTCTTCTTCCGGGAAAAGACCGGCGTTTGCACAAAGAGCGGAAAGCTCCCCCTTTTTAAAAATGTAATAATATCTTCTTCTTTTCAAAATAAAATCTCGTACTCCAAAAGGAGAAAACAGATTACGAAGCGCGTTTTTTGCAAGAAAAAGTTTACTTCCCTTCCCTATTTCCCAAACGGTTAAAAAAATTCGCCCCCCGGGTTTTAGTACCCGCTTCATTTCAAGAACGGCTTGCAAGCGGTATCTGTAAGACGGAATCTGATGAATAACAGCAATTCCGTAAACTTTATCAAAAGATTCATTTTTAAAAGGAAGAGACAGTGCGTCACCAACATAAAAATTCTTTTTAGGAAACCTTTTTTCAGCCTCCTCTATTATTTTCTCGGAAAAATCCACTCCTTTGTAGTCTGTCCCCTCAAGATATTTGGAAAATCTTCCGTTTCCGCAGCCCACATCAAGTATTCTTTCTCCCTTTTTAGCGTAGTCAAAGAGAAATTTCATTTCCGGCCATAAGCGATCTCTCGTACTTGCAAAAGAAGAAGATACAAGGTTATAATCTTCTCGCAGATCACTCATTATTTTTCGAGCAAATTTTGTTTTCATTTTTATGAATATCGAAAAAGAAATTATAGAAAAACTGATTAAGGAGAAAGCGGAGACACAAGAAGACTTGGAAAGGGCAAAAAAAGATATCTCCAAAAAGTACGGCACCTCTTTCCCCACTAATATTAACCTACTTAAAGCTTATCACAAAATAAGAGGAAAGGATGAGAGGGTGCTCTCCCTTTTAAGGACACGTCCTGTGCGNTCTCTTTCGGGAGTAGTTAATATTTCCATCCTTACAAAACCGTTTCCTTGTCCGGGTAGTTGTATTTACTGTCCAAGTGAGNAAAACATCCCGAAAAGTTATTTGGATGGTGAGCCCGCTGTCATGCGAGCTCTGCTTAGCAAATATCATCCCGCCAAACAAGTTAAAATGAGAATAGACGCCCTAAAGAAGACCGGACATCCCACAGAAAAATTAGAGATTCGAATCATAGGAGGAACGTGGTCTTTCTATCCCCGTAAATATAAAAATTGGTTCATCAAGAAAACTTTTGACGCCTGCCTGTCCTCCCGAAGGAAAGAAAGTAAAAATGTCAAAGATGCCCAAAGAAGAAACGAAAAAGCCAAACACCGCATTGTTTGCCTTTCCGTAGAGACAAGGCCGGACTTTATAACCAAAGAAGAAATTAAAGAGCTCCGCCGTCTGGGGGTAACTATGGTGGAGCTCGGTGTACAGTCTCTCTTTGACGACGTAATGGATTTTACAAAAAGAGGTCATAAGGCAAAAGATACAATAAAAGCAACCAAACTTTTGAAAGATGCCGGATTTAAGGTTTGTCACCAAGTCATGTTAAACCTCCCCGGAAGTACTCCGAAGAAAGACATGGAAACTTTTAAAAGAATATTTGAAGATCCTTCATTCCGCCCCGATTTCCTAAAAATATATCCTTGTGTTGTCCTGAAGAACACTCCTCTTTATTCTCTCTGGAAAAAGGGAGGGCATAAAGTTTTGAGTGACAAGAAAACGGCAAAAATGATCGGAAAAATAAAGAAAGATTATGTGCCTTATTATGTTCGCATTCAAAGGGTATTTAGAGATATTCCCAAACAGAATATTGTTGCCGGATGCAAAATATCAAACTTACGGGAACTCATTACGGAAGATTGTAAGTGTATTCGTTGCCGAGAAGTCAAAGCAAACTACAACCCCAAGGAAAGAATACTGCTTTTTAGAGAAGATTACACCGCTTCCGATGATAAGGAGATTTTTTTAACAATGGAGAGCAGTGATCGAAACCGTCTTTATGCAATTCTCCGCCTTCGGAATATAGAGAAAGAAAAAATCGGTATGATAAGAGAGTTACACACTTACGGGATGCATACAGCCTTAAAAGGAAAGAGTGAGGTTTCCCCGCAACACAAAGGTCTCGGGAAAAAGCTCGTTAAAGAGGCGGAAAAAATAACAAAAGAAGAGCTTGAGAAAAATAAAATTTCCGTAATTTCGGGAGTGGGGGCAAGGGAATACTGGAGAAGTCTTGGATATAGGTTGGAGAAGACGTATATGGTGAAACGACTAAAATGACAAAGCCTAAAACCCCTGCCTCGCAGCAGGGCGGGCAAATAACAAATGAATAAAAGGGTGCTTAATTTGGCATTTAGATTTTGTCATTTGTCATTTCCTTTAGGGCTATTTTCTTTTTGTTCTTATAAGTCCTGAGCAAGGGACTACTTCTACACCTTTCTCTTCCAGTTTATCCAAAAACAGGTTGACTCCTATAGAGTCCGAGGAGATGTGACCTGCAATAACTACATTGATATGGGCCTTTTCCGCTTCCTCGCGATGTTTTTCGGACATATGCATTCCGACAACAGTACCTGCCCCCGCTTGAGCAAGTTTCTCATAAATCTCCGGCGCCCCTTCCGTGCCTCCGGTCATTTCGGTAATAACAACCTTTCCCGCTCTGCTCTCTCCGGAACCTACAAAGATTTTTGGACCGGCGTTTGTTTTTGTTGCCTGCTTATATTCCTCAATTTCTTTAAGTGAGTCTATAACATCCCCCACGGAAAAAGGTTTGTCTTTTTTTATTTTCTTGTCCACGAACTGAGCCGCTAAATTATCGCAAGGTGTGTGTACACACATTAAAGGAATATTAAGAAGCCGGGCCGTATCCACAACGCGATTGTGGTTTGCCGGAGAAAGTCCTCTGGCGACTTCTTGTATCCTTTTTTTTATCATTTTTTCGGCAACATTCACCGGCACTCCGTACATATGCATTATATCTATTTGGAGTTGCATTACATCATCAAGCCCCGCCAGAGCGTTTCCTCGCGGATGGTGAGAAATAACAAGGTCGATATCATCAAGCTCTTTGGCAAGAAGCATCTCTTCACCATCGACATCTATGCCCGCCAAAACTTTTTTTATTTTCTTTTGGGGTTCTCCGAAAAGTATTCTTGTATCCGAGAACGGATTATTCAACCGCTCTTTGTCATACTCCTTCTTTTTGCCCTCATCTTTTTTCTCGTACTCTTTCTTTAATCTCTTTTGCATTTCTTCTATCGTCTTTCTTTTTCTGAAATCGGCCTTTATTCCCTCCTCTACCGCCAGTTTGTATATTTCTTCAATCTTCATATTTTTATTCAATAGTTAATTTATACTGTATTTTCAATTTTTTCTTTAATTATTTGCCTCTCGTCCCAAGAGACTTTTTTCCCGTTTGCAAGGCACATCCAACATTCACTGCCCTTCCCGGTAACTACTACCACATCTTTCTTTTCCGCCACCTCCATCGCCCTTCCTATAGCTTCCTTTCTATCCAAAATTTTCTCATACTTTGCAACTTGGGAAAACCCGTTTCCGATTTGATCAATTATTTCTTGCGGATCTTCATCGTAAGGGTCTTCATTGGTAATAACAGCTCTGTCACAATATTTAGAGGCTATTTCCCCCAAAACAGGTCTCTTCCATTTATCTCTTCCCCCTCCGCAAGAACCTAAAACACAAATAAGTTTGTGGGGAGAAAAGGTTTCATGAATTTCTTTGTATACCCCTTCAAGGGTTTCCGGAGTGACCGCATAATCAATAATTACTCTAACAGGAGAGGATACGACTTCTTCCATTCTCCCCGGAACAGTGCTTACTCTTTGGAGACCTTTTCTTATTGTGGTGTTCTCCACCCCTTCTTCTTTTGCAAGGGCAATCGCCACAAGGGCATTATATACGTTAAACTTTCCTACCAGAGGAAGGTACATTTCTTCTCCTTTAAAAGAAAAAGAAACTCCTTTACTGTCACCTCTTATGTTCTCCGCCCTAATCTCCGTATTATTTTCTATTCCGTATTTTACCGTCTTTTCCGCAAAGAAAGAGAGGAAATAATCCGCATTTTTATCGTCCGCATTTATGATGTGTCTTTTTCTTGTTTTGGCAAAGAGCTTTCCTTTTTCTCTTTTATAGTTTTCAAAACTACCATGGGATTCTATGTGCTCAGGTGTAAGATTGGTAAGGCATGCCGTGTGAATGTTTATAAAACGGTGCCTGTGTTGTTTTATTCCTTCCGACGTTACCTCCATAACAACAACATCACACCCTGCATTTGCCGCTCTTTTTAAAAGTTTTTGTATTGTAGCTTTTCCGGGCATCGTCATTTTAAACATGTTGGGCTCCTCCTTCCCGGCAATCTCAAATTTTGTCGAAGAAAACGCGGCAACCCTATAGCCGGCTTCCTTAAAAATGTGTGTTGTTATATCTACTGTCGTAGTCTTCCCGTTAGTCCCGGTAACCGCAAAAACCTTTATTCCCCTCGAGGGGAAACGATAATAAATCGCGCCGAGAAGTGCAAAAAGGAGGTGATAAACACTCACAATTGGCGTAAGTTTTCTAAGTTTATCCTTTATCATTTTCTCCAAGTATTTTTAAAGCTTCTGTTACTTTTTCTTCTTTTGTCTTTTCGGCGGGAACTTCTTCAAGCACCTTCTTGATGTCACTGTCACAAAAGCCAAGCCCTCTTAGCGCTTCAAATGCTTCGTCTTTTCCCGGCTCTTTTACAATTTTTCTGGAAAGCTCAAAAACAACTTGTTGCCCTTTCTTTTCCCCAATACTAAAGATTTTCCTCATTATTTCTTTGTCTCCCTTTTCTATCCCTCTTTTAAGCTCTCCCATGGGAGCGATGGAAGCTATACGGAGTGCTGTCTTGGGACCTATTCCGGACATATTTATAAGTTTCTCAAAAAAATCCAAATTCTCTTTTTCCTTAAAACCATAAAGACGAACATCTCTATCCGTGTTTTGCATAAAACAGAACATCGTTATTTCCCTGCCCACGCTATCTTTCTCTTTGGGCACGGAAAAGACTTTATATCCCACACCGCCGACATCAATAACTAAAAAATCCTCTCCCTTTATCGCAATTTTCCCTTTTAAGTAGTAAATCATAATGATAGAAGATATAAGAAACAAGAAACAAACAAGA
>SL_8KL_010_SEDDRAFT_10001533_pt1 | contig 20021 bp, 18 predicted proteins | sample SodLakKL_010_SED_4_FD_11160 | JGI IMG/M metagenome (IMG submission 11160)
GATCGGCCAACGGATCTTCGTCGGCTTCGCCGCACGCGGCCAGCAGCAACGCTGCTGCGGCGCACAGGGCCAGTACTCGCTTCATCATGCACTCCTCTAGATCGGAGCGGAGCGAGGCCGTGAGCGGCGCCCGGGATGCCCGCTGCTACCTACTATCGGCCTCGCGGGTCTTCTGACGCTAACAGAATGGGCGCACTGCGCAAGGGTCCATCAGGGGTTGCGAGGTGGCACGGAGCAGGCCCAGAGATCGGGCGGTCGTGGATGCTCCGCCACGGTCGCGGCGTCGTCGCTGCGAGCCGAGCGGCGGCGTCAGCGCGTGCCGGCGGCCCGGGAGAGGTGCCCGGCGAAACGCAGCAGCTCACTGGCCTGCTCGGCGGTTGCGAACAGGACCACGCCGTCGGCCCGCGCTTCGAGCTGGATCGAGCCGGGAGGGATGTCGCACTCGGGGTCCCCGCAGTCGTGGACGTCGCCCATGGCCTGCCACGCCCCACCGGCGCGGGAGACCCGGACCTCCACCGCCGGGGTGCCCTGCTGGTCCCAGGACAGCACGGCCACGTCGGTGATCGCGCTGAGCGGGACGGAGGTCACCGCGCACTGCAGCCCGAGCTCGTGCTCGTCGGTGACGTGCTGCGCGTCTCCGGCGACCACGTGGAGCAGTCGCGTGGGCGTGAGCAGCCCGATGCTCACGTCGGTGTGCACGTGACCGTCATCGCACACGTCCTTGATCGTGGTCGCGGTGGCGAGCTGGACCTCCTCGCCTGCCAGCACCTGCTCGACCTGTTCGCGGGAGGTCCAGGTCTGCGGTCCCTGGTCGAGGGGCTCGAGGTGGCGGTGCCATGAGATCATCGCGGCTCCGGTGCGGTCAACGGGGGTGGTCGGTGAGCACTCGCGACGCGAGGTGCGCGCGCAACCGTACGCCTCCTGGCGGTCCACACCTACGGCGAACGTCGTCCGACCTGCTCAGGTCAGCTCCCGGAGCGGCTCGCCGTCGAGCGCGAGCACGTTGTCGCCGAGGACCGACTCGAACCCGCGGTCGGCGGAGACCAGTGCGGCCCGTAGCCGTCGCGCCACCGCGACGAGCACGGCGTCGAAGCACCCCAGCGACGGTGCCCGTGCGAACACCTCCAGCCCGGCTGTCAGATCGTTCGGCGTCACCGGTGTGAGCGGGGTCAGGAGCGTGACGAACTCGCGCGCGAGCGCGACGGCGTCATCCCGGCCCTCGCGCCGCGCTCGGACGTGGGTGAACTCCTGGATCACCTCTGGTGTGGTCGTCGCAGCGACCCGACCGGCCCCGATGCTGGTGACCAGGCGGCGGGCTGGCGTGCGCAGTGGATGGTCGGCGCCGACGGCGTACACCAGCACGGTCGTGTCCAGCAGGATCATCCGCGACGCCCGCGCAGCCGCTCGAGCTCGCCGCGCAGCTCCGCCGGTGCACCGACCGGCATCGGCGCCGCCGACAGGATCCGCTCCGCGGCTTCACGGGTCTGTTCAGGTCCGGCCTGGAGGTACCGGCCGAGCGCCTCGCGGACGATGGAGGCGACCGAGACGCCCCGCTCGGCAGCGACCGCATCGAGCGCGCGGTACTGCTCGTCCTCGACGAGCACCTGGAGTCGCCTGTCCTTGACCATGAGCATACTGTAGCAGGAGCTATCCACAGCCACCGGGCCGATGGTCGTCCAGCCCGCCGTGGCTCAGTAGGGTCGCACCCTGCCGATGACGCGGCCGGACGAGGCGGCCGGACGAGGCGGCCCGACGACGCGGCCCGACGACGCGGCCCGACGACCAACGACGAGGTGGGCCATATGGACGAAGCGAGCCTCCGGGCGAACTCCCAGCAGCTGCTGCGGCGGCTCGGGCCGCTGACCGCAGCGCAGCTCGCCAAGGAGCTCGCCGACCTCGACGACGTCGCCCCGGACGAGGTGCCGGCCCCCGCCGAGCTGTGGCACCTGCTGCTGGACGAGCCCGAGGAGGGGTTCTCCGCCTTCCCTCTGGCCGACCAGCGGCTGTGCGACCTCGCCCACCACCTCGACGGCCTCACCCTCACCCACGTGCTCACCGACGAGGAGCGCGACGACGGCCGGCTGGCGCTGGGCGAGGACGTCGATCCGGTCGAGATGCTGCTCGACGATGACCTGGTCCTGCACCTCGAGGACGGCTCCCCGGTGGTGCGTTCGCGGGAGCACCTCACCGGGCCGGATGGGTGGCTCCCAGATGCCCCCGTGGTGGTGCTGACCTTCGTCGGTGACCGCTGTCGGGTCAGCGGTCAGCAGGAGGTGCCGATGGTGGACCAGCGCACCGCGGACCGGTTGGCCGAGGTCCACGAGCTGCTCCGTGGTCAGCCGGTGCCGGTCGACGTCGTCGAGCTGGTGATGGAGGCCCGCAGCCGGTACCCGCGGCTGCTGAGCGAGCCCCACGCCCCCCTGTCACAGCTGCTGGCGGCCGGCGGGCTGCGGGTGGTCGACGACCGGGTGCTCGCCGACGACGAGCCGGACCCCGATCCCTACGACCCCTTCGCCCACATCGAGGACCACCTCCGCGACGACCACGGGCTCGACGACGACGAGATGGCCGACGTCCGGCTGGTCCACGACGCGGTCCGCGCCACCATCGAACGGCTCACCGACGCGCTCCGCGAGCGCCTCGCCGGGGAGGGCGGGGAGGTCCCGACGCCCGAGCAGCTGTTCGCATCGGTGATGACCGAACCCGCGACCGCCACCGTCGAGCCGGGCGGTGACGGCGGGGAAGCGACCGCCGCGCAGGACGGCGACGACCGCTGGTTGGCCGGGCTGCCCGCGGCCATCGGCCGTCTCCTCAGCGATGAGGAACTGGCGCTGGTGCTGCTGGAGGACGTGGTCGCCGGTCACGCCCTGCGGGCGATGGCCCTCGGCGAGATGGTGGCGGTGCTCGAGCCCCGCCTCGGGCCCCGCCACGCCCAAGCGAACGCCGCCTGGCTGCGCGCCGGCACCCTCGAGTTGGCCGCCGACGACCACGCCGGTGCCGAGCCGCTGCTGCGACGGGCGCTCGAGCTCGACCCCGACCACCTCGAGGCCACCATGGCACTCGCCGGCTACCTCGACGACCGGGGTCGGGCCGGTGCAGCCCTGACCCAGCTGCAACGGGTCGAGGGACCTGGCCTGGACGGCACCCGGCAGCTGTTGGCACGCTACGCCCGTCCGGGTCCCGCCGCGGCCGGTCGCAACGACCCCTGTCCCTGTGGCTCGGGGCGCAAGTACAAGGTGTGCTGCCAGCGCTCCAACGGCTGGCCGCTGAACGACCGGCTCGACTGGGTCTGGCACAAGATCGTGCGGTTCATCACCTCGCCCGTGGGCCAGGACGTGCTGGTCGACACCGCCGGGCTCGCCGGCGCGGCCCCGACGGTCCCGGCCGCGATGGACGACGTCGTCATCGTCAACCTGGCCCTGTTCGAGGGTGAGCTGCTCGTGGACCTGTGCGACCTGCGGGGCGCGCTGCTCCCGGCCGACGAACTCGAGCTGCTGCGGGCCTGGTCCGACACCCGCGCCTCGGTCCAGGAGGTCGTCGAGGTGGCACGGGGCCGCGGGCTGACGCTGCTGGACCTGACGACCGGAGAGCGGACCGAGGTGGCGGACGTCAGCCTCAGCCGGTCCGTCTCGATCGGCGATGCGCTCCTGGTGTGGCTGATCCCCACCCCCGCCGGGCCGGTGCCCTCCTCCGGGGTCCTGCAGGTGCCCGACCACCGTCGCGAGGACCTGCTCGAGTTGCTCGACGAGGCTCCGGAGGTCGAGGGGTTGGCGGCCTGGTACGCCTCGCTGTCCGCGGCACCGGGGCTCGCCAACACCGACGGTGACCTCCTGGAGCTGACGACCAGGATCTACCGGGTCGGCGACCCCGACGCGGCCTGGGCCGCCCTGGCCGAGCACCTGGAGGAGGACGGGCCGGGCCTGCTCGCCTTCACCCACCGTGATGGGCGTCGGTGGCTGATGGGCAGCATCACCCGCCACGGTGACGAGTTGACGGTGCAGGTGAACTCCGCGGCACGGGCGGCCTGGTTCGACGACCTGATCACCGGTGAGGTCCCCGACGCCGAGCTGATCGACGAGGAGCGGCGCTCGGCCGCGGAGCTCGTGGGCCGGTCCGGGGGTGGGATGTCGGGGGCGCTCGAGGAGGACGCCGGCGGCTTCGACCTCGATGCCCTCGATCCCGCGGCCCGCTCCGAGCTGGAGGCGCAGCTCGACGAGATGATGCGCGACCACGAGGACACCTGGCTCGACACCGCCCTGCCCGCGCTCCAGGGGGCCAGCCCCCGCGAGGCTGCCGCCGACCCGACCCGCCGTGACGCGCTGCTGCGGCTCCTGGACGACTTCGAGCGGCACGCCGCCGTCTGGGACTCGCCGGGCCGCCCGATGGACGCGGACCGGCTCCGGCGGCTGCTGGATCTGTGAGCCCTGCCGAGCGGTCGTGGCGTGGATGACGGTGGCGCCCGGCCGCGGGGTTCAGGCGGCGCCGTCGTCGATCCGCAGGGTCACCGGCGTGCCGGCTTCGACGGTCCGGCTGACCGTGCAGGTGCGGTCGTGGGAGTTGCGCACCGCCCGGGGGAGGCGGTCCCGGGCCTTGTCACCGTCTGCCCCCTCGGGGAAGGTCACCCGGAAGGTCACCCGCAGGTCGCGGAGCAGGTTGCCGCCGTCGTCGTCGACGACCTTCTCCGCGTCGATCTCGACCTCGAAGCGTTCCGGGTCGGCCCGGCGGGTGGTCATGAGGTCGACGTCGACGGCGGAGCAGCCACCGATCGCCGCCAGGAGCAACTCGACCGGGGTGAAGCCGTCCTCCAGCAGGCTGCCGAAGGTGAGCTCCACGCCCCGGGGGTTGGTGGCGCGGTAGACACCGGTGTCGACCCGCTCGAGGGTGACGTGCCGCTGGTCGCTGTCGGACATGCTGGCGCCTCCCGGCTGGTGGCTGCGGGGCCGACCCGCGGTGCGGTCGGCGTCGGTGGGGGACGCTACCGGTGACCGCCCCGCGCCGGTGGGGGGTGGCCGGCGTCTCCCGACGTCGGCTGCTGTGGGAGACGGGCTCGGCGTCCGGCCCCTGTGGTCGCGGGGTGCGCACCGCTAGGTTGCCACCTCGACCGCCGGCAGGAGCCGAGCCCTATGAGCGGGACGTCGCCACCGGGCAGGTCGCCGTCGCTCGATCGCCGGGGACTCGCCCAGGAGCTCCTGCGTGACTGGGATGCGGCGGCCGACCGGTTGCAGCGCGGCCAGCTCCCCGGTGAGGTGCGCGACGACCCGGAGCTCGCCGCCGCGCTCAGTGAGCTCGCCACCAGCCGGTTCGACCGGCACGGTCGGCTCCTGCGGTTCGTGCTGCGTCTCGCACCCGATATCGACGGGCTCCACTACCGCGGGACCCCGCTGACGCCTGCGGGGATCGCGGGTCTGGCGGCGGATGCGGTGCGCCGAGGGCCGGGTTCCCGGCCCGCCGAGGTGGTGCGGTCGCTGCGGGAGCAGGACGTGCTCGCCGCTGTGGCCGCTTGGACCGGCGCGGCGTGGGCCGCTGAGCTCGGGCGGGGCTGGTACGGCGCGCGACAGGAGGTCGATGACCTGGTCGGCGTGCAGGCGGTGTCGACAGGTCCGGGTCAGGAAGGCGGCAGCGCCGACGTCGACGGCGAGCTGGTGGACGCGCTGGCGCTGCAGCTGCTCACCGATCCCGGTGCGCCCGGGCGGCTCCGATCAGAGCTGCTGCACGCCACCTCGGAGGCCCACCGGCCCGCCTGGTTCCAGGCGGCGCTGGCCCCCGGGGCCCGGATCGGACGGCTGCTGGCCGCCAAGCTGCTGCTGCCGCAGGTCCAGCGGCAGATCGTGTCCTGGGCCGACGACCCGACCGCCGTCATCGCGCCCGTCGGCCCGCCCCCGGACCGGCGACCGACCGCGGCCACACCGTCGGTCTCGTCTCGGGACGATCCCGCCGTGAGCGACCCGACGGTGCAGCTGCCGGCGGTGCCGGGCGCGCCGCCAGCGGGTTCGGCTCCGGCCGCCAACCGGGCCCGCGGGTCCTCGAGGTGGTGGACGAGGGTGTCCGCGACGCTGGTGGCACCCGCGCTGGCGCTGCTCGTCGCCGCGGCGGGCCTGAGGTGGCCGGCGGTCACCCTCGTCGGCGTGCTGGTCTGGTTCGTGGTCGACCGGCTGCTCAGCGTCATGACCGACCCCTTCCTGCGGTTGGTCGGGGGCTGGCCGCCCAAGGTGCGGGGCTGGGCGGTGCTCGCCCTGCCCTTCCGTCTGCTCGGGGTGCTGCTACGCGGTCCGTGGCGGTTGCTCGGCAGCCTCGTCCTGGTGGTGCTGTGGGGTGTTGCGGTCGACCGGGGACTGACCCTGCTGCACCCGCTGCTGGCTGCCTGGTCGGCGACGGTCGCCGCCACGACACCCGACGCCCTCGCCGCCCGCTGGTTCGTCCCGGTCGCCGCCGGCGGGCTCGTGTGGCTCGCGACCCGACGCCGGGTGGCCCCGGGCGCGCTGCAGCCGACGCCCGGGCTGCGCGGCGGCGCGGCGGTCGGTGCCGCCCTGCGCTCACTGCCGGCCGGGCTCGGCGGCCTACTGCTCCTGCCCGCCGCCCTGCTGGTGTGGACCGCCGCCACCGACCCCGATCCGGACGCCTGGGCCCCCTACGCCGACCACCGCGAGGCCATCGCGTCCCAGCTGCCCGACACGGAGTGGTGGTCCGCGCTGCTCGACCGGCTCGGCGCGAGCGCTGACCGGGTCCTCGACGTGGTGCCCGTCCCCGGCGAGCTGGCCCCGCAGGAGCCGATGAGGTGGCAGGTGGTGGAGGCCGCGACGCTGAACGTGCGCGAGGGGCCAGGGACCGACCAGCCCGTGCTCTCCCAGCTGGCGGCCGGCGAGGTGGTGCCGGGCACGGGGGAGACCGAGACGGTCGCGGGCACCACCTGGGTGGAGCTGCAGCTGGACGACGGGCGGACCGGGTGGGCGTCGGCACGGTTCCTCGAGGAGGTGGTGGCCGACGAGCAGGAGGCCGGGTAGGCCGCAGCGCCACCCCGGCCCGCAGGGTCGGTAGCTTGCGCCTCCAGCCACCGGACCGTTCCTCGCGTGTCCGGCTCCGCCCGTCCCGGTGACCCAGGGAGCAGATCGCGTGATCCTCAGACTGTCCAACCTGTTCGTCCGCACCCTCAGGGACGACCCCGCCGACGCGGAGCTCCCCGGCCACACCGCGATGGTGCGGGCCGGCTACATCCGTCGCGCCGGCTCGGGCATGCACACCTGGCTGCCGCTCGGCCACCTCGTCTACCGCAAGGTGGAGGCCATCGTTCGGGAGGAGATGGACCGGATGGGGGCCCAGGAGGTCCACTTCCCGGCGCTGCTGCCCCGGGAGCCCTACGAGCTGTCGGGCCGGTGGGAGGAGTACGGGGCGACGCTGTTCCGCCTCCAGGACCGCCGCGGCAACGACCACCTCCTCGCGCCGACCCACGAGGAGATGTTCACGCTGCTGGTCAAGGACCTGTACTCCTCCTACAAGGACCTGCCGCTGAGCCTGTACCAGATCCAGATCAAGTACCGCGACGAGGCCCGCCCCCGGGCCGGGCTGCTGAGGGCCCGCGAGTTCGTGATGAAGGACTCCTACTCCTTCGACGTCGACGACGAGGGGTTGGAGGCCTCCTACCAGCAGCACCGCGACGCCTACATCGCCACCTTCGACCGGCTCGGGCTGCACTACGTGATCGTCTCCGCGATGTCGGGGGCCATGGGTGGCTCGCGCTCCGAGGAGTTCCTGTGTCCCACCCCGGTGGGTGAGGACACCTTCGTGCGCTCGCCCGGGGGCTACGCCGCCAACGTGGAGGCGGTCGTCACCCCGGTGCCCGACCCGCTGTCCTACGACGACGTCCCGGTCGCCCACGTCGAGGACACGCCCGACACCCCGACGATCGAGACCCTGGTCGCCTTCGCCAACGAGCACTTCCCCCGTGGGGACCGGCACTGGGAGGCGGCCGACACCCTGAAGAACGTCGTGGTGATGCTCCGTTACCTGGAGGGTGGCCGCACCCCGCTGGTCGTCGGCGTGCCCGGCGACCGGGACGTGGACACCAAGCGGCTCCAGGCCCAGGTCGAACCGGCGGTGGTGGAGCCCTTCACCGACGAGGACTTCGCTGCCCACCCGGCGCTGGTCAAGGGCTACATCGGCCCGCAGGTGCTGGGAGAGGACTCGGCCAGCGGGATCCGCTACCTCGTCGACCCCCGCGTCGTGGAGGGCACCCGTTGGGTCACCGGCGCCAACCGGCACGGCCACCACGTCTTCGACCTGGTCTGCGGGCGGGACTTCACACCCGACGGCACGGTCGAGGCTGCGGAGGTCCTCGACGGCGACCCGGCCCCCGACGGCTCCGGCCCGCTGGAGCTGGCCCGCGGCATCGAGATCGGCCACATCTTCCAGCTCGGCCGCAAGTACGCCGACGCCCTCGCGCTGCAGGTGCTCGACCAGCACGGCAAGCTCGTGACCGTGACCATGGGCTCCTACGGCATCGGGGTGTCGCGTGCCGTCGCCGCGATCGCCGAGACCACCGTGGACGAGCTCGGGCTGTGCTGGCCGCGGCAGGTCGCGCCCGCCGACGTGCACGTGGTCAACGCCGGCAAGGGTGAGGACACCGGCGCCGCCGCCGAGGAGCTGGCCGCCGGGCTGGATGCCGCGGGCGTCGACGTGGTGCTCGACGACCGGGCCAAGCTCAGCCCGGGCGTGCGGTTCAAGGACGCCGAACTGCTCGGGGTCCCGACCATCGTGATCGTCGGCAAGCGCCTCGTCGACGGGGTCGTCGAGGTGAAGGATCGCCGCACCGGAGAGCGGGAGGACGTCGCGGTCGCCGAGGCGCTCGACCACCTCATCGCGGTGTGCCGCAGCTGAGCCTGGCCCGCCCCGGCCGATGAGGTGGCCGGGGCGTGGGATGCTCAGCTCGACTCGAGCTCGAAGGTCTCCGGGCCGTCGGGCAGCTCCACCACCACCGAGGTGACCCGGTAGCCGTCGCCGTCGTCGTCGAGTTCCACGGTGCGGCGTCCCAGCACGTAGTCCTCGGTCAGCAGGAAGGACTCGTCGCCGCGGCGGGCGATCCGGACGTCTTCCGGGAGGTCCTCCTCTGGCATGCCGAGCACGGCCCGAGCCTCCTCGCGGGCGGCGTCGGTGTCGAAGTCGGCCCCGAAGTCGTCGGGGTCATCGACGTCGTCGCCGGGCTCGGAGACGACGGGCTCGTCGGGGTCGGGCACCTCGTCGGTCACACCGTCATCGCCGCAGGCAGCCAGGGCCAGGGCGATGATGGACAGGACGGCGATGCCGGCAGTGCGCAGGGAGCGTCGCATGGCGGTTCCTCTCGTCGGGTCGTCGGGACCTCCACGGTCCCTCACCCAGGTCGGACGACGGCCCGGCCGGTGGGGTTGCGGACTCCACCGGCCGGATGGTGCCGGCAGCTCACGGGAGCAGCGTCAGCGGGGTGACGCGCTCGGACTGCACCGAGCCGTCCTTGGCCGAGTACTCCCACACCGTCAGCGTGCCAGCCTGGCGTGCGTCGATGTCGTAGGGGATCGAGACGTCGAAGCTGCCCCAGCCGGCGCCCTCGTCGGACATCGCGAAGTCCTCGGCCAGCACGGTCCCGTCGGCGGCCTGGAGCCGGTACTGGAAGGTCGCCTCGAAGACCGCGGCCTTCCCGGTCAACCGCAGCGGCGACCTCACGGTCGCGCCGGCAGCCGGCACGTCCACGAACACCCCGGGTAGCAGGTCGAGGTAGTCGTCCCTGGACACCGGGCCGTCGAGCACGATGCCCTCACCGGAGAACACGGTCACGGGCCGGCCGTCCAGCTCGAAGCGGACCTCGTCGACGGTGGGGAACTGGGTCACGGTGTAGGTGACCTGCGCCAGCCGCGCGAACATCGTGAACGACCCGCCACCGGACTCGAACTCCCGGGACAGATCGACCGTGGCCACACGGTCGTCGATGGTCACACCCAGCAACAGGGTCTCGGCCGGCACGGCGCTCGACACCCCGTCGATCAGGGCTCGGTCGGCGCGGGAGGGACCCTCGATCAGCTCGCGCAGGGTCGCGTGGGCGATCCGCGGCGTCGACGGGATCTCCCGTTGCACGGAGATCAGGAAGGGTTCCGCACGACCCGCGTTGCCGCCGCCCGGCGCGATGAAGTAGAGCCGGACCCGGCTCACGCTGTTCTCGTCAGGGTCGGGTGCGGGCTCGGGATCGGTGGGGTCCTCCGCCGGTTCCTCGGCGGGGTCGTCGGTCGGCTCGGGCTCCAGCTCGGTGTCCGCCGGGTCCTCGGTCGGCTCCTCGGCGGGCGCCTCGGGTTCGGTGGTGGTGTCGGGTGGGTCGTCGACGGTGACAGGACCATCATCGACGACGCCCCCGCCGCAGCTGGCCAGCACCAGCGACAGCACGACGGTCAGGAGCACAGGGAGCGTGGAACGTCGCATGATGCGCCTCCAGCGGGTCGATGCAGGACCGCCCCCTCCGGGTGGTCCGGGCGGTTTGCGCCCACCTTCAGCATCGCTGCCGGGGGTCACGCGGAGGTCCGTGCCGTGTCACGGTTCGGCAACAACCTCGACGGGCAGCCGCACCGTGACGGCCAGCCCGCCACCGTCGCGGTTGCGGGCCGTCACCGTGGCGCCGAGCACCCTGGCGTGGGCCCGCACGATCGCCAGCCCCAGTCCGCTCCCACCTCGTCCCCTGGCGGTGTCGGCCTTGCTGAACCGGTCGAAGATCCGCTCGAGTTGGTCACCGGGCACCCCCGGTCCGCGGTCGGCCACCTCGATGACCAGCGTCGCGTCGTCGGTACGGGCGGTGACCGTCATCCCGGCGCCGGCGGCGTGCTCGTGGGCGTTGTCCACCAGGTTGGCCACGACGCGCTCCAACCGCCGGCGGTCGGTGCGCACCCACAGCCCCGTCGGCACCTCGACGGCCGCCTGGGGTGCCCGCCGGGCGACGATGGCGCCCAGGAACCGTCCCACGTCGAGCTCGTCCACCTCGGTCTCGGCGGCGACGTCGGTGGTGTCCAGGCGCGACAGCTCCAGTAGCTCCTCCACCAGGTCGCGCAGGCGATGGACGTCGCCGTCCAGCAGCTCCACGACCCGGCGCGTGTCGGCTGGCAGCTCCTCGACCCGGGCGGCCAGCTCGTCGGCCTCCTGCACCAGGGCAGTCACCGGGGTCCGCAGCTCGTGGGACACGTCGGCCACGAACCGACGCTCGCGCTCACGGGCGGCGGTCAGCTCGGCGACGCTGTCGGCCAGCGACCCGGCCAGCCGGGCACCACGCCGGCCGGCGACGGCGCCGAGCAGGATCAGCGCCAGCGAGGCCCCGAGCAGCACGAGCCTCAACTGCACGAGGGCACGCTGCGTGTCGCTGACGTCGGTGACGAAGTAGAAGTCCGGACCCGTGGGGGGCCGACGGGCTGCGACCACGAGGTGGGGGACCCCTTCCAGGTCGGTCCACTCCGCGGCCACCCGACCCTCCTCGACCGAGCGTCTGAGCTCGGTCGAGACCACCGCGGGCACGTTCACGACGTCCAGCCCCGACACGAAGTCGTCACCCGGTCCGGCGCCGAGGTCGACGTAGACGGCGACGCCACGGCGCTGGAAGTCGTCCGCGAGCCCGGAGGCTTCGATGTCGCCGGGTCGGACCACCTCGTCGAGGCGTTCGGTGGCCAGCACCTCGACGTTGAAGCGGGCCTCCTCGAGCGCACGGTCGAGGACCTCGGCCTGCAACGACCGGGCCACCAGGACGTAGGCGAGCGACGACAGCCCCAACGAGGCGAGGGTGACCAGCCCGACCACGGTGAGGACCAGCCGGGTTCGGACGCGCTGGCCGGCGTCCTCACCCCGCGGGGCAGCGGCGGTCACGATCGCACGGCGCGGTAGCCGACGCCGCGCACGGTCTCGATCAGCTGCGGCTCGCTGGGCTCCGGTTCGATCTTGGCCCGCAGGCGCTGGATCGTGGCGTCGACCAGCCGGGAGTCGCCGAGGTAGTCGTAGCCCCACACCAGCTCGAGCAGCTGCTCGCGGGACAGGACGTGGCCGGCGTGACGGGCCAGCTCGACCAGCAACCGGAACTCGGTCGGGGTGAGCTCGAGACGCTCCTGCCCCCGCTCCACGGTGTGCGCGGCGAGGTCCACCCGCACCTGCCCGACCCGCAACCGGTCCTGGTCGGGATCAGGGGCGCTGGCGCGTCGCAGCGAGGCACGGACGCGGGCGACCAGCTCCGCCATCTCGAAGGGCTTGGTGACGTAGTCATCGGCCCCGGACTCCAGCCCCACCACCACGTCCAGGGTGTCGGAGCGGGCGGTGAGCATCACCACCGGGGTCGCGGAGGTGGCCCGGATCGCCTTGCACACCTCGAGGCCGTCGAGCCCGGGCAACATCACGTCGAGCACGACCGCGTCGGGCCGGTCGGCGTGGAAGCGCGTGAGGCCCTCGTCGCCGGCGGCGGCGGTGACCACGATGAAGCCGGCCTGCTCCAGCCCACGCTGGGTCAGCTCACGGATCGAGGCGTCGTCCTCGACCAGCAGGATCGTTGCGTCCATGGGTGCTGCCCCTCGCCGTGGGCATCGCGTGTCACGCGACCCCGAGCCTGCCACCTGGCCACGCCACGTGCCGAAGGACTCAGCCGAAGCCGGGCGGCACGCGCCGCCAGGGTGCGGCGTCCTCGAGCTGGGCGGCGAGTCGCAGCAGCCCCGCCTCGTCCCAGGGACGACCGAGGAACTGGACCCCGACCGGACCGTGCTCGGGGTCGTGGTGCAGCGGCAGGCTGATCGACGGCTGCCCGGTCAGGTTGGCCAGTGGGGTCAGGCCGACCCAGGCGGTCTGGTCGGCGAACACGGCCTCGCCCTCCCAGCCGGCGAAGTGGCCGTTGGGTCGGGAGGGGGCGGTGACCACGGGCTGCACGACCGCATCGAGGTGGGCCGTGGCCGCGACGACACGGCGCGCCACGAGCTGGATCGCGAACTGCGCGCCCGCGGCCTGGGCGGCGCTGCGTTGGTGGCCGACCTCGGCGAGCCAGTCGTTCACGGGCTCGAACATCGACTGATCGACGGGCTGGGAGGCGAGGTTGGCGGCCCACAGCGTGCGCAACTGGTCGCTGATGCCCGGATCGACGGGCAGCGTGACCTCCTCCACCTCGTGGCCGAGCTCTTCGAGCAGGGCGGCTGTGCGGTCCAGCGCCGCCGCGACCGAGGGATGCAGCCCGTCGGGGGAGAAGGGCGCCTGGCGGTCGATGCCGATCCGCAGCCGACCGACCGGGGCGTCCACCTCCTCGAGGAAGGGTCGTGGTGGCGGTGGTGCCATGCCGGGATCGCCGGTGGCGTAGCCGGCGACCACGTCGAGGAGCAGGGCGGCATCGGCGACCGAGCGGGTCAGCGCGCCGCCGGTGCTCAGCCCGAAGGACAGCTCACCGAACAGCGGCCCGCTCGACACCCGGTCGCGGGCCGGCTTGAGGCCGACCAGGCCGTTGACGGCGGCCGGGATGCGGATCGAGCCGCCGCCGTCGGAGCCCTGCGCGACCGTGCACAGTCCGGCGGCCAGCGCGGCCCCAGCACCGCCCGAGGAGCCGCCGGCGTTGCGGGTGAGGTCCCAGGGGGTCGCGCAGGGACCGTGCAGCGCGGTGTCGGTGTGCCCGATCGTGCCGAACTCGGGCACGCTGGTCTTGCCCAGCGGGACCGCTCCGGCGTCGAGCAGCTTCCTCACGATGGTGTCATCGGTCGGCGCGACCCAGTCGGCCAGGCTCCGGGTGCCCATCGTGGTCCGCACGCCCTCCCACAGGTTCAGGTCCTTGATCGCCACCGGGACGCCGTGCAGCGCCGGGAGCACGTCGCCGGCGGCTGCCCGGTCGTCTGCCGTGGCGGCGGCGGCGTGCGCCCGCTCAGCGGTCACCTCGACGTAGCTGCCGAGCTCGTCATCGAGGCGGTCGATCCGCTCGAGGAACAGCGCCACCAACTCCCGGGCCGCCACCTCCTTCGAGCGCAGCGCGGCTAGCAGCTCGGTCACGCTGGCGTGGGCCAGCTCGACGCCGATCGGCATGGGTCCTCTCCTGCGGCTCCGGGCGCGGCGCCGGCCGTCGCGGCCACGCGCCCCGCCTGGCGGTCAGCCCCGGGGGGTCGGGCGACCGGGGACCGTAGCCGTCGGAAGGCCCGGCCCCACGCCCTGGCGACGTCCGCAGCGTGCCCGTCCGTCGGGACATGGGATGCCCGGTCCGAGGCGGTCGGGGGTCCCTACGGTGGGTGGCATGGAACGCGGTGCCGCCTCGAGCGGGCCCCGGCAGCGCCGCATCGCCGTCGGGGTCGGGATCGTCGTGCTCCTGGCCGCCGTCCCCGTCCTGATCGGGCTGGGGCTGCAGTGGCAGCAGGGCGACACGGTGCTGCCGGGGGTGTCGGTGGCGGGGGAATCGGTCGGGGGTGCCAGCCGGGAGCAGCTCGTCGCCGTGGTCGAGGATCTCGCCGATGATCTGGTCGAGGCCCCGGTCACCGTCGTGGCCGAGGACGACGAGGTCACCGGCGACCGCGGGGAGGTCGGGGTCGTCGTCGAGGACGACCGTGCCATCGCCACCGCTTGGTCCTTCGGTCGTCGTGGTGGGTGGCAGGGCTGGTGGGACCAGCTGCGTTTCCGGACCGGCCACGAGGTGGACCTGCCCTTGGGCGAGACGATCGACCCGGCGCGTCTGGAGGACTGGGCCGACCAGGCGGCGGAGCAGCTGTCCCAGGAGGCACGGGACGCCGACCTCGAGCTCGTGGCCGACCAGGACGCCGACGCGGTCGAGATCGAGGTCACCGAGCCGGTGCCGGCACGGACCGTGGCCGCCGAGGACATCGTCGCGGCTCTGGCCGCGGAGCTCGAGGGCCCCGGGCCCGTCACCGTCGAGGTCCCGGTGGACATCTCGTCACCGACGTTCAACCAGGTGGATCTCGACACCGTGCGCGACGCGGCCTCCCGCGCCGTCGCAGCGCCGGTCCTGCTGTCCAACCCCTCCGCGGGTGAGGACCTCCGGCTGGACCTCGCTGAGCTGGCCACGGTCCTGCAGGTCGTGGACGACGAGGACGCCGAGGAGGGCGAGCGCCTCCAGCTCGCCACCGACGGCGACCGACTCCGCGAGCACCTCGGTAGCGACGGGGTGGCGGCGCTGGAGGAGAGCCCGGTGGATGCCACCTACGACATCGTCGGGACCGAGGTGGAGCTCCACGACGGGGCCGCCGGCTTCGCTCCGGACCTCGATTCGGCGGCGGACCAGGTCCTCGAGCTCGCCCGTCAGGAGCCCGAGGACGAGGGCGAGCCGCGGGAAGGTGAGCTCCCCGGCGACACCGTGACCCCCGAGGTGACCGTCGACGACATCGACGTGCGGGAGCAGGTCTCGAGCTTCACGACCGACCTGGTGCCGGGGCAGCCACGCAACCACAACATCCAGCTCGGCGCCGACCTGCTCGACGGAGCGACGATCCAGCCCGGTCAGCGCCTGTCGCTGAACGAGACCATCGGGCCGAGGACCCGCGCCCGTGGCTTCGTGGAGAACGGGTTCATCGACGCCGACGGCGACCTGGTCTCCGTCGTCGGGGGCGGTTCCAGCCAGATCGGGACGACGTTCATGAACGCCGCCTGGTTCGCCGGTATCGAGCTCGTGGAGTTCCAGCCCCACTCGCTGTACTTCGAGCGCTACCCGATGGGCCGCGAGGCCACGTTGTCCTACAACACGATCGACGTGGTGGTGGAGAACGACTCGCCCTACGAGATCGTCGTCGTCGCGGAGGCCACCGAGTCCCGCATCACGGTCCGCTTCTTCAGCACGGCCTGGGCCGAGGTGGAGACCACCTCCGGTGAGCCCTACGACATCCGTCCCGGTGACACACGGGACGGGTTCACGATCGAGTTCGGGCGCACCATCACCTACCCCGACGGTTCGACCCGCCGCGAGGACCACGTCCACACCTACCAGCCCCAGGACTGACCTGCCCCACCGGCTCTGCCGGAGGGCGGGCGGCGCGGATCGGCCCTTGCGTGGCCCCCCTCCGACCCGCCACCATGGGTGGGACAGGTCCGCACGGCGGACCGGTCCGGTGACAGTGGATCGGCTGGCAGTGGATCGGCGTCGGGAGGGGCGACCGGTCCCCGGCGGAGGTGCAGCCCCTGGGAGGAGGCGCGACCATGATCGACGACGTGACCCACGAGCGGATCCGCCTGTCGGAAGCCGATGCTGACGCCCACACACGACGCCGGGAGGCACTCCACCGTGCGGTGGTCGAGCTGGAGGGTGAGCTGGAAGCCCTCGCCGACGGGCCGGAGCCGGACGCCGACCGCCTCCGAGCGGCGATCCAGGGCATGATGGTCGCCGTGCGGGAGCACATCGACGAGGTCGAGTCGCCCGACGGGCTCCTCGGCCAGGTCCTGGAGGCCGCGCCCTGGTTCGGCGCCCGGGTGGAGCAACTCAGGGGGGAGCACGCTGATCTGCTCGCCCTCGGGAACGCGCTGCTGGTCAAGGCGGACGCCGATGGCGAGCTCGCGACCCTGCTGGTCGAGGCTCGCGAGCTGGCCGCACGGGTCTCGGGCCATCGCCACAGCGGGACGGCGCTGCTGGTCGACACCTACCTGCTCGACATCCCCCAGAGCGACTGACCTCGCCCGGCAGACCCGCGCTGCCCGGATCGGGAGCGGGCGTGTGGGGGCGTCACGGCGAGGTGCCCGGTCCCGGGTGGGACGTTGGACCCTGGGTCGCGTCGGCCGCGCACCCATGCTGACGCTGGCAGGATCGGCGGTCAGTCGAGGAGTTGGCGGTGATCCGGATCGGGTGGTTCCAGACCGTGGTTGGTGCCGGCATCCTGCTGCTGGTGGCCGTCGCGGTCCTGGCCGCCTGGGCCTTCGCCGTGCTGCCGCGCACCCCCACGCCGACGGTGGAGCCGGTGGTGGTCAGACCACGGCCGCCGGCCTGAGGCCACGCCACGACGTCGGCCCGAGACGAGGGCTCACCACGCACCGATCACCCGGACCGGGTCGCCGACACGCAGTGTGGCGAACAGTTGGTCTGCGGCCGCCGGGGTGACGCGCACGCACCCGGCGCTGGCGGGGTGCGGTGGGACCTGGTGGGAGCCGTGGATCGCGATGGCATCGTGGAAGTACATCGAGTTGTACATGTTGGGTTCGGGTGCGGGGTACAGCGTCGAGGTGTGCCACCCCTCGCGCTTCCACGAGATCGTGTAGGACCCGGCTCTCGGCAGGCCGTCGGTCCCGGTGGAGGCGCGGTGGACCTCCTGCCAGCGTCCGTCCATCCGCAGGTACAGCGCCTGGCAGGTGCTGTCGACGGTGACGCCGCGCCCGGGGGTCCTGGCCGCGGGGAGGCCGTCGGTGGCCCGGAGTGCCTCCACCTCGCCGGGTTGCAGCGGCCGGCGGCTGACCTCACGGCCCTCCAACCGCCGCCATGCGCACAGCGCCCGCTGGGTCTTCGGCCCGTCGATCCCGTCGACCGGCCCGACCGGGTAGCCGAGGGCGGCCAGGAGCTGCTGGGCCTCACGGACCGGTGGCGGCGCCGGCTCTGGTGCGGGCTCCGGCTCCGGCTCCTGGCCGGTGCCGACGTTCACGACGCGGTCGGTCGGCTCCCGCACGANCTCCTCGCTGATCAGCTCCCGTTGCTCCTCCTCACCGTCGACCAGCGTGACCGCGTAGATCCGGTGGCGCAGGCCGTCATGTCCCTCGGTGACCACCTCGGTCTCGCCCTCGAGGAGCTCGTCGGTCTCACGACGCTGCTCCCCGTGGTCGATGGCGACCTCGACGACCTCCTCGACGACCTCGACGCGACGCACGGTGATGGTGGTCCCAGGAGTGAGCGTCCGGGCGGTCGGCGGCTCGACCAGGTCCCGCTCGCCCAGGGACACCCCAGCGTCGTCGAGGGCGCCCGCGACCGTGTCGGCGTAGGTCTCCAGCCGGTGCTCCTCGCCGTCGACGCGGATGCGTACGGCGCTGGGCAGTTGGACCTCGACGCGGTCCCCGTCATCGACCCGGGACCCGGGAGGTGGCGTGATGCGGGCCTCGCGTTCGAGCAGGTTCCCCATCCCGGCGGCGCGCAGCACATCGTCGACCGTGTCCACCACGGCCGTCACTTTCCGGGCGGCTCGTCCATCGACCTGCAGCTCCACGGTGCTGGCCCGCTCGACGACGATGACCAGGTCGTCGCGGATCGCGGCGTCCGGTGGCGGATCGACCCGGTCGGCGGGTGCCACCGCGATGTCGAAGTGGTCCAGCGCCCCGGCGACATCGTTGGCGAGGGTCCGGGTGGTCAGGACCTGCCCGTCGACCCGGACCTCGACGCTCGACGAGGCGGCGAACAGCACGCCGGCGCCGGCAGCCAGCAGCAGCAGCACGCTGGCAGCTGCCAGGATCGAGGAGCGACGGGCGCTCGGCACGCTTGCCACCTCCTTCCGGGAGGCGGGGTGCGCCGCGGCGCGTGGCCTGCGCGTCCACGAGGGCCGCGGCTCGGCTGACTCCCATCCTAGCTGCCAGCTCGGCCATCACCGGGGCCTGACGGGCGTGGAGGACGCTGCGTGTGGTGGTGTCGGGACGGCGGCCGCCGATCAGGCGAGGAAGCGGCGAAGGACGGCGGTGTAGGCGGCCGGTTGGTCGAGGTAGGGGAAGTGGCCCCCACCCGCGAAGGTGTGGACCTCGGCCGTGGGGTAGGTCGCGCGCAGCGCCGCCCGCAGGTCCGCGTCGATGAGCGGGTCGTTGTCGGACTCCAGCAGCAGCATCGGGAGACCTTCCGGCGCCGGATCGGCGACGGTGAAGGGCTCGATCACCGTGTGGTAACGGGCCAGGAGCCGGCGCTTGAGGCCCCGGTGCTGCGCCTGCTCCGACAGGTAGGCGCCGACCAGCGCGGGGTCCTGCGACGCCGGCAGGATCCGACGGGTGTTGCTGTCGCGGAAGGCGGCGGCCACCACCCGCTCGGGGAGGAAGCGGCCCACCATGGCCCGGTGTCGATGGGCGGCCCGGAGGTGGTCGTTCGGTGGGAAGGTGTTGGCGAACACCGCCCGCTCGACGCGGTCGCGGTGGTGCTGCACCAGGTACTGGGCCAGGTAGCCGCCGAGGGAGGACCCGACGATCGTCGCCGTCTGGATCCTGTGGGCGTCGAGGACCGCGCGCACCCCGACCGACAGCTCCGCCAGCGTGCGCACCGCCGGGTAGGTCACGGCGAGCACACGGTGGGTCGGGGCGAGGGCTTCGAGCTGCTGCCACCAGATGTCGTGGGCGCCGGAGAGGCCGTGCAGGAACACCACCGTGTCGGGGCCTTCACCCAGGACCACGTACTCCCACGCCCACCCGTTCACGGTGAGGCGTCGAACCGGGTGCGCGGAGCGGAAGGCCCGCAGCGATGCGGTGGTGGTGGGGTCGACCTCGGCGTACAGCTCGCCGAGGGTGGCGCGGGGCGTCGGCAGCCCGTACACCGCGGCGACGCCGAGCGCCGACAGGGCGCCGGCGACGAGCGCGGCTCGGCGGTTCATGGGTGCTCCCGGGCGGTGACGGACGGGACCCTACAGCGGAGCGTCTGGCATCGGCGCTCATCCTGGGGGCGAGGGCCCGGTGTGGAGTCCGACCAGTCGGTCGAGCTGGGCCTCCATGCGGGTCAGCCGGGCGGCGGTGTCCTGGCAGGCGCTACAGGGCGCCGGCGCTGGTCCGCCCTCGGCGGCACCATCGGTCTCGGTCATCATGAAGTCCACGATGTTGGCGGTGACGACCCCGACCAGGCCGATGCCGACGACCATCACGATCACGGCGACGAAGCGGGCAGGGCCGCCGACGGGAGCGAAGTCCCCGTAGCCGACGGTCGTCGAGGTGACGAGCACCCACCACACCGCGTCGCCGACAGTGCTGAAGGTCTCGGGTTCGAGGGCGAAGGTGATGAGCCCGCCCACGATCATCAGCGCGACCACGGAGCTGATGATCTTGCCCAGCCCACGGCCAGCGCGACGGCGAACACCAGCGCCAGCACGGTCATGGGCCTACGGAGGCGCTCCTGGGCCTGCGCGAAAGCCTCCGCATCC
>SL_8KL_010_SEDDRAFT_10001534_pt1 | contig 20011 bp, 15 predicted proteins | sample SodLakKL_010_SED_4_FD_11160 | JGI IMG/M metagenome (IMG submission 11160)
AGTGGACGAACTTGTCGACGCCCTCGGTCTCCAGCTCCTTGGTGATCTGGGCGAGGTCGATCCCATCGGCCGCCAGCGCGGCCAGCTGCTCGTGCGCCGCCTCGACCGAGCCGCTCAGCCGGTCGCTGGCCACCCCGTGGTCGCGGAAGGCCTCCAACGTCGACTCCGGCATCGTGTTGACCGTGTCGGGCCCGGCGAGCTCCTCGACGTAGCGCACGTCGCGGTACGCCGGATCCTTGCTCGAGGTCGAGGCCCACAGCGGCCGCTGCGGACGCGCCCCCTGGGCGGCGAGCTCGGCGAAGGCCTCGCCCTCGACCACGTCGCGGAACACCCCGTAGGCGCTGCGGGCGTTGGCGATCGCGGCCACGCCGCGCAGCGGGTGGTCGGCGGGCAGCAGCGCGTCGACCTTGGCGTCGACGCGGCTGACGAAGAACGAGGCGACGCTGGCCACCTGCGACACGTCCCCGCCACGCTCGGCCAGCTGGCGGAGCCCGTCGAGGTGGGCCTGGCAGACCTGCTCGTACCGGGCGACGCTGAACAGCAGCGTCACGTTGACGTTGACGCCCTCGGCCAGCAGCCGGCGGATCGCGGCGAGCCCCGGCTCGGTGCCCGGCACCTTGACCATGAGGTTGGGGCGGTCCAGCTCGCGGAACAGCAGCAGGCCCTCGGACACCGTCTCCTCGGTGTCGAAGGCCTTGCGGGGGTCCACCTCGATCGACACGAACCCGTCGCGACCGTCGGTGGCCCGGTGGTGGGGCAGGAACAGGTCGCAGGCAGCCCGCACGTCGTCCTTGACGATCGCCCAGAAGGCCTCCCGCGGGTCGGATCCGGCCAGCTCGGCGATCTGGGCGTCGTAGGAGGGGTCGCTGCGCAGTGCCCCCTCGAAGATCGTCGGGTTGGACGTGAGGCCGTTCAGGTCGCCGGCCTCGACGAGGCGGCGCAGGTACCCCCCTGGGGCCAGCCACGAGCGGCGGATCGCATCGAGCCACACCGACTGGCCGGTGGCCTGGAGGGCGGACAGGGGATCGGTCATGGCGGCTCCTTGCGCTCGGTGCGCTGTGCTGTCGGTCCGGTGGCGCGTCAGCGCCGCTGCTGGGCCAGCAGCCGGCGGGCCTGATCGGCCACGGCCTCGGGGGTGATGCCGAAGTGCTCGTAGAGGTCCTCCCACGGGGCGGAGGCCCCGTAGCCCGTCATCCCCACGTGCGCGTCGGCCCAGCGCTCCCAGCCGAAGCGGATCCCCGCCTCGACCGAGACGGTGGGCACGTCGTCGGGCAGCAGCTCCTCGCGGTCGGCGCGGGGCTGCTGGTCGAGGAGCTCCCAGCTGGGCAGCGACACCAGGCGCACGTCGATGTCGTCGGCTTCCAGCAGGTTGGCGGCCTCGTCGGCGATCGCGAGCTCGCTGCCGGTTGCCACGAGCACCACGTCGGGCTCGTTGGCCGGGCGGATCACATAGCCGCCGCGCGCGACCTCGTCGGCGTCGGTGTGGTCGACGTCGGGCACCGTCTGCCGGGTCAGCACCAGCGCGGTGGGGCCGTCGGTGCGCTCGAGGGCACAGCGCCACGCCCCGACGGTCTCGCGGGCGTCGGCGGGGCGCAGCACGTGCAGGTTCGGCACGCTGCGCAGCCCGGCGAGCTGCTCGGAGGGCTGGTGGGTGGGGCCGTCCTCACCGAGGCCGATAGAGTCGTGGGTGAACACGTAGACGACCGGCAGGCTCATCATCGCGGCCAGGCGCATGGCCGGGCGCATGTAGTCGCTGAAGATCAGGAACGTCCCGCCGAACGGCCGGAAGCCGCCGTGCAGGCGCATCCCGTTGAGGATCGCCCCCTTGGCGTGCTCGCGCACCCCGAAGTAGATGGTGCGCCCCCGGGCGTCGTCTCGGGTCACCGCCCCGTGGTGGTCGAACAGCACCGCGTTGGACGCCGACAGGTCAGCCGAGCCGCCCACCAGCTCGGGGATCACGTCGGCGAGCGCGTTGAGGACCTTGCCCGAGGCCTTGCGCGTGGCAGTCGGCCCCTCGGGCGCGGGCAGCGCCTCGCGCCACTCCGGGTGCAGGCGACCCTCGAGGCGTCGGCGCAGCTCCGCAGCCAGCTCGGGGTGGGCCGCCTCGTAGGCGTCCCAGCGGCGCTCCCAGTCGGCGCGCAGGGCCTGGCCGCGCTCGGTCTGGTCGGCGTGCTCGCGCACGCTGGCAGGAACGGTGAACGGCTCGTCGTCGGCCCAGCCGTAGTAGGCCTTGGCGCCCTCCACCTCGCCCGGGCCGAGCGGGGCCCCGTGCGCCGACGCGGTTCCCGCCTTGGTCGGCGCGCCGTAGGCGATCGTGGTGGGAACCCGCACCAGCGTGGGGCGCCCGTCGGAGACCGCGGCGCGCTTGAGCACCGAGTCGATCTCCTCGAGGTCGTTGGCGTCGGCGACCTCGAGGGTGCGCCACCCGTAGGCGGCGTAGCGGGCCAGCACGTCCTCGCCGGTGAAGGCCAGCGCGGTCGACCCGTCGATGGTGATGCCGTTGTCGTCCCAGCACACCACGAGGTTGTCGAGGCCGAGGTGGCCGGCGAGGCTGGAGGCCTCGGCCGAGATGCCCTCCATGATGTCGCCGTCGCTGGCGATCACCCAGGTGCGGTGGTTGATGACCTCGTGGCCCGTGCGGTTGAAGCGCGCTGCCAGCATGCGCTCGGCCAGCGCCATCCCCACGCCGTTGCCCAAGCCCTGGCCGAGCGGGCCCGTGGTGGTCTCCACCCCGGGGGTCATGCGGTACTCGGGGTGACCGGGCGTGCGCGAGCCGAGCTGGCGGAACCGCCGGATCTCCTCCAGTGGCACGTCGTAGCCGGTCAGATGGGCGAGCGCGTACTGCAGCATCGACGCGTGGCCCGCGCTGAGGATGAAGCGGTCCCGGTCGGCCCAGTCGGGCCGGGTCGGGTCGTGCACGAGGTGGCGCGTGAACAGCACATAGCCCAGCGGCGCGAGCGCCATGGGCGTGCCCGGATGGCCGCTCTTGGCGGCCTCGACGGCGTCCATCGTCAGCGTGCGGATCGTGTTGACCGCCAGCTGGTCGAGGTCGTGGCTCACAGGGATCGCCTTCTCGTCGGGCTCGCGGCGCCGCCGGCCGCGAGCGGTGCGCCGGCTCCGATGCCGCACCCGCGGTCGCGACGCCGGCCGGGGCGGCGGGGCCAATGGTAGAGGCTGGGCGGCGCCGTGCGCCCGACCTCGTGCGCCGCGGCAGGGGCACGCAGGCCGCCACACCGGTGGGCGCGACGCTGTGAGGGCCTACACTGCTCCACGCGCACGCGTGCCCGCCGTGATGCGCGAGGAGCTCGGATGACAGCCGTGGCCGCCAGTCCCATGACCGTGCGCGAGCGCGTTGCGGCCTACGTCGCGCTGACCAAGCCGCGGATCATCGAGCTGCTGCTCATCACCACGGTGCCGGCGATGGTGGTGGCCGAGCGTCAGTGGCCGGGCGTGGGCCTGGTGGCGGCCACCGTGGTCGGCGGCGCGCTCGCGGCGGGGGCGGCCAACGCCTTCAACAGCGCGGTCGAGCACGACATCGACGCGATCATGGAGCGCACGAGCTCGCGCCCGATGGCCGACGGCCGGTTGACGCGCACGCAGGCGGTGCGCTTCGCCGCGATCCTGGCCGTGGTCTCGGTGGTGGGGATGGCGGTGCTCGTCAACGCGCTCGCGGCCGGGCTCACCGCCTTCGCGATCTTCTTCTACGTGGTGGTCTACACCCTGGGCCTGAAGCGGCGCACCACCCAGAACATCGTCATCGGCGGCGCCGCGGGGTGCATGCCCGTGCTCATCGGCTGGGCCGCGGTCACCGGAGACCTCGGGCTGGCCGCCCTGCTGCTGTTCGCGATCGTGTTCGTCTGGACGCCGCCGCACTTCTGGGCCCTCGCGCTGCGCTACGAGGAGGACTACCGGCGCGCCGGGGTGCCGATGCTGCCGGTGGTGGTGGGGTCCCGCGAGACCGCGCGCCAGATCCTCCTCTACGGGGTCCTGCTGGTGTCGGTGACGCTGATGTTCGGCGCCGTGGCGCAGATGGGGCTCATCTACCTGGTCGCCGCGCTGCTGCTCGGCTGGTGGTTCCTGGCCGCGGCGTGGTCGCTGTTCCGGGCGCCGGACGTGGACCGCGCCATGCTCGTGTTCAAGCGATCGATCCACTACCTCGCGCTGCTGTTCGTCGCGATCGCGGTGGACGCGCTGGTGCTCGTCTAGCGCCGCCAGCGCAACCGCTGCGCGCTACTCGTCCCACCAGCGGAACAGGCGCACCGCGACCACGGGTGCCACCACCGCCCACGCCGCCAGCACGCCGAGGCTGCCAAGGGAGACCGCCGCCAGGCCCTGTGCGGGGTCGAGCAGCGCCGACAGGACCGCCAGCAGCGGCGCCGCCGGCAGCAGCCCGACGAGGGCGGCCAGCGCACCCGGCAGCGCCTCGAGGGCCACCACGAGCCCGCTGGTGGCCAGCAGCAGCGCGAACGTGGCGTTGGTGACCGCCAGGGTCCGCATCGCCGGCAACCGCCCGGCCAGCGCCAGCCCGGCGCCGCTGCATGCTGCCGCTCCGGCCACGATCACGACCAGTGCGAGCGTCAGCGCCACCGGCGAGGCCGGGGGCCGCCAGCCCACCGCCAGGCCCACCAGCCCCACGGCCAGGAGCTGCCCAGCCAGCAGCACCGCGAACGCGGTGAGCTTGCCGGCCACGAGCTCGCCGCCGCGCAGCGGCGAGGCGCCCAGCCGCTTCAGGGCCAGCGCGTCGCGCTCGAACGCGGTCACGATCGGCAGCGCCACCAGCCCCGAGGCCAGCACGCTCGCGGTGGCCGCGGCCGCGACGGCCGGTGCGGGCCCGTCAGCGACCCCGAGCCCGGTGTCGGTCAGGGCCAGCAGCACCAGCAGCCCGAGCGGCAGGCCGAAGGCGACGAGGAGGTTCTCGCCGTTGCGCATCAGCAGGCGCAGCTGCACGCGGGTGATCGCGCGGGCGCGCCGCGACGCAGCCGCGGCGCGCGCCTCGGGATCCGCGGCCAGCGGACCGGGTGGCGGCGCTTCGTGGTCTGTGCTCATCGCCCCTGCTCCCGCACCGACGCGGCATCGAGCTCGCTCATCACCTCGGCGAGCCCGCTGGTGCGCACCGACTCGACCACCGCTCCGTGGCGGTCGAGCCAGGCGGTCACCGAGGGGATCGCCTCACCGCCGGCCGCGATGCGCAGCCAGCCCCCCTCGAGGACCTCCACGGGCAGCCCCAGGTCCCCGCCGAGCGGGGAGGCGTCCACCTCGCCGCTGTAGCGCACCTCCAGGCGTGGGCCGGCCTGGGCGGCCAGCGCGGCGGGTCGGTCGCACGCGGCCAGGCGGCCCTGGTGGAGCAGCGCGACGCGGTCGGCGAGCTGCTCGGCCTCCTCGCGCAGGTGGGTGGACAGCAGCACCGCCGCGCCCGCGGCGCGCCAGCGGCGCAGCACCGCCCACAGCCGCTCGCGGGCCGGGAGGTCCAGCGAGCTCGTGGGCTCGTCGAGCACCAGCACCGACGGGCGCCCGACGAGCGCCAGCGCCACTCCGAGACGGCGACGCTGCCCGCCCGAGAGCTGGCGCACCCGGGTGCCGGCGGCGTCGGTGAGCCCCAGCTCGGCCAGCAGCTCCTCCACCTCCCAGGGATCGTCGTAGAGCTGGGCGTGNAGCGTCAGCGCCTCCCNCGGCGTGGTCGCCTGCCACACGCCACCGTCCTGCAGTGCCACGCCGCACACCGAGCCGACCCGGTGCGGCTGGCGCTGCGGGTTGAGCCCGGTGATCCGCACCGCGCCGCCGTCCGGCGAGCGCAGGCCCACAGCGGTCTCCAGCAGCGTGGTCTTGCCGGCGCCGTTGACCCCGAGCAGCGCCACGATCTCGCCAGCGTCCACGCGCAGCGACACCCGATCGACGACCGGCACGCCGGCGTAGCGCTTGGTCAGCTCCTCGAGGACTATGCCCGGAGCAGTCAGCGGGTCCTCCTGTGGGTCTGGTGCTCGCGTCTAGGCTGTGCGCTCGGCCGAGGGAGAGGATAGGTCATGGCTGCGCACGTCGAGCGCGGGTCGTCGCGCCGGGACCGCGATGTAGCGGTCACCGGCATCGGTGCGGTCACGCCCTACGGGGTGGGGGTCGAGGCGTTCTGGAACGGCTGGTGCGCCGGTCGGCAGACCGCAGGCCGGGTCACGAAGTTCGACCCGACCGGCTACCCCTGCCAGATCGCCTGTGAGATCAGCGACTTCGACCCGCAGGCGCACCTGCCGCGCAAGGTCGTGCGCCAGCTCGACCCGTTCGCGCAGTACGGGCTGATCGCCGCGCACGAGGCGCTCGCGCAGGCCGGTCTGGTGGTCGAGGGGGACGGCGTCAGGGTGCCGCTGGTCGAGGGCGTCGATCCGACCCGCGTGGGGGTGCTGTGCGCCTCGGGCATCGGCGGCATCAACGAGATGACCGACCAGTACGAGCGCCAGCTCGCCGAGGGCCCCTCGAAGGTGCGTCCGTTCATGGCGATCGCCCTGCCCCTGAACATGGCCGGCGGCCAGATCGCCATCCGCCACGGCCTGCAGGCGCAGTCGTGGTCGGTGGTCAGCGCCTGCGCCTCGGGCACCGACGGGATCGGGGCCGCGCTGGACATGCTGCGCGCCGGCCGCGCCGACGTGGTCGTGGCCGGCGGGGCCGAGGCGGCGGTCAACCCGCTGTCGCTGGCCGGCTTCGGCGCTGCCGGTGCGATGAGCAAGCGCAACGACGATCCGGCGACGGCCAGCCGCCCGTTCGCCGTGGGTCGTGACGGCTTCGTGGCCGGGGAGGGCGCCGGGATGCTGGTGCTCGAGACGCTCGAGCACGCCCGAGCGCGCGGCGCCGAGCCGCTGGCCCTGCTGTCGGGCTACGGCGCCTCCAACGACGCGCACCACCCGACCTCGCCGCACCCCGAGGGCGATGGCGCCTCGCGGGCGCTGGAGCTGTGCCTGGCCGACGCCGAGCTGTCCCCCGGCGACATCGGCCACGTCAACGCCCACGGCACGTCCACGCCGACCAACGACCCCTCCGAGGCCGCGGCGCTGCGGCGGGTCTTCGGCGACCACGCCGACGACCTCGCCCTGTCGTCCACCAAGTCGGCGATCGGCCACCTGCTGGGCGCCGCCGGCGGCGTCGAGGCCGTGGCCACCGTGCGCGCGCTCACCGACGGGCTCATCCCGCCCACCCTCAACCTCGACGAGCAGGACCCCGACTGCCCGGTCGACGTGGTCACCGGTGCCCCCCGGCGGCGCGAGCTGCGCGCCGCTCTCTCGGAGTCGTTCGGCTTCGGCGGGCACAACGGCGTCCTCGCCTTCCGAGCCCGGAGCTGATCGCCATGGGCAGCGCATGGGTGTTCCCGGGACAGGGCAGCCAGCGTCCCGGCATGGCACGGCCGTGGCGCGACCACCCCGCCTTCGCGTGCTGGGGCGAGGCCGACGCCATCCTCGGCGCCGACGTGACGCGCCTGGGCCTCGAGGCCGACGCCGACGAGCTGCGCGCACCCGCCGCCTGCCAGCGGGCGCTGTTCGTGCACGAGGTGGTGCTCGCGCAGGCGTGGGCCGAGGCCACCGGGCAGCGACCGGCCCTGGTGGCCGGCCACTCGCTCGGCGAGTACGTCGCCCTGGTGGTCGCCGGGGCGCTGTCGTTCGCCGACGCGCTGACGCTGGTGGACGTGCGCGCCCGCGCCACCGAGGCCGCCGCGGCGCAGCGGCCGGGCTCGCTGGTGGCGGTGCTGGGCGGTGACCTGGACGTCATCGGTGAGGCGGCCGAGGCCGCAGGGGCGCACATCGCCAACGACAACGCGCCCGGCCAGGTCGTGGTCGCTGGCTCCGCTGGCGCGCTGGAGGCGCTGCGCACGACGCTGGGCGGGCAGGCCAAGGTGCGCGACCTCGACGTGGGTGCCGCCTACCACAGCCCCCACATGGAGCCGGCCGTGCCGCCGCTGCGCGCCGCGCTGGAGGCCACCGCCTTCGCCGAGGCCGCACCGCCGGTGGTGGCCAACGTGGACGCCGCGCCGCACGCCGAGGCGCAGGGCTGGCCCGACCGGCTCGCCCGGCAGGTCACCGCGCCGGTGCGCTGGCGCGAGACCGTCGAGCGGCTCGCTGCCGAGGGCATCGACCGCGTCGTGGAGCTGGGCGCCTCCTCGCCGCTGTCGGGGATGGTCAAGCGGATCCGTCCCGAGCTGGAGCGGGTCGCCGTGACCGCTCCGCAGGACCTGCCAGGCTGACGCGTCGCGCCGAGTCGCCGAACCGACTCGAGGGAGGGCTCCATGGCACAGCAAGGATCGCGCTGGGCACTGGTCACCGGTGCGTCGAAGGGGATCGGCGCTGCCACCGCGGTGCGGCTGGCGGCGGCCGGTCACCCGGTGCTGATCGGCTACGGCGGTGACGCCGAGGGCGCCGAGCGCACCGCCGAGGCGTGCCGGGCGCACGCGGTCGAGGCCCGGCCGGTCGGCGCGGACCTCCGCGGCGACCTGGCCCCGCTGCGCACCGCCATCGACGAGGTCGGCGGGCTGGCGGTGCTGGTCAACAACGCGGGGCACAGCCCCGACGGCCTGGCCCTGTCGCTGGACGACGACGACTTCGCCGCCAGCCTCGACGTGAACGTGACCGCGGCGTTCCAGCTCTCCCGAGCCGCGCTGCGCGGCATGCTGCGCGCGCGCCACGGCCGCATCATCAACGTCAGCAGCGTCATCGGCCTGCACGGCAACGCGGGGCAGACCGCCTACGCCGCCGGCAAGGCGGGCGTGCTCGGCATGACCAAGGCGCTGGCCCGCGAGGTCGGCAAGCGCGGCATCACCGTCAACGCGGTGGCACCGGGCTTCGTGGCCACGACCATGACCTCGCATGTGGATCTCGAGGCGGTGCGCGACCAGATCCCCATCGGTCGCGTGGGCGAGCCCGACGAGGTCGCAGCCGTCATCGCCTTCCTCGCCTCGCAGGAGGCCAGCTACGTCAACGGTGCCGTCCTGCAGGTCGACGGCGGCCTGTTCGCGTAAGGCTGCCGCAGGCAGGAGCGCCGATGCCGCCGCCGCGTCTGGTCCTCGCGCACGCCACCGCCGGGCGGGCCGTGCTGCGGTGGCTGCGCGTCACCCTGTGCGGCCGCGGTCGGGTGCCCGGCGCCGGACCGGTGATCCTCGCGCCCAACCACCTGTCGCAGGCCGACATCCCGCTCATGGGCTCGGCCAGCCCGCGCCCGAGCTGGTACCTCGGCAAGGACGAGCTCGCCGGTGGCCCCGTGGGCGCGTTCCTGCGCGCCTTCGGGATGGTGCCGATCGCCCGTGGCAGCGGTGACGCCGCTGCGCTGGCGCGGATCAGCGGGCTGCTGGCTGCCGGCGAGGTCATCACCGTGTTCCCCGAGGGCACGCGCTCGCCCGATGGGCGGCTGCACACCTTCCGCAGCGGCGTGGCGCGCATGGCCGCTGCCGCGGCCGCGCCGGTGGTCCCCGTGGGCATCACCGGCACCCCCGCCTGGTGGCCGCGCGGCGCGCGACCGGCGCTGACCCGACCCGCGCCAGCGACGATCACCGTGCGCTTCGGGTCACCGCTGTCCCCGCCCCGCGACGTGCCGGCGGCGCGCCGCCGCTTCACCCAGGCGCTGACCGAGGCGGTGCTGGCCCTGACCGGTCAGGAGCACGCTGCGCGCTTCGCTCCCGTGGAGGAGTGAGGTGGCCTGGCGGCCACGGTTGCGGGGCGTCGCCGACACCTTGGGCGGGTAGCGTCACCTGCGTGCGCACCCCATCTGCCGACCCTGCCGACGACGCCCCACCGACGCTGCGCATCGCGCTGGTCTTCGGCACGCTCGTGGCCCTGACCATCATCGGATCGTCGGCGGTCGCGGTGGCGCTGCCCGAGCTCGCCGCTGACCTCGACCTCGATGTGGCGGGCACCTCGTGGGTGCTGGCGGCGTTCGGTCTGGCCTTCGCCGTGGCCACCACGTTCTTCGGGCGCCTGGCCGACGTGCTGGGGATGCGGCGACCGCTGCTGCTGGGCGTGGCGCTGCTGGCGATCGGCTCGCTCACCGCCGCCACCGCGCCAAGCTTCGAGGTCCTGGTGGCGGGCCGGGTGCTCCAGGGAGCGGGCACGGGGGCCGTGCCGCTGCTGGTGACCGGGACCATCAACGCGCGGTTCCAGGGCGCGGCGCGCACGCGCGTGCTCGGCGCGATCGGCATGGTCGTCAGCGTCGTCTCCGGCTCCGGCCCGCTGATCGGCGGGGCGGTCACCGAGCTCACCTCCTGGCGGGTGGTGGTCGCGATCCCGCTGCTCGCGGTGGTGCTCGCCCCGGTCGCGGCACGGCTGGCTCCCGATCACGGCGATCCTCGGCAGCGCCTCGATCCCCTCGGCGCGGTCGCGGTCGGCCTGGCCGTGGCCGGTGCCACCGTCCTGGTGCAGGCCCCGGGCGGCGGCCTGACTGCCGGGACCGTCATGACCACCGCCGCCGTGACCACGGTCGCCACGCTGGTGGCGGTGGTCCACCTGCGCCGGCGCCGTGATGGCTTCCTGCCGGTGGCGATCGTGTCGGACCGCAGGTTGCTGCGCGTGTGCGCCGCGGGCTTCTCGCTGCTCGCGTCATGGCTGGCGATGCTGCTGGCCGTGCCCGAGATCCTCGCCTCCGCGCACGGCTGGTCGCCGCTGGTGGTCGGCGCGGTCATGCTGCCCGGAGCTGCGCTCGGCGCGGTCGCCTCGCGGGTGGTGAGCACGCGCGTGGTGCGCCGCGGCGACGGCACCCGCCGCGACCGGGGGCGCGTGGTGAGCGTGCTGGTGGGCTCGGCGGTCGCCGGCCTGGTGCTCGCCGGCCTCGCAGCCCCCGCCCCGGCAGCGGTGGTGCTCGGCTTCGGGCTCGTGGCGGTGGCCTTCGCGGCGGGACAGGTCGTGCTGCTCGACCTGATCCCCTCGCTGGTGCCGCCGCACCGCGCCGGCGTGGCCCTCGGGGTGTTCCACCTCGCGTTCTTCAGCGGTGGCGCGTTCGGCTCCGCGGCGGCCGGCGGCCTCGCGGGGCTCACCGGCCTGCCCGGCGCCCTGCTCGTGGTCGCCGTCCTGCCGGTGCTGGGCGCCGCGGCGGCGCGCGGCGCCGCTCGCGAGGCGGTAGCGGCCAGCCCGGCCCGCTAGGAGCCGCGCTCCCACACCCCCTCGCGCCGCTCGTCGGCAGCGCCGAACACCGAGGCGTCCTCGTGATCGATGCCCAGCGCCTGGATGGCGCCGAAGTACTCCTCGGTGGGGATGTCGTCGGTGGCCTCGTAGCCGAGGTCCTCCAGCGCCGATCGCACCCCGCCCGGCGGGTTGGACTCGAACTGCAGCTCCTCGTCCTCCAGGTGCAGCCGCGGGGCGGCGACCGCCTCGGCGAGGTCGTCGTCACGGGCAGCCCAGTCGACCAGGACCTGGGTGAGCATCATCGGGATGCGCCGCCCGCCGGGTGACCCGAGCCCCAGCACCGGGCGACCGTCCTGCGCGAGGATCATCGGCGCCACGAAGCTGCGCGGCCGCTTGCCTGCCTCGGCGCGGTTGACCGACTCGGGGTCGGAGGAGAAGTTCTTCAGCTGATCGTTGAGGAAGAAGCCCGACACCGGCAGGCCCGAGCCGAAGAAGTTGCTCAGCGTGTTGGTGACCGCCACCAGCGTCCCATCGCGGTCCACCACGGTGGCGTGGGTCGTGCTGGTCTGCTCGGGGTCCAGGGGCGGCTCGTCGTCAGGTCCCAGCGTGACCTGGCCCTCCTGGTCGATCAGCTCCGCCTGCGCCTGGGAGTGCGCGGGATCCAGCAGCCCGTCCAGGGGGACGTCGACGAAGCCGGGGTCGGCCAGATGCTCGGTCCGGTCGGCGAGCGCCAGGCGCCACGACTGCGCCAGCGCGTGATGACGCTCGGCGCCGTCACGCTCCAGCGCGCCGATGTCGAGGGCGTCGAGGATCTGCAGCTGCTGGACGACCGTCGCTCCCGAGGTGGGCGCGCCCGACCCGATCACGTCGTACCCGGCGAACTGCCCCACAGCCGGATCAGGCTCGCTGACCGCGTAGTCGGCGAGGTCGTCCAGGGTGATCTCGTCGACCGCAGCAGCGATCTCCTCGCCGATCTCGCCGCCGTGCACCGCCTGCGCCCCCTCGCGCTGGACCGCCTGCAGCGCCTCGGCGTGCTCGGGCTGCACGAGCACCTCGCCCTCGTCGAGCGGCGCACCGCCAGGGAACATGCGCGGCAGCCGGTTGATCGGCAGGCGGTGGGCGGCGCCCTCCAGGCGCTCGGCGAGGGTCGCATCGACCTCGAACCCGTCCTCGGCGAGCCGGATCGCCGGGTCGATCAGGTCGGCCAGGTCGAGCTCGCCGTGCTCGTCGTGGACGTGCTCCATGCCGGCGGCGAAGCCGGGCACGCCGATGTCGGAGGCCGGAGCCTGCCCGCTGCTGGGCACCACCTCGCGATAGTCATAGCCCGATGGGTCGCCGCCGTCCTCGTGGACGACCATCGCGCCACCCCCGCCGAGGCCCGACCCGAACGGCTCGACCACGCCCAGGGCGTAGGAGACCGCCACGGCGGCGTCCACAGCGTTGCCGCCGGCCTCCAGCACCGCCATCCCCACCGCGATCGCCTCGGGGTGGCTGGCCGACACCCCGTGCTGGTCGAGCACCTCGGACGTCTCGCTCTCCGCCGTGCCGGCGTCCCCACCGTCAGCGCCGTCCCCCGAGCCCCCCGATCCATCCGACGCATCCTCACCGTCCTCGCCGGCCTGTCGCAGCGCTGCCAACGGGTCGGAGGAGCCCCCGGTGCCAACGGCGTCCTCATCGACCTCGGTGACCTCCTGGCCGACCAGCTCGGCGCGCTCCTGCGCCAGCTGAGGTCGCTCGACCAGCGTGACGGTCACCAGGCCGACGACCACCAGCGCGGCCAGCAGCACATGCAGCCGCCGGTCGTCGAGGCGTCGCGGCGCGCCCCATCCCGGGGCGCGGTCGTCAGGCTCACCCATCGTCGTCCTCGAGGATGTGGTGGTGGTCGATCTCGGCGACGAACGCGGTGCCGTCGCGCTCCCAGTCGAGCCCCTCGCCGCGCAGCTGCTGTCCGATGCGGGCCCGCCGGTAGGCCGACCAGGGGCCTGACAGGGGGGTGGGCGTCGCCTCGCGCACCAGTGCGGGCACGAGCACCACGCGCGCGGTGCCGTCCGGGTCGAGCTCGTAGCGCGCCACCGCCGACTCGCGGGTGCGCGACCAGCCCTGATCGAACACGAAGTTGCCGAGGCTGTAGAGCACCAGCGCGTCGCCGATCCGCTCCACGGGCATGAGCACGTGCGGGTGGTGGCCGACGATCAGGTCGGCGCCGGCGTCGGCGGCCACCTCGGCGAGCTCACGCTGGTCGGCGCTGGGGCCGAGGTCGTACTCCTCGCCCCAGTGGAACTGCGCGATCGTGAGGTCCGCCTCGGCGTCGGTCTCCTCGATCAGCGACTCGACCGCATCGGGCTCGGCGGTCAGCACCCCGCCCTGGAACGCGCGCGCCGGGAACCCCTCGACGTAGGCGTCGGTGAACGACAGCGTGGCCACCGTCAGGTCCTCGTGCTGGGTCACGGCCGGCTGCTGGGCCTCGGCGAGGTCCAGGCCGGCGCCGGCGCGGTCCAGCCCGGCCTCGTCGACCGCGGCGATCGTCTCCTCCAGGCCCGGGATCCCGTGGTCCATCGTGTGGTTGTTGGCCAGCGTCACGGTGGTGAAGCCGGCCGCGGCCAGCGCGTCGAGCATCTCGGGCCCGTCGGAGAGGTGGATGAACTTGTCGGCCTCGGGCAGCTCGTCGGGATCCTCGGTGATGACCTGCTCGAGGTTGCCGGACACGTAGTCGGCCTCCAGCAGCGCCTCGGTCGGCGCGAACAGCGACGCGTAGCCGTGCTGGTCCACCACCTCCTCGACGTGGCGTCCGGTCATGATGTCGCCGACCATGGCTGCCGAGAACAGCGGATCGTCGCCGCCGGGAGGGTTGGGCTCCTCCGCCGTGGCGAGCTCGACGTAGCCTGATCCCAGCACGATGGCAGCGGCCACGACCAGGCCGATCACCGCGTCGCGCCCCGCGTTGCGCCGCTGACGCCGCAGCCTGCGCTGCAGCCGCCCGTGCCAGGTGGGGCGCGCGGCGTCGGCGGTGCCGTTTGCGTCGCGGTCGACCATGGGGCTCACCCGAAGACCGTGACCACGCTCCACACCACGAGGAACGTCAGCCCCGACAGCAGCAGCGTCGAGCCGAGGGTGTGGGGCACGCCCTGGCGGTGGATGGCGTTGGCGATGAGCCCGGGCACGATGACGCCGATGCCGCGGAACTCATACACCTCGAAGGGCATGGTCGGGTAGAGGGCGTCGAAGACGAGCTTGAGCACGATGCCCACGCCGAGCATGGCGACGAACCGTCGTCGCCCGTAGAGGATGACCACGCGCGAGACCCCGCGCTCGACCACGAGGTAGGCGATGAAGCTCAGCAGGAAGATCGCCGCCACGAACACGACCTGGTCGAACACCAGCGCCAGGTAGCCGGGCGCGATGAGCCCAGCGGGGATGACGCCGGTGCGCTCGGCGTAGAGCAGGCTCAGCGCGACGCCGACCACCAGCGACAGGTACAGCTCGGTGCCGAACATCAGCGGGCCTCTCCCTGGAGCGGCTGGGTGGCGCGGGCCTCGAGGCCCGCCACGATGCCGCGACCGCCACCGTGCAGGTTGCCGACCCCCAGCACCACGCGGCCCGACAGCCGGGGCGCGAGCGCGTCCACGACGGCCTCGGGGTCGTCACCGGTGTGGTCGAGCACCTCCTCGGCGGCGATCCGACCCTCCTGTGCCGCACGGCGCACCGCCTGGGTCTCCGCGCCAGCGATCACCAGGGTCGCGATGGGCAGGTGCGGCAGCACCTCCTCGGCGAACTGCCGCGTGCGCGCCATGCGGTCGGCGCGGCAGTTCATGATCACGATAGCGCCCTGCGCGGGGTAGCCGCGCCGCACCACGTCGTCCCAGAGCCCGAGGGTGGAGGTCGGGTCGTTGGCGGGGAAGGCGTTGACGAACAGCGCGGGATCCTCGGGATCGCCGACCGCCACCAACCGGGTCGCGTAGGGGTCGGGGGCAGCGGCCCACATGCCCTCGAGCGCGGCGCGCTCGCTGATGCCGAGCTCCTCGCACAGCGCGAGCACCAGCGCCACGTGCTCGGGGAACACCACGTGGGAGAACCGCTCGAGCACCGCCGGGTCCACCGCGTCGGGCGCGGCCACGCGCAGCTTGGCGCCGCGCTGCTGGGCGGCCTCGCGGAACACCGGCACGTAGGGGCCGGGTGCGACGACCACCAGCCCCTCGCGCGGCACGGTGGTGGCGAACACCTCGGCGACGTCCGCGGTGGTCGGACCCATCTCCTCGATGTGGTCGGCGAGCACGTTGGTGATGATCAGCACGTTGGCGGCCAGGAGCTCGACGTGGAAGGTCTCCTGGTACTCCGGGGTGACCGCCATGCACTCCACGACCATGGCGTCGGCGCCGAGCGCGACGGCCTGGCGGGTCACCTCGCGCTGCTCGCCGATGTTGGGGCCCTCGGCGCGGCGTGTGATCGGGGTCTCCGCCGCCGCTGCGCCGTTGATGAGGCGTGCCTCGGTCCCGGTGGTCTTGCCCAGCGGGCGGAAGCCGCCCGCAGCCAGCGCCCCGGTCGCAAGGCGCGTCACCGTGGACTTGCCGCGGCTGCCGTTGACGCTGATGCGCCAGGGCACCGCGGCGGCCCGCGCCGCGTGGCGCCGGCGCTCGCGCACGCCGGCGAGCAGCAGCAGCGACAGGGCCAGCACCGAGACGAGCAGGACGGCCTCGTCCGAGCTGGACAGCTGTGGCACGTCCTGCACCGATGGACCCTTTCGCGCCTCCGACCTGCTGACAGACGACCCTAGCCGCAGGCGACGCCCGCCTCACGTGCGCCCGTCGGTCCCGTTGGCCTCGTCGTCCTCNTCGTCNNCAGGCNGCTCGGNGNNCGNCTCGGGGTCGGTGCGGTCGCGCAGCGCCTCGACCGCCTCCTGGAACTCCTCCTCGGGCTTGCCGCGCGCCACCCAGTCACGGTAGAAGTCCACGAAGTCGGCGACGTCGCCCGCCCCCGCCAGCGGCACGTCGGAGACGTCGCCGAAGGCCAGGGTCAGCAGCCGGCGGCGCTGGTAGGCCGCATCGACCGGGTTGGGCACCCCCAGGCTGGCGAGCTCGAGGACCTCCTCCTGCTCGAAGGCGTCCTCCTCGGCCTCGACCGCCAGGTGGTGCTGGCACTCGTTGTAGGCGCAGCCCAGCCACTCGTCGGCCTCGTCGCGCAGCAGGAACCAGCCGGCCGCGCGCACCACGCCGCTGGGGTGGGCCAGGACGGCCTCGACGTCGCGCTCGGGCAGCGGCTCGTCCTCGGCCTCCACCGGCGTGCGGGGCCCGAGGCCGACGCGGTCGAGCACCGCCAGCGCCAGCTCGCCGGCGCCCTCGCGCGCATCCGCGGTGTAGTGGTCCTGGCGCAGACGGCTCTGGATGGCGCCCCAGTCCCCGGCAGCCTCGGCGACTTGCGGCGGTGGCCCGTCGGGCAGGGCGACCGGGGTGCGCCACCGGTCGAGGTAGGCCCAGCGCAGCAGCCCCCGGGTCTCCAGCACCGGGCTGGCGAACGCGGGGTCGGGCTCGCCCTGGCCGGCGGGCAGCACCCAACCCGCCCCGGCCCAGCCGGCCGCGGTCGGCAGGTCGCGGCTGTAGGGGCGGTCGCGGCAGGCGCTCCAGGCCTCGCGCGCCGCGGGCGGGCCCCACCCGACCCGGACCATGACCCCGCGCAGGTCGAGCCAGTCACGCTCGTCCTCCAGCGGCATGCCCCGCAGGTCGCTCCAGTCGCGGGTGCGCACCTGCTCCACGTAGGCGAGCACCAGCGCGCCGAGCGCGTCCTCGTCATCGGGGTCGGGCACCGTGCGCTCGCCGAGATCCACCGCGTAGCCCCGGAAGGTGGGGGCGAGCAGGCGCTCGCCCTCGCGCAGCAGTGCCGCGCCCGCCACCTCGACGGGCTCCAGAGCCGCCAGATCCACCGTCCTGCCCTCGCCGAGCACCGTCACCGTCGTCACCAGCGATCCTCTCGTTCGGGCAGCCTGGCACGCTACCGTCTCGCAGCAGCGCGCACCGGCGCCCGTCGCGGTGCCGGGGCGCGCTGCCACCCGACGTCGCGCCGACCACAGGACCGCTCATGACCAGCCACGGCATCACGATCCCCGACGAGCTGCTGCCCCGCGACGGACGCTTCGGGTGCGGCCCCTCGAAGGTGCCCCAGGAGGCGGTCGAGCGCCTGGCGCGCCTGGCGCCGACCACGCTGGGCACCAGCCACCGCCAAGCCGCGGTGAAGGGCCTCGTCGCGCGCGTGCGCGCCGGGATGGCGCGCTACTTCGATCTGCCCGAGGGCTACGAGGTGGCCCTGGGCAACGGCGGCGCCACGCTCGTGTGGGACGCGGCGACGTTCCAGCTCATCCAGCGCCGCAGCTGGCATGCCGTGCTAGGCGAGTTCTCGGGCAAGTTCGCCGACCTCGTCGCCGCCGCACCGGGGCTGGAGGAGCCGGTGCGCGCCGAGTCGGCCTTCGGCGAGCGCCCCGCGGTCACCGCGGTCAACGGTGTGGACGCCTACTGCCTGACCCACTGCGAGACCTCGACGGGGGTCGAGATGGACCTCGCGCGCCCCGCCGAGGCCGACGCGGACGCCCTGGTGCTGGCCGATGCCACCAGCGCCGCCGGCGGGCTGGCCTTCGACCCCGCCGCGGTCGACGTCTACTACTTCAGCCCGCAGAAGGCCTTCGCCAGCGATGGGGGCCTGTGGCTCGCGCTGCTCAGCCCCGCGGCGGTCGAGCGCATCGAGCGTCTCGCCGGCGAGCGCCACACCCCAGCGATGCTCGATCTGCACACCGCGCTGACCAACAGCCGCAAGGAGCAGACGCTGAACACCCCGGCGGTGGCGACCCTCGCGCTGCTCGCCGACCAGGTCGAGGCCCTGGAGGCAGCTGGAGGCCTCGCGGCCGTCGACGCGGCCTGCCGCGCCAAGGCCGAGCGCATCTACCGCTGGGCCGAGGACCGCGACTGGGCCGCGCCCTTCGTGGCCGACCCCGCGGCGCGCTCGGGTGTGGTGGCAACGGTCGACCTCGACGAGCGCGTGCCTGCCACGACGGTGTCGCAGGTCCTGCGCGCCCACGGGGTGGTCGACACCGAGGCCTACCGCAAGCTGGGGCGCAACCAGCTGCGCATCGGCACCTTCCCGGCGGTGGACCACGCCGATGTCGAGGCGCTGCTGGGCGCGGTGGACCACATCGCCGAGCGCCTGGCCTGACACGGCCGCGGCGGCCCGTCGCACCAGGGCCGATCGGGCCCGCGACCGAGGGTCGCGGGCCGGCGCGCGAGGCCCCCGGGCGCTGGACGTGGGAGCGGTCCCCGTGGTTACACTCCCGCCGTCCGCGTCGGTGCGCTGCCGCGGCGCCACAACCGAGACGGCCCGCGCCTCGGCGGTTCCGATGCGGGCTCCCGACCCCGGACGACCCCGGACGATGTGAGGCGGTCCATGGCCACCAAGTCCCGCTCGCCGCACCAGGTTCGCTCGATCGCGCTGCTCGGCCAGGGCGGATCGGGCAAGACGCGCCTCGGCGAGGCGCTGCTCGCCGCCGCACGCGACGACGACCGCGGCTCCTCCCAGCATCGCGGCCCGGCGCTCGACCGTCGCGCCGAGGAGCGGGAGCGGGAGCGGACCCTGGCGCTGCAGAGCGCCATGTTCGACTGGCGCGATGTGCGCGTCCACCTCGTCGACGCGCCCGGCAGCCCCGACTTCTTCAGCGACGCCTACCCCGCGCTGCGGGCGGTGGACTGCGCGGTGTTCGTGGTCGACGCCGTTGAGGGCGTGGGCGCGGTCCACGACCAGCTGTGGGAGGCCTGCGATGGCCTCGGGCTGCCGCGCATCGTGGTGCTCAACGGGCTCGACCGCTCCGAGGCGGCCTTCCAGACCCACGTGGATGCGCTGCGCACCCGCGTGGGCAAGCCGCTCGCCCCCGTGCAGGTCCCCCAGGGGCTCGGTGAGGCGTTCGACGGCATCATCGACCTGCTGCACCAGCGCGCCGTCACCCGCTCCGCCTCGGGCGAGCGCCACGTCGGTGACATCCCCGACGAGCATGCCGACGTCACCGCCAGCAACCGCGAGCTGCTGGTCGAGGCGATCGTCGAGACCGACGACGACCTCCTCGAGGCCTACCTCGAGGGCGACGAGCCCGCCCCGGAGACGCTGGGCAGCGCCTTCGCCGAGGGCGTGGCCCGCTGCGAGTTCTTCCCGCTGCTGTGCACGTCGGTGGATCGCGGTCTTGGCATCCGCATGCTCGCCGACTTCCTGGTCGACGTCGCACCGACCCCGGCGCACACCGCGGTGTCGGTGGGCGCGATCGAATCCGGCGCGGTCGACGGGCTGGCCGACGCGCCGCCCTCGGCGGTGGTGGTCAAGACCATCGCCGACCCCTACCTGGGGCGCGTCAGCGAGATGCGCGTGATCACGGGGCGGCTCACCCCCGACACCGAGCTGGTCCTAGCCCGCACCGGCGACCGCGTCAAGCTCTCGCACCTGCAGTGGGTGGACGGCGACCAGCAGCGCCCCTGCGAGGAGGCCGGGCCGGGCGACCTCGTGGCTGTCGCCAAGGTCGAGGGCCTGCGCACCAACGACACGCTGCGCGCCCCCGAGCTCGAGCTCGAGCTCGACCCGGTCGTCCCGCCCGACGGCAACCACCGCGTGGCGGTGCGCCCGACCGGCACCGGCGACGAGGACAAGCTCTCGATGGGGCTGTCGCGCCTGGGCGACGAGGACCCCGGCCTGGTGGTGGAGCGCAGCGAGGAGCTCAAGCAGATCATCCTGCACACCCAGGGACCCGGGCACGCCGACATCACCATCGCGCGTCTCAAGGAGCGCTTCGGGGTCGGGGTGGAGCCCGAGCCCGCCGCGATCCCCTACACCGAGACCGTCAAGGGCAAGGCGAGCGCCACCGGCAAGCTCAAGAAGCAGACCGGCGGGGCGGGCCAGTTCGCGCTGGTGGA
>SL_8KL_010_SEDDRAFT_10001537_pt1 | contig 19995 bp, 17 predicted proteins | sample SodLakKL_010_SED_4_FD_11160 | JGI IMG/M metagenome (IMG submission 11160)
AATTAGAATTAAGTAACAGGTGGTGAATAAGTGAAATTCAAAAATGACTTGGAGATTCTGAAAATTGCCTCTGATATACACGGAGAGATAACGTCTGATGTAGAAGGAGCTCGGATTGTAAGCGAGACTGGGCAATATCTAATCCAGGATATTCTGGAAAATAAGTACTCAACTGGTCAAATCATAGCTACGTTTTATGGAATGACTCTTGCACTAACAGAAGGAGTGATGAGAAAAATTTATAAAGATGAGAACTAACATGCTTGACTTTATTCTAAGATTGTGTTATGCTAATCTTAGACGCTAAAGGAAGGAGGGGTACAACTGACTAAAGAAACTGTAGTAGGAGTTTCCTCTCTAGTAGAACAAGCTTACTACAACCGGAGTAGGCAACTAGCTGAGACACATAAGGTATCTTTTAAGTTTGTTGTCGTATCTCTGATAGAGTGGGCAATCAAGGTAGGCTATGAAGAGCTTGTCAGGCAGGGTGTTTTTAGTACCTCCAGAGATACTAAAGACACGAATGTTATGAATGTGTTTGTTCGTGTTAAGCCTGAACAACACAAAGAGCTTCAAGAGCTAGGAAAGACAGCCGACAAGTCACTGAGAAGTCTAGTTAGAGACTTGATAGTATGGGCAGGTGAGCAAGATGGTCAGACACTTATTGACCAGGGTGTTAACCTACCAATATGGCGTAACGATTAAGCCTGAGACTCTGACAGGAGTAGTCAACAGGTCTGCCTTGATTGAGCCAGACGGAGATGAACTAGTTGTTAGACAGCCCCCATACGTGTGTTTGTTCTGCGGTTTTATAGCAGAGAATAACCACAGGGGGCTGGGAGTATGTAATAGGTGTATGGCTGATATAGAGAGGGGGCGAGGCGTATCAAGGTATTAGGCATTGACCCTGGTGAGACCACAGGGTGGTGTATGGTAAAGATTACAGGAAAAGACGGACAGTCGTGGCCTGTCGCTTGGGGAGAGATACCACTTGAAACAGTGGGCAACCAAATGAGCCATATAATAAGTGCATACGGGCCTGATGCAATAATAATAGAGTCTGTAGTTGGCTCAGGCAGGCTAAACAAGAACAAGCAGAACCAGATTAGAGCACACGATAGAGTCTGGGTCGAATCTCTAAAATTTAATGGACAAAGAAAACGTGCAAAAACAAGGACTCCTGTGGTAGAGGAGATAACGCCAGAACAGAGGAAGCGGTGTACTCAAGTGCCTAAACAGGTAACAGGCACACATGCCAAAGATGCCTACAAACAGGCAGTTGCTTGGTTTAGGATAAAGCACTCTATCAAGGGGGATACAGATGGAGCTAAAACCGACAGTAAGAATGTTCAGAACAAAGGACGGAACTCCACAAAGGCTTCTTCTTAGATGTGAGCCTGATTTAAACAATGTAGTGCGTGCAGCTGGTATGGGCACTGCGAGGTGGAGAAAGAGAGAGGCTGCTTGGTCGCTACCAGTAGACCCTCATCTATTAGCTTCGTTAGCAGAGCATATAACGGGGCTGATAATAACACAAGAAGTAATGGATTACATGGAGAGCCTAAAGGTTAAGCAGGAGAGAGTTTTATCTGCTGTTTACAATACGGCTCCTCTTTTTCCAGAGGACAGGCTGTGGGACTTCCAGAGAGCCAGCGTCAGGTTCTTAGAAGAAGTGAAACGAGGTATGTTAGCTCACGAAATGGGGACAGGGAAAACAGTTATTGCCTGTGCTGCTTTAGAGTGCCTACAGCTTCCACGAGTGGTGCTAGTATGTCCTAACTCTGTAAAATGGTCATGGATAGACCATCTACTTGAGTGGACTAGTCGAGAAGATATATATGTAGTGGACGTCAAGCTAAAGAAAGACTCTTTTTCTGATGTTGTAGTAATAGGCGGTAGTAAAAACAAGAGAGAAGAACAGTTACTTGCTATGACAGCTATCGAGCCGAGCTACATTCTTATAATTAACTACGACCAGTTGAGATACCACAGAGAAACACTACTAAACAGAGAATACGACTTGATGATAGCTGACGAAGCCCACAGGCTAAAGAATAAGGGAGCACAAAGAACTCAGGTAGCTCACCAGATGACAGACAGGTCTGAATACGTATGGCTGTTGACAGGCACGCCTATGAGAAACGAGTATACTGACTACTGGTCGCTGCTCAGAATGAGTGACCCTGTTAGGTTTCCCGGGTACTGGAACTTCTTGAATCTGTATATTAGAGCAGTTCCTAACCTGTGGGGCAGTGTAGATATTATTGGGCTTCGGGATACAGAACAGTTTAACCGTATGCTGGCAACTTATATGTTCCGAAAAACCAAAGAAGAAGCTATGCCGGACTTACCAGAGAAACAGTTTATAGACAGACGGCTGCCTCTTAATCCTAAACAGGAATTGATTTACAACACTATGGAGAAAGAATTCATCATGTGGATTAAGAAACAACTAGAGGACGGGTTTGAGATAGAAGAGCTACTAACTGCTCCCACTACTCTAGCACAGCTTACCAGGCTAAGGCAGATTTGTCTAACTCCAGCTATACTGGATGGAGAGGCTGACTCAGCTAAACTAGATGCAATAGAAGATATGTTAGAGGACATCAAGGAATCACACGACAGAGTAATTATTTATTCGTGCTATCGTAGCTTTCTAGTATTTGTAGAATTATTGTTACGAAAGAAAAAGATACCGTATGGTATGATAGTAGGTGGGCAGTCTGGCGAGGAAAGAGACCAAGTAAAAAAACAACTTGATAATGGAGAAATTCAAGTTATTCTAGGGACTATACAATCTATGGGTGAAGGAATGAATCTGCAGTCTGCTAGTGTAGCTGTCTTCTGTGATATAGACTGGGTTCCTGCAGTGAATGAGCAGGCAGAAGACCGTATCCACAGGGGAGAAATAGTAAAGAGTCCTACAATCATAAGGCTGTATCATCCCAATACAATAGAGACCGATATAAGAAGTGCTTGTAAGAGAAAGACTGCTAAAGCAGAAAACACGCTTGGAGCGTTGGAAACTATCCGAAGTATGATGTCTAGGGAAAAATAAAGATGACCCGTCGGCAGACAGGTCATATACAAAAGGAGATGTTAATTATGTTTTACTAATCTATTATACCACACTCACGTATATAAATCAACAAATAAAATAAATGGAGGTGTTGTTTATGTTGAGTAATCCCGAAGAGAAAGAAACCAAAGGGCACGGCGGTGGTGCTAACAAGGGGCCTAGCTGGAGTCGTGAAGAAACTGAGCTTCTCCTAGAATGTTTGGAAAGATTAGACGAATATCCTTCTAAGTCAGCCTTGGCAGCAGAAGTAGGAGATATAGTCGGCAGGACTGAGAATTCTGTTATGGGAAAGATACACAGGATAGAGAAGAAGATAGAAAAGAAGAAGAAGGAAGGCTCAAAACCTATGGCAGACCCCAGAACTGAGCCAGACTACGCTAGAGCTGGCAAGCAGACAGAGTATGTTAAACCAAAAGAGAAACCACAACCGGTCTCCCTAAGAGATAAAATGAATGTCTTGTTGGAGAAAATAGAAACAGCGTATGATATACTAGATGGAGTACATGCAGAAATCCTAAGTGTAACAGATGAGGTAGACCAGCTGGAAACATTAATCGAAAACTTCGTAGCTTACAGAGAGAAGCTACAGTATACTATTGACCAACGGAACGGTATGGTGGTTAGTATTAAGAAGGAGGAATTGTAGTGATAGACTCTCTTGGAAACAAACTACCTAAGAACGCCTTTATAATCAGGGCTACTGAGGTAACTGCATTTAGAAACTGCAGACGTAAGTGGTTCTTTGAGTCCCACAATGGAAAGAACCTTGAACCTATAGTAAAAGACCCTAAGCTAAGGTTTGGTGAGTGTTGGCACAAAGCCCTAGAAGACCACTACAGCAATGACAAAGATAAGAGCTGGATAACAGGCTTCTACAAACAGGTAAGTGAAGAGGAAGAGAGACTCATGGATACTCTGGGTGATGGTTTCTTCGATGAAGGCGTCCAACAACAGTTACAAGACGAGAAAGAATTAGCAGAGTTGCTTCTTCCCCTGTATGAGGAGTGGTCAATCGAGGAAGCCGAGCCCTCTGATAACGATTTACAAATCCTGGAAGCTGAGAAGAGATTATTAATACCTATCCCCTCTCCTTCTGGGAAGAAGACTAAAGCCTGGCTTGCAGTCAAACTAGATGCGGTAGCCAAGGATGAACAAGAACACCTGTGGGGGTACGAACACAAGACAATGAGCAAGTCAAGTAATGTAACTAACCCTGATACTCTACCTTTAGACCTTCAGATGGGCTTACAACTGTGGGCACTGCAAGCTGCATGTCCTGATTCACGAGTGCAAGGTGCTATATATAATCTTATGAGGAAACAAAAGCCAAGTAAACGTGTTAAGAATCCTATATTTGGACGACATCGTGTTAGACGGTCTCCTACAGAATTAGACAACTTAATAAAAGACTTATACAATGATTATACTGCAATGAGACAAGCTGTTAGAGACCCACAGGCTAGATTTTATAATCCCCAAGTTTGGTCAGGTATGTGTGTTTGGGGCTGTAAGTATCGCGATGTTTGCGAAGCTATGAACGGCGACCACGACTACCAAGGCTTGCTAGAAGCTAACTTTAAGCCTAGAGATAAGGACATTTGGCAGGTATTGGAAGAGGAAATGTATGGAAAGTAAGGCTCTTGTTATAATAGTGTTGATATTCCTTGTAGTAACGGCGGGGCAAGTCATTGTTTTGAGTCATATCGAAACAACTCGTCAAGAAATTAGCAAGTTGCAGGATAAAGTTACCGTCATTGGTGATATAATGGAGAGTAAAAGCTACGACCCTGAGTTAGAAGAAGGTATGAAAGAACTGTTGAAACAGCTAGATGTCTATACTCAGGAAGAATGGGAAGAGAAAGAAGAATATTAAAAGGAGGCTAGTTAATGGCGTTGCCACAACAAAAACTAGGAAAACAAACAGAAGGTGATAATGTAACAACCCACATAGACTTACTGATATATGGTAGGTCTGGAGCAGGTAAGACTAGGTTTGCCTCTACCGCTCCGAAGCCGTATATGGTAAGCCCAGACCCCACAGGGCATAAGTCTGTTCCCTATGAAATAGACGGTGTTGTGCCTAAGAAAGTTTCAGAAATTTATGAAGTCAAAGAGGAATTTTACAAAGGGGGGCATGGATATAAGACACTTATCATAGACGGTCTTAGTTGGATATACGACATGTATGTTGCTGAAGTAGGGCAGTACTTCCATGAGAAAATGGGAGCCAAAGACCCTGACCTCATGCCCATCCAGGGCAGAACTAAGATTAACAACAGGTTCTCTGGTCTTGTAAAAGATTTAGTTAATCTAACACAGGTAGAAAATCCAGAAGATAGAGTGCACGTTATCTTTACTACTTTAGACACTTTCATTGGAGAGGATGAGACTACCCCCCACAATGTTATTCCACTAATAGGTTCTGAAAAAATTAATACTAAGGTAACTGCTTTCTTTGCAGTAGTAGGGTATATTTGGCCCCGTGGGCAGAAGAAAGAAAACAACGAGTTTGACAGAGCACGTATGATTTTGTTTGGAGAAGCCAACGGTGTGCAGGCAAGAGATAGGCTTGATATGTTTCCCCCACATGGAGAAGCTCCTAGCTTATCAGACTACTTGTCATAGTTTGGTAGAGTAGCACAAGCTACCCTGCTAATTATAAATAAAAATAATAAGGAGAGTGAGTTTTAAAATGGCAGAATTTGATTTCACTAACTTTAACGACTCTGGTTTTACAGTGGTAGAGGCAGGAAGGTATGCTGCAAAGACTACTGGGTGGAAGTATCGGGTAAAGGAAAACGGCAACCAAGTGTTCTACATTGACATCGAGATTAATGGAGGAGACTATGACGGAGAAACTATGAGATATTTCCACACAGTGACGGACAACAAGAAGTCCAAAGGGTTCTTCTTACGTCTTCTGAGAGAACTGAGTATTATCAAGGACGGAGACAGAGAACGAGGAGGAAAAGAAAAGAACCTGCACGTTAAGGCAGACTATGGAGACAAAGATGATAATGGGTATGTAGAGATACCCACTATCACAGTCAACGGAGAGAAAAGAAAAGTAGCAGGGCTTAAAACAACTGCTGTTGTTATCAATAAGCCTAACAATGAAACAGGAGATACTGAACACTGGGTTGACCGTCTTGAAACAGCAGGTAGTACTGCTTCGGGTGTAAAATCTAGCAACTTCCCCGTGTAGTTTAGATTATGTGGAGAGACTTCCTTGAAAGGGTCTGGGGCTTTGATGCTGGATGGGCCTTTATCGCTAGAAGCGGTAAGGGTCCTTTTCAGCAAAGAGCTTATGAATACCCGAAGCAATTCGACAGCCTGTTAAAAGACCTTACTGAAGCAAGCGAGCAAGAGAATGTATACTTCTGTCCTCATTTATTCTCACAACCAAAGAGTAGGGACAAAGGGAAAGCCAAGGAAGTCAGAACCTTGTGGATAGACAAGGATGAAGGCTACCCTGAAGATATACAACCCGAACCAACCATATGCTGGCAAACTTCAGAAGGACGATACCAAGCTGTATGGCTCTTGGAAAAGCCTATAGACCCTAAAATTGCCGAGAGAGTTAATCGTCATCTCACATATACCAGCAAAGGAGACAAAGGGGGTTGGCACTTAGGTAAAGTAATCAGATTACCTAAAAGCTACAACTTCAAGCATAGCCCACCCCAAGAAGGTGTACTCCTGTGGGACGACGGACCTAAATATAGTATAGGAGAACTGGCTCCAGAGGAAGTGTTCAAGGGTGATTTGTCTTCTACACTTCCAAAGGATTCCCAGGAACTACCTGATGAACTACCTGACGTTGAACAAGTATTGAAACAGTACGGAAGTAAGATTCCACAGGCTGTCTGGAACCTGCTTAACGAGAGTCCCGACAAGGGAGCAGACTGGTCTGATAGTCTATGGCGTATTGAGCGTCTGCTCATCGAAGCAGGACTACCGCTAGAAGCTATTTTTGTTCTAGCCAGGGACAGTGCTTGGAATAAGTACCGTAGAGACGGCAGACCAGATGAACAGCTTTGGCTTGAAATAGTTAAAGCAGCTGAGTCTGAGAAAACTGTTGTTCCTGAATCTGATAAGTTACCTTGGGTTGGTCTGAATACTCTTATGGCTCACTCAGAGGCTCCCAGGTGGCTAGTAGAAGGGATATGGATGGAGAAAAATGTAGGCTGGATGGCTGGCGTAGGTAAGTCCTACAAATCAGTCATGTCCCTAGATTTAGCCCTATCAATAGCCACAGGCACTCCCTTTTTAGGGCAGTTTCATGTATCTGAGCCAGGACCAGTCCTTATGGTTCAAGAGGAAGACCCCCTGTGGAGAGTAGCCCACAGAATACAGGCTATGGCAGAGGTCAAGGGCATTAGTACTATCAAGGTTAAAGAAGAAGCTACAGGCATTACCTTTGATGTGCCCTCTAACAAGAGTATCCCTATTCATATAGCTGTAGGGGGTGGCTTTTCTTTTACCAGTGAGGATAAACTTAAAGCATTAGAAGAAGCTCTTGAGTATTATAGACCACGTATTCTATTTTTAGACCCCTTATTTATGCTCACTCCAGGCATGGATGAGTTTAAAGCAGGAGAAATAGTTAAAGTCTTAAATCTTATGAAGCATTGGCGTAACAAGTATGAGTGTGCCATATGCTGTGTTCACCACTACAATAAAGGTGGTAATGGAGACGGGCGTTCCAGACTTTACGGTTCCATGGCTTTCTATGCTTGGTCTGAGAACTCCTTATTTATCTCCAGAGAAGAAGATACTAACGCCGTTGTTATTGATAGAGACATCAAAGACGCTTTGGTCGATGACAAGATTAAAGTAGAGTTTCACGATATAGATGAGAACTACTCTTTTACAATAGGAGACGCTCCCAAAGTGAGTAAAAAGTCTAAAGCCTACAAGACAGTAGAGAACTTGTTAAAAAATCACTATGAGCCTGGGAGTTCTGGAGAAAAACAAGACATTGTGACGATAACCAAACTAAGTGAGAAGTCTGTAACTGCTGTTCTTCGTGCTATGGAAGCTGAAAATTTAGTCTATACTCACAATGAGGGCACTGGTGGCAGACTACTATTTATCCTCACAGGCATACACGACGATAACAGTGACGAAGAGGAAGGAGTTGATTTTACCCTATGATGCCCGTCTGCAAAGAGTGTTCATTAAAAGGACGCCCTCTAGTTAAAGGTCATGGTAATAGGAACTCTCCCCGTATAGCTTTTGTGGGAGAGGCTCCTGGTAGAACAGAAGTTGAAGCAGGCAGACCCTTTGTAGGCATGGCTGGCAAAATAATAAGAGAAGTAGCCAAGTTTGCAGAGATACCTGATACCGATGTATACTTTACAAACTCTTGTTTGTGTCGTCCCTACCAGAATAATACTCCGAGTGCTTCAGATATCCGTGCCTGTTACCCTAGATTAGAGCACGAGCTTCAAGAAGTCAATCCACAGTTTGTGGTAGCATTGGGAGCAACTGCTGGCTCTGCCATATTCAAGGAGAAAACCAGTATGGAAGCTGGCAGAGGATACCTTAGAGATACTAAGCTAGGAGTCCCTGGTTTCCTAACATATCACCCTGCTGTAGTATTATACCCAGCTGGCGAAACAAAATTCCCCACACTGCTAGGAGATATAAGAAAACTTTGGAGGTTAGCCTGTGGAGAAACCTTTCCCTATGAAGATATAGAAACTACTAACCATATCATAGATACAGATGAAAAGATGCTAGACCTGCTCGACAGGCTGAAAGACGTAGATATGCTTTTGTATGATTGGGAGACCAGGGGAACTAGCCCCTTGTGGGGAGAAGGTTGGTGTGTCGGCTTGTGTTGGGAAGTAGGCACAACTTACACTATCCCTGTAGAAATGATACATGCCTATAAAGACCAGTTTAATGAACGCCTACGTCATATACAAGCCGAAGCCTTCAATGCTATGTTTGACTGCAAGTTCAATGAGCTGGAAGGACTACTACCTAAGATAGATGGAGACCCCATGCTTATGCACTATGCACTAGACGAAAGACCACAGAGGAGAAGTCTGGAGAACCTTAGTGTAGAGTGGCTGAACGCTCCAAAGTATGAAACAGAGATGTTAGCACAGTATGGCTGTAACAAGAGCAACATGATTGATGTAGTTCCCTATGAGAAAATCCATCTTTACTGCGGTAAAGACGTAGACTTTGGCTTACGGCTTAGGAGAGGCTTATTCCAAGAGCTGGAGAAGTACCCTACAGTTAAGAATATGTATGAAAATCTGTTAATACCAGGAGCCAGGGTATTTGCTGACATACAACAAAATGGAGTATGGGTAGACAAAGGGGCTCTGAAAGAGAAGGACGAAGATTATAGAAGCAAGATAGAAGGCTGGATTACCAATTTAAGGTATGAGACAGGTAATCCTGAGTTTAATCCTAACTCACATCCACAGGTGCAGGCTTATCTGTGGGATGAGTTAGGGTTAAAAGAACCAAGTGTATACGGGAGAAAGCCGAGGTCAGCAGACGAAGCTACCAGGGAAGCTTTGATGGAATCCTACCCTGACAATAAATTCGTGCATCTACTACACGAGTATAAGCACGACTACACCATGTATAGCAGGTATGTGAGAGGATTGCCACAGCACATTAACCCTGATGGTAGAGTTAGATGCCAGTATCATCTGGATAGGTCAGAAACAGGCAGATTATCGGCTACAAATCCACCCATTCACCAGATACCAAGAGAAGTCAGAGAAGTGTTTGCTGCTCCACCTAACAGTAAGATACTCAAAGCAGACTATGAACAGATAGAGATTAGAATGGCAGCTCATATAGCTCATGACAGCCTACTAACCGAGCTTATTAGTTCTGGCGTAGATTTTCATACCAAGATGGCTTCAGAGGCTTTTCGCATTTCTGTGGAAGATGTAACGCCGGAGAAGAGACAGGCAGCTAAAGCTGTGTCTTTTGGTCTATTGTATCTAATGGGAGATAAGAAGCTGGCGAGTGGAACGGGACTTCCTCCAGCAGATGCACTGGAGTTTGTCAAGAAGTATAAGGCACTAATGCCTGACGTTCAAAAGTGGATTACCAAGACTAAGAATGAGGTTAAGCATCAACGATATGTAGAGTCTATCTTTGGTAGACGCAGAAGGTTTCCGCTTATAACAAGGCAAAACTTAGATGGTCTCCACAGGGAAGCAGTCAACTTTCCTATTCAAAGTGCTGCTAGTGACTTAACATTATGTAGTATTATTAAGCTACATGATATATTTAAGCACGACTACCGAAACGACGTTAAAATTATTATTATGGTTCACGACTCTATCATCGTAGAATGTCCTGACAAGTGGATTGGCGAAGTATCAGAGCTTATGAAAGAAGTTATGACAGACCCGCCATTTGAAACAGAGGTTCCCTTCGAGATAGAACTAAAAGAAACCCAACACTGGAGTTAGGAGGAAAAGCATGAAGTGTAAAGTATGTGACGAAGAAGTAAAGAAGTTAGGTTTTTTCTCCAGCAAAGATGGAGAGAGCAAGAATATCTTTGTAATGTGCCCAGAGTGTGGGCATGCCGACACTAGGTTAGTAGAAGAAAAGACTACAGGTTAATTAGCCTGTAGTCTCTTATCTTTGTGGAACAGACATTCGCTCTAACAAGGGTTCCCGCATAGTCTGTGGCAATCCTATTGCTCTTCTTTCTGTAGCAGTCATGCCTCTTAGTTCCATTTCCTGTTCTATATCTTGCGGTTCTAAGCTGGTTCCAAATAGAATTTCTAGTTGTGCATTTTGTTTCTGAAACTCCTCCATGTCTCCATCGAAGAAAGCATCAATAGCTTCTCCCCTGCGTGCTCGATAGGCAGACTGTTGTTCGTTAATCTGGTTAAGTTCGTCAACACGCCTACGACTATCTACCGTAGGACCTATTAGATTCTGTATTCCTTCACGAAGTCCCATATCATAGCTCGTCCGACCTCTTTCATCAAGTACTTTCCAATCATTTCTCATAGCGTCGTAGGATTCTTTAAACCGCTCACCTTGAACCATAAACGGAACCATTAGCTTTGCATGTCTCTTGAAATTCCTGGAAGATACTTCTATAGCCTCTTCATCTCCCTGAGCCAAGTTCCACAAGTGAGATGTTCCAGCCGTTCCTGCTCTAAGTAGGATTGGAAAGTTATCTTCCCCCTGAACCATAGCTGCAGGCCAAATTCCACTGGCTACTCTTGCTGGGTTTATACTTCTAAAGTTCAATCCTGTAGTACTTAACGCTTCTGAGCCAACTGCCATGGCTGCCACAGTAGAGGCAGCAGCTACTTTTGAACCATGGCTTGCTTGTTGGTGCAACAGATTAGCCCAGTTAAGTGGCCAGCTCATTAAGGCCCCAGCTGCTTTACCAACAGGTCCTTTAAATAATGCTGGAGAGTCAATACCATACATAAACTGTGTTGCCATAGTATGAGAGTAAGCATCCTCTACTGCGTGCTGGAACGGTTTGTTTTTGTCCAGACTGTGCAGAAGCTTCATCATGTAAGCAGTGTTTACATTAGATTTATCCGCTGCGGAAAACATGCCGAAGGATAACTTCTTGTGCCCGCGGGATAGTTTTTCTCCGATATAAGGGAGCTTCTGTAAAACACTCTCCTGCATACTTAAGCCTTCTCTGGGCATACGACTGGTCATTACAGAGTTAGTATCTGCCATCTCTCTTCCAAACTTAGTCATTAGAGCTTGCTTAGCTCTAAACCAGTACTCTATTCCTACCATTGGATTAGGGTCTAGTGTTGATACAGACAACAACTGCTGACTAAGATTCTTAACAGCTGAGAAAATATTACCACCTAGAGTACCAGTATACTGTAGTTCCAAAAGGAAGGAAGAAATCTCTCTAGTATACTTACGCTGGGTATCCCTACCACCAAGAGCCCTGGCTACATTAGCTATAGTATCGTCTAACATAGTCTCCATTTGTGTAGGATAGCCCATCATACTCCTCTTGACAGTTTCATAATACTCTTTACGAGTAGGGTCTATTCCTTTTATAGCCATGTGCCCGTCTAACTCCTTAAAGGCAGGCCCGAAAAACTTCTTCTTAGCCCCTCCTCTTACATACGTATTCAAAAGTTTAAAGATGTCAGTATCTCTTGAACTGAGAAAGCCTGTTCGGGATTCTTCAGCAAAGAACTTTAGCTTCTCTGGAACTTTCTTCATCCAGCTAAACTCTAACATACCATCGGCTGCTCTTCTAGGAGCATAGTTTTCTATCAATTCTTCTTTAGGTATATTAAATTCTTTAGCCAACAACCGAAACATATCTTGTATCTCGTCGTATGCCTTACGTGCTTGAGGAGTTAGCTCCTCTGGCTTACGCATTTTCCACAGGGTTTCAGTAATCTCTTCTCTCTGCTTGGCTCCCTTACGACCTCTGAGTGGCTTGAGAACATTTCTTGCTTTGCTTAAATAGTCATCTACAAACTTATCATATTGTAGCTTAGATGTCCGTAATTCTCTAGCAACAGGCTCACCTAATACATATCTCGATGGAGTAAAGTGTTTTGCGTAAGGGGACATGCTCTTCCTTAGCAACTCGTCGTCCAGCGAAGTAGCCATTTTGGGAGCAGGTAGACGGAACATTTCTCCCATCATGCTCTTAGCGTCCTTCTGAGAGATAAGAGTAGGATTCATGTAACTACCTATTTCTTCTTTTAACGGTATGCCTCGACTGGTTAATTCCTCAGCGATAGTATCAAAGTTTCTCCTAGCGGCTGCGGTCAACTGGTCGGGACTGGCTACCCCATGCTTTTGTAATTCGCCAATCAACCTTGGATGATACTCTTCTATAGGAGTAGTCGTTGCTGCTCGTACTTTTTTATAGTCCCTGCTTAGTTTCTTAGTAAAGCTGGAAGCTATATCTCCACTCCTAGCTTTTCCAAGAACATCTTCCACAGAAGGCAAGAGCATCATTCTAGCTTCATCCAGGCGGTCTATTGTCTTAGCATGTACAGCCCACTGGTCGTGTGCTGCAGAAGACAACGCATTTGGGTCCCATACTCTGTTGTCTTCTAGTATCTCATTCATCTTTCCATAGTGGTGTCGTATTTTGTTATCGACTTGATTTAGCTGTGTCCTTACTCTTGTTGTGGTTATGCCATACCTATTTTTGAGAATTTTTGTAACGTGTTCGGGAGACTTTTCTGCTCCCAGCCTGTTTAGGACATTCCTATACTCCTTCGGGTTTCTAGGGTCTCCCAGACTTGTAACTCCGACGCCTTTAGCAGTTTTATCTAATTTTTTTACGTGTTTAAAAACAGGTCTCATTGCTTCTCTGACTGCCACGTCATCTGGGTTACTTTTTACTATATCGGTAAGAGCCCGAAGCTGACTTCTTTCGTCTATTTGACTGAAATTATTTATCTGCTTAGCTAACCGAGTATCAGCTCCTCTAGCTGACACTCTACGTTTAACCTCGCCCATGAGTTCTCCCGCCTGTTTATCAGGCAAGCCAGAAACGACTGATTGGACATCGCCCATTCTCTGGTGTGGGAGTGCTTGGGCTCCTGGTCTCAACTTCCTAGCTACATCACCAAGTCGGTCAAGAGAATCTGCTACGGCAGGCACTCTTCCAACCTTCCTGGCTGCAGGCCCCATAAAAGGTATAGCAGCACTAACACCGCCTCCAATCATAGCCATACGGAGTGTTTCTTCAGGTGTCTTGTCTTCTGTCCATCCTCGGTAGGCATCAGTTATAGCTCCACCAATACCAAACTTAGTGGCTGCTGTTGCTAGGTTTAATCCTTTGCCAGCAATGCCAGCTTTGGCTAGAGCAGGGGTGGCGATGGCTGCTCCAGCTTTTCCAGCTGTAGCTGCTGTTGCTACGCCAATACCTACCCAGCTAAGCAAACTACCAGCACCATGAAATACACGTTCTCTAAGGTTGACTGGCCCTGGTAGGGGGTGGTCATCTATAAGCCCTACACTCTCTGCTAATGGTCTAAAAGGAGCACTCATTCCATGAGTAAATTGTCTTACCGCACCTACTTCCTCTGTTCGAGCAGGTGTTCCAACAGGAGTCGTAGGAGACGTCACTAAAGGAGTTCCTCTGCCAGCTCCTCCAAATCCTAAAGGAGTAGTGTCGGGCTGTGATAGCCCTAGTTGCTGGAATACTGTATCTATGCGGTCTTGTTGCGGTTCTTGTGGTTCTCCGAAAAAACCCATATTAATTCCCCCTTGTTCTCCTCTCTGCTGTTCTTGTCTTTCTTTCAGCATCATCAATCCTATTGTGGAACTCCTGTTTTATGCTACCATCAGGTATCTGGTCGGCAAAAGTTCTGGCTGTTCTGAGGTCTTCGCTTATTTGTCTCCACATGGGGGAAGTTCCTTCCTGAGCAGCCTGCACACTCTGTGCTATCTTTCCGTCAATTTGACCGAGCAAGTTGTCCACAGTAGCCATTGCCTCTTCTGGACCAATTCCAAATGGGTCTTCCTCTCCAACAGCACCTGTCCCAGCTCCTAGAGCTCTATCAGCACCTCCCCAGCCAATCTGTGCTCTGGTTAGGTCAGTTTGAGCTTCGGTTAGAGCTGTATTAGCATATATAGAAGCTGTATTGGCTTCCATATGTCTGCGTTCTAAATCATACATTTGGTACTCCATCACTCTTTCTACCATAGAAGCTTGAGTAGACCTATCTAGCTGAGAAAAATCAGTAGTATTTATACCCATACTTCGCAACCCTTCTTTTATCACAGGTTGTTGAGATAAAATAGCTGCTGCGTTCATCTCTCCCTCGTGCTTTGCCATTTCAACGTCGAACATCATTTCATCCATCTGCTGTTTTCTCTGCTCAATGTCTAAAACAGTTGACTTGTAGGCTCTATCGAGATTCATCTGGTCAGCATGTATAGCTACGTTCATGTGCATTTGAGCTAACTGCATACCCATCTGTCTATCTTCTGTCTCTAACTCTCTACGGACTACTTCTCTTTCTACAGCTGCCCATTCTTCCACGTCTCTCAAATCACTCCGTAAATCCAACACATGGTTAGCTGCTTCTGTGGAAATCTCTCTTATCGTTTCCATAGTCTGCTCATCCATGTCTTGTAGGTTTTCTGAGAGTATACTGCTGTAGAACATTCCTCTAGCAGAGAACTCCTCTCTATACTCTGACTTTATGTGTGCTGCTTCACCACGAACATCTTCCTTAATTTTATCGAACTCATTAGGCCAGTCTCTTTCAAATCTTTCAATTTCTCTCTCAATAGCCTGTCTTTTAGGCAGTGCCATACGTTCTACCATAGCGTCTGCTTGAGCTTTAAGTTCTTCTTCGCTTCTAGGTTCTAGTCCATACTGAGAAAACATATCGTTAATGTATTCTTCATCTACCATAGGTTCTGGCAACTCAAATGCTGGCGTTTCGTCCCACTCAGCAGGCAAACCATCGTCTACTCTTTCTGGGTCAGGAACATCTAGTCCAGTTATGTTAGCGATGTGTCTTAGGTCTTCGTCACTCATGTAAGAAGTTCCGTCTTCAACTCTATCTGGTTCAAACCTGAATCCTTCTTCTCCAGTGTCAGGACCTCTTACTATAACTTCTCCAGTATCGGGGTCCCAATCTACCTCACCACCAGCACTTTCTAAGAATGAACGAACAGGAGAGTCTTCCACAGGTCGCTCAGGTTCAGGGTCATCTAGTATTCCCAGCTGTCTGAGTATATCGTCTTCCTGTTCTACAGGAGGAGCTTCCCCTTCTACTGTAGGAGTTGGAGTAGTTCCTGGTGCAGCAGTTCCTGGTGCTGGTTTCTCTCTAGGAGCTGCTTGCGACATAGCTTCCATAGTTTCAGGTCCTAGGATACCATCTACAGTTATACCTGCCTCTCTCTGAAAGGCTCTTACCGCTGAAGAGGTTTGCGGGCCATACTTTCCGTCCACAGGGCCTACGTTATACCCAAGATTTCTAAGGTGCTGCTGAGCATCTCTTACTTGCCCTCCACTGGCTCCTGTTCTAAGTATTCCAGTAGTTGTAGGAGCTGGAGAAACTCCTGCGTCTCTACCTTCTAAAGCAGGGCTGTGTGGGTCATAGGTATGGTCAGTTGTAGTAGGGCCTGGAACTCCTGCATCTCTCATCGGAGATGTAACGTCAGGTCTTCTCTTATCGTCAACTAACTGAACTCCAGGACTATGATGGTCTGTTATCTGGAACTCCGCTCGTTTACCTCCAGCTTCTCGAATAGCCTCGGTTAATCGGTCTAAGCCAGCCCATCCATAGCCCTGAAGTTTTTCCATGCCTTCTTCTACAGACTCATCTGCCCAAATAGGTTCTCCCCCTAAAGCAGTAACCTGTTTTCTCAGTTGGTCTGCTTGCCTCTCCATAGAACGCCTACGCTCTTTGTCTTGTTCCCTGTGTAGCTGTACCTTTAGGGAAATTATAGTTTCATTTAACTGGTCGACAATAACAGGAGTCATGTCCTGTGGGCCTACCTGTATATCCCCTTCTTTTCCTGCTTCTCTAGCTTTGTCTGCTCCGATGTCTGATAGCGTTTCACTTAACTCATCAGGCGGTCGTTGTCCAGGCTGTGCCCGAGGTGACGCCCCCATCTGTCTTTGCATAGGTTTCATCTGTGCTTTTCTCTGCTGAGACGAAGCTGGGTCTATCGAACCTTGTTTTCTTAAAGATGTCATAATGTTGTCTATAGGGTTTGCCATTTATTCTTCCTCCTTTCCTATAGATTGGTCGTGCAGTGCCGTTACCAACGGCTTTATTGCTTGATTGTATGCTGGTACTTCTTTACCTGTAAGGTTTGCCCTTTCCATAAAAGCCACAATCAACTTAATTTCTTCCTCCGTAAGAAGTATGTTTCTTTTTTCCATAATTTCCTCCTAACTACTTTCAACACCGTGGTTATGGTCGTCTCCATCGTAAGCAGCCCATGTCCAAGTTCCATCGTCTGTTTTAATGCCTGTTCCGTTAGGTATGCCGTGATTATGTGCTGCTACCGTTTGGTAATCTGTTTCTAAATTTACGTTACCTGTAAATTCTACATCATCATTCATAAGAATACCCCAGCTTCCCATAGTAATATGGCTGCCGTTACTAGTAACAAAGTAAAGGTTATCAGCTCCGTGGACTTCTAAACCATCGCCTAAATTTATTAACCATCCGTAATTCCAGCCAGCAGCATACAATTCTATACCTGCGGTATACCACGCCTCTCCTCCAAAGAGTGGACCGTGTAGCTGTCCCTGAGTGTTATAACAATAGAGTGTGTGGTCAGTAGATAATACTATCCTCTGGTCTCCTCCAGGAGCTGTTGTAATCACTGAGCCTTCAATATATATTCCGTAAATCTCTCCAGCAGTTATAGTCCCTATGTCTGCTGCAATAGCAGAAAGCTGGTTTACATTCATACGGTCAGCAGTAATAGTATTAGCTGCTATTTCGTTGGCAGTAATCGTGTTAGCATATATTTCATTGGCAGTAATAGTATTAGCTGCTATTTCTTCTGCTGTAATAGTATTTACTTGAAGATTTTCTCCTTTAAGTCCTCTCTCCTGAACATTTACAAAGTCTAACTGCCCATACATAAGCTTCTTAACTGTATCAAAGTTCCTATCAGACGAAGCAGCTATTCTGTTTATAGCTTCTTCTGGAGACTCTGCAGACGGGTCTAGTTGATTAATGTTCTTAATTAGAAAAGAAGGCATCTACTCCACCTCCTTTACTGTATAAGTTATATCGGCTCCTAATAGAATTAAGTCTGCATCTTCTACATTAGCTATCTTAAACTGAAACTCTCTGCAATTAGTAGCTCCTATAGGTATTTTAAATGTTGTATATCCTTCTCCTGCCTCAACAGGCAACCTTAATGGTCTGCACCAACTACCTGTCATAGATGTTCTGTATTCCAGTAGAACTGTTATTGCTTCTGCAGTTTGTCTGAACCTCAGAAACAGAGTCCTAATTTCTTTTTCTATACCGATACTGCCAAAGTGCAGTCCTTGAGATATAACTTCCATCTCTATTGGAGTACCTTCATCTGAGTATTCTGTGCTGTCTAACTTCAGCACGTCTTTCCCATCAGGTTTACTGAATAAGACTTCATCTCCCATCGTATCTGTTACTTCCCCGAACTCCACAGACCAGACAGTCCACCTACCCTCTGTGGTATCTAACATTAAGGTTAGTCTTTTATCTTCAGGTAAGGGTAAAGACACTATATATTGGTCTCCTTTGTAGACTATCGCTCTAGCCTTGTGAAGCTGGTCTAGCTCTACCTTATCAATGAGGTCTTTTATAGGGTCGGAGAGTCTAGTTAGCTGTTCGCCAGGTCTTATCTTGTAGATGTGTCCGTCGTTTCCTACAAAGTAAGCATCTCCTCTAATAGATTCCATAGACCAGTGTGAACCTACACCTGTAGCGAAATCCACAGGGAAAATAGCAAAATCCTTTGTAGTTGTTCCAAACATCCCATATAGCTTCTTCTCTTTCCCTATTAGTAAGAAATCGTCAAGAGCCAGAAGCCCTGTAATATCTTGCCCATCACTAGCTCCTACAAAGGTCTGGAAAGCACTATAACCATCTTCCATAGGGTCCCAGACAGTAGGAAATCCTGGGTCTGCTGCATCTAAACGTAGTGGGTAGTCCTTAATACCGGCTGCTATAAGTCTGTTTCTAAACTCAACAAGGTACTTTGCTTTAGGCATATCAACTGGAGTGTTAACTTCTGAACCGTCCCACAGGAAAGAATCATCTTCGTAGTTAGCTACTGCTAGTAGCACTCCATCAACTAAGTGCTGTGCTACTGAAAAACTGTAGTTAGTGCCTGGTGTTTGTCCTGTCTTGATGTCGTTCCAGGAAGTTCCATCCCAGAACTGAACTTTATCATTGTTAGCCTGAAGAATATACTTCTCTCCTGAGTCTGTTCTTTTGTACTCTTTAAGTCCTAGAATAGCCTCTCCAGCAGGCGATAGAGTTTCAGAAACTCCTGGTCTCTTAGATATCTGCCCTGGTAATCTACCGAAATCTACATTGTATAACCGACTGGTTAAACCGACACTTCCCTCTAATTCTTGAGGTATTATAGATATTGGGTATGCTGAAACCATTCCTGAATCAAATGAAGGTATCCTATGCAATATATGAGATTGTCCTTCCATTAGTCAACCCTCCCTCCAGGGTTAGTGTCGCTCGTATCCATACCGTCCTTGTCGCTAACAGGCCCCCAGTAGCTGTCACGCATAGTGACTCTGTGTTCTCTCTGAGCCTGTGGAGTTCCTCTACGAAGTATGCTGTCTTTCAATCTTAGAAAGATACCATAATGAAAGTTAGCTCTCTCGTAGTCTCTAGACTCTCTGTAACAAGCTGCTATAGCATATTGAGCCAGAGCTTCGTCTGCGTAGTAGGGAGTTTCTGGAACGTCGTCTTTGTCCATCAATTTCTTGGGAGCTCTAGTGATATACATTTTCACTTCTTTTTCTGCCTCGACTTTACCTACTAATATAAACCTATCACCCCAGAAAACCCATTGTTCCACAGGCCCCTCTGAAGGATTTTCTATGGCAAAGAAGGACTCTAGAGCTATTCCTCTTATTTGTTTTCCGTCGTATAAAACTCTAATAATATTCTCAAACTCAACATCTCCAATTACTTCATCTAGTGAGTATTCTCCCGTATCTTCTACTGTGGTAAAGGTAATTGTATCTTTAACAGGGAACTCTTCTGCAAGGTTATACATAGCAGAGTTGAAAGCCTCCACAATGGAGAAATCGCTGTAACCCGCTCCATCTGGCCCCTCTGCTCTAAGTTCTTCTCGGACTCGTCTGATTAAAGTTTCCAGATTTCTATTCACTGTTCTCACCTGCCTCTATCCTGCCTAGTATGCCTAACTTACCTTGAAAAGCTACGTTACCTTCTACTGTTATAGTC
>SL_8KL_010_SEDDRAFT_10001538_pt1 | contig 19994 bp, 16 predicted proteins | sample SodLakKL_010_SED_4_FD_11160 | JGI IMG/M metagenome (IMG submission 11160)
GGAGAACAGGCCAATGGAAATTAGAACCTTTCGACTTCAAATCTGCAAAGGATTTTTTCCCCGATCTTTCCTTTGAGGACAAGATAAGGGTATATTCGATCTTGGGAGGGATACCCTACTTTTTAGAACAGTTCGACGAAGAAAAGTCCATAAAAGAAAACATCCGAGCTAACATTCTGAACAAAGGATCAGTCCTTTACAATGAAGTGGAATTTTTGATGAGAGAAGAATTCAGAGAACCTATGAATTATTATACTATACTAAAATCGGTCTCTCAAGGAAATACCAAGTTCTCTGATATACAAAACGATACAGGGATAGATAAAAATAACCTGACCAGTTACCTTTCTGTATTAAGAAATTTACACCTGATAAATAGAAGAACTCCTATCACGAAAAAGAAATCCAAAAAGGGCAGATATTACCTAGAAGATAACTTTTTTCAATTCTGGTTCAACTTTATCTTCCCCCATAAAAGCCAGCTAGAAACCAAGGAAAAGGTCCTACTTGACAACATAATGAATTCATTTGACGAGTATGTATCATTTATTTTTGAAGATGTCTGCAGAGAACTGACGAGCCTAAAATATCCAAAATTGGAGATGGGACGATGGTGGTACAAGGAAGATGAGATCGACATAGTCGGGTTGAACCAAAGGGAGAGCAAAATTTTGTTCGGCGAGTGCAAATGGTCGAAAAATAAGGTAGACTTCAGTTTGCTTGATGATCTAAAAGAGAAAGCAAAAAAAGTACGATGGAAGGATGAAGACAGGGAAGAAGTATATGTTTTATTCTCGAAGTCTGGATTTATGGATGATCTAAAAAAACATTCAAAAGAAAATGAATATCTACGATTGTACTCTCTGAAAGATATGAGAAAGGAATTTGAAAATGGATAGTAGAGTTCCAAAATAGACGCAGGTTTTTATCAGAAAGACCTTTCTACTCTCTTAAAGTTCAGATGATTTACAACAAACGAGAATAAATCTCTCCATCCTCAAAACATTTCAAATACTATCTAGTTTATTAATCCTTTTAAATGTTAGGCAGAAAATCTTTCTTAGTCACGGTCAACCGCATCGTTCAATACTTTACCGGTTGGCTCGGTCTTTTTTTCATAGCTAGATTTATGGCTAATCCTGACTACAACTACGGTATAGTCCAGTTCGCCTTAGGCTTAGTCACGATGTTCGCTTTTTTGAGCAGTTTCTTCGATGGAGCCCATGTCAAAAGGATCTCAGGCGGAGAGATAGAAGACGAGAGATGCATGGGAACTTTCATCACTCTCAAAACATTAGCTACAATAACAACTGTAGCGGTCATATTTGGAGGACTCATATTTTGGAAGTATTTTCTGGGCAGAGGATTTGAAAGTCCGACTCATGAAACTGTAGTCTATATCATACTCGGATTTTTTCTCTTGAAGAGTGTAGCTTCAATAGCGACACAAACATTCCGAGCGAAGATGGAGATAGCAAAAAAGGAACTTCTCGGCTTCATGGACCAGTCGATCCCTACGATCTTCATCATCTACGTAGCTTTGACCGGAGGAGAAGCAATCGAACTCGCTTTCACTTACGTAGCGGGGGGAGTTTTGATGCTCCTAGTCGCGTTCTTCTATCTTAAGGACATCAAGATAAAAAGACCGAACATGGAGTCCATAAAAAGCTATTGGCAATTCGCACTACCTGGCTTTTTCAGTAAATTAGTCAGCCAATTCGGTAATAAAGTGGATATAATCATGGTCCAGCTATTCTGGGGCTCCTCCAACGTAGGTTTTTATGCGGCAGGAAAAAGCCTCGCCATGATCGTCAGCGGTATGATCGCCGGTATAGGACTCCTTATTTTCCCAACAATCTCGAGATATCACGCGAGAGGAGATTTGGATGGTCTTCAAAAGGCGGTGATCGGTGCCTCGAGATACACCACTCTTTTCATATCACCTGTGATCATATTCTTAGTATTGTTCCCTGAAAAGATCATCAGCATAATGATCAGTAATGCTTTTCTCCCAGCTTCACCCATCGTTAGAATACTAGCCATAAACTCCTTTTTTATCCTTTACAGCCAGCCCTTCCGTCAGGTATTCGCTGGTACTAACAGACCTGGACTGGGAGCTAAGATCTCGATAGCAGGCAATCTAGTGAACGTAGCTCTAAATCTAATATTAATTCCAGATTCCCTATTCAATGTTCCACTCCTAGGTCTAAAAGAGGTCGGAGCCGCCATAGCCACCCTATCTGCGGGAATCATAATAACTATCACCTCTATGTTGGTCTCAAAACGTATAGTAAACTGGAACTTCTCACCAAGCGTACTGTATCATATCTCAGCCGCGATGATTTCTGGAATCATATTATATGTATGGGAGTCACAATTCATACCGATCACTCGTTTTTACCACCTCTTCATTTACGGCACACTTATGATGGGCATTTACACCGCTATCCTCCACTTAGCAGGAGAATTCACCAGAAAAGATTGGGATTATATAATGGAATCTATCAATCCGAAAGAGCTCTGGACCTATGTGAAAGATGAACTTACGGGTAACTGATCAAAATAGACGACTGATATGATCAACAAAGCGGTCATCTTATGAACGTGAAACAGTACCGAAATAGCTCCGGATTACAAAAGTAAAAAGAGTTTTGATAAGAGGTTTTTTAGGTCTACAGATATTCTCCGAGTTCGGATTCAGTACGGAAGACTGTCGTGATCTTCAAGGTACTTTTCTTCCGCTCTCTCGCGCAGTTCCGTTCTCCTTATCTTTCCGCTTATCGTCTTGGGTAGTTCTTCTAGGAATTCTATCTCTCTTGGATATTTGTACGGAGCGGTGACCTCTTTAACGTGGTCCTGTAATTCCTTCACCAGTTCTTCGCTGGGTTCGTATCCCTCGTTCAATATCACATAGGCCTTAACTATCTTTCCTCTAACTTCGTGTGGTGCACCTATCACTGCCGGTTCCTGTACAGCTGGATGTTCTTGTAATGCGCTCTCGACCTCGAAAGGCCCGATCCTGTATCCTGAAGCTTTTATAACGTCGTCGTCTCGACCGACGAACCAGAAGTATCCGTCCTCGTCCTTGTAAGCTCTATCTCCGGTATAATACCACTCGTCAGAGAAGACGCTGGCTGTCTTATCTTCATCCTTCCAGTATTCCTCGAAAAGTCCGGGAGGCCTCTCCGGTTTTACTTTCAACGCGATGTGCCCTTCCTCTCCAGTAGGCACTTTTTCACCGTTATCGTCGATTATATCGACGTCGTGTCCTGGTGTTGGCTTACCCATCGAACCAGGCTTGACTTCCATCGTGGGATAATTCGCGACCAGAGCGACAGATTCCGTTTGTCCGTAATAGTCGTATATACGTAGACCGGTATACTCTTCCCATTTATCTATTACATCAGGATTCAGCGGTTCTCCAGCACTCAGGCAGTGTCTAAGTGAGCTCAGATCATAACTCTCGACTTCCTCATTAATCATCATCTTGTATATGGTCGGAGGTACACAAAATGTGGTGACATTATAATCCTGAAGGATTTTCAATGCCTTTTTAGGATCGAATTTGCCTGTTATGTTCTGTTGTACCACTGTTGCTCCCACGATCCACTGTCCGAACAGTTTACCCCAGACAGCTTTAGCCCAACCGTTGTCTGCTATTGTCCAATTTATGTCATCTTTTCGCAGGTCCTGAACGAACTTGGCTGTGACTTCGTGTCCCAAAGGATAAGAATGTGAGTGCAATACCATCTTGGGTTGTCCTGTGGTTCCAGAAGTGAAGTAGATCAGCAGAGGATCGTCGCTCTTGGTAGCTTCTACGTCCTCTTTAGCCAGTTCGGGAGACGCCTCTTCCATCATCTCTTCGAAGTCTGTCCATCCCTCTTTCTTCTCTTCAGCATCCACAAGTACAAAATTTTTGAGCGAGGAAAGTTCCTCTTCATCTCTTACCTTGTCGACTTTCTCGTGGTTGGACCAGTCCGTTACTATGGCACTAGCTTTCGATCTGTTGACTCTGTACTTGATATCTTCAGAGACCGCTAGATTGGGAGTCGGGATGGGTATCACTCCTAGTTTCATCATACCGAGAACCGCGACGTACCACTCAGGCACCCGGTGAATGAGAACCATCGCTCTATCCCCTTTTTCCATACCCATATCTATCAAAGCGTTGGCGAATTTGTTGGATAGTTCTTTCAAATCATTGAAGCTGTGTCTCTGAGCGTTCTCCCCTGAGTTATCTATTGAGATCAATGCATCCTTATCGGGCGTTTCTTCTGCCCTCTGATCAACCTCGTCAAAAGCGAAATTGTAGAACTCTGGAACGTCCCATTCGAACTCCTCTCTCACCTTCTCGTAATCGTACATGTTGTGTTCTTCAGACATACTAATCAGGGCGTTAACTATACTAAAAATAGATAAATCTTTCCCATCCCGATATGTAGAACAAAATTATCAGATAACTGGAGATATATATAGTAACGACTGGGGCCTTCATATGCTATCACAACACGAGTTTTAAGATAATCCACTAATAAAAAAAATCGACAATTTTATATATAGCTCAGTCATACCATCCATCACGATCATTTCAATGAAATAATATATCATGGGAGAGATAAGATGGGCGAGGCGGTTATAGTTTCAGCGGTTAGAACCCCACAAGGAAAATTCGGCGGAGTATTTAAGGATCTTAAAGCTGTTGAGCTAGGGAGCACGGCTATAAAAGGTCTTTTTGAAAAGATAGATGCAATGCCTTCTCTCTCCAAAGAGAGGAAGATGTGTAGACCATCGAAATTTAAAAAGGTAGAGAAAGCTCCTGTAGAGGAAGAATATTTCAATTGGGACATGGATTCTATCCCATTAGATATAGACGAAGTGATCATGGGTAATGTATTACAGGGAGGACAGGGCCAAAACCCGGCTCGGCAGGCGAGCATAATGGCAGGTTTCCCCAAAGAAGTCCCATCTTTCACTGTCAACAAAGTATGTGCTTCAGGCATGAAAGCGGTGTCTCTCGCAGCAGGAAAGATAGAAAATGGTAAAGCCAATGCAGTTGTCGCTGGAGGATTCGAAAATATGAGCGACGCACCGTACATCCTTCCAGACCAGCGTTGGGGAAAAGCCATGGCTCTCGATGCCAAAAGCGAGATCAGAGATATGATGGTTTTGGACGGTCTTTACGAAAAGTTCTACGATTGTCACATGGGGATAACAGCCGAAAATTTGGCGGAGGTCTATGATATCTCGAGAGAGGAACAGGAAAGACTGAGCGTCGAGAGTCACAATAGAGCTATGAATGCCATTAAGAAAGGCATATTTGAAGAAGAGATAGTCCCTGTCGACACCGGGCGTGAAATCGTTAAGGAAGACAGAGCACCCAGAAAAACCGATCTTGAATCTGTCAAAAAACTTCCGCCGGTATTCAAGGAAGACGGGACAATAACCGCTGCAACTTCTTCTTCGATCTCGGACGCAGCTGCCGCATTACTCCTAACTTCTAGAGAATTCGCCGAGGAAAATAATTTAGAAGTGATGGGCTCTATCGAAGGATACGCCTCTGTGGGCCTAGATCCACAGTACATGGGTCTCGGCTCTTCCGTCGCTATGGAAAGGATTTTTGAATCAAAGAGCTACAGCTCAGAAGATATCGACGTTTTTGAGGAAAATGAAGCCTTTGCGGCTCAGATACTCGCATGTATGGAGGAACACGACTCTCCTAAGTATGGAGTGGGTATGAATGAAGAAGGTAGTGAACACATTAATCCTCACGGCTCTGGTATCTCTCTCGGTCATCCTATAGGGGCTACTGGAGCGAGGATATTAGTCACCTTGGTCCATGAACTAAAAAGGGAAGATTATACACGTGGCGCCGCGAGTCTATGCGTAGGCGGCGGCATGGGTATGGCTACGATCATCGAGAGGTGAAGGGATTTCTCTCGTTTTGAAATCAACACTCTTATAAATAATAAAGAATCTGCAGAATCATGGTAGGAGGTATTTAGATATGGATGTGGAAGATATAGAAAAAATAGGCGTAGTGGGTGCAGGTACGATGGGTCATGGTATAGCTCAGGTCGTGGCCCAGAGTGGTTTTGAGGTATTGATAAGAGATATCGAAGAGCGGTTGCTAGAAAGCGCTGTCGGATCGATCGACAGTTCTTTGGAAAGGAGCGTAGAAAAAGAAAAGATCTCTGAAGAACAGAAAAAGAATATTCTTGATAGAATCAATACCACACTAAACCTTGAAGATTTAGAGGGATGTGACGTGATAATCGAGGCCGTAGTTGAAGACGTAGAGATCAAGAAAGAGGTATTCAGCGATCTTGATGAGATCTGCGGTCCAGAGACGATATTAACCAGCAATACTTCTACCATACCCATAACGGAACTAGCCTCTGCTACGGAACGACCTGAGAACTTTATCGGGATGCATTTTTTCAATCCAGTGCCTTTGATGGATTTAGTAGAAGTGATACGAGGTCTAGAAACGGAAGATACTACTAAAGATACCGTCTTTTCGCTGACCCGTCAAATCGATAAAGAGCCAGTGGAGGTTAAAGATTCTCCGGGTTTTGCGGTGAACCGTATGCTTATCCCGATGATAAACGAAGCAGTGTTTACACTTCATGAAGGAGTTGCCTCGGAAGAAGATATAGATAAGGTCATGAAGATGGGGGCCAATCATCCTATGGGTCCTCTCGAATTGGCGGATATGATCGGACTGGATGTCGTTCTAGAGATAATGGAAGTTCTGCACGAAGAGATGGGCGATGACAAGTACAGGCCCTGTCCCCTCCTCCGAAAGATGGTGAGGGCTGGAAAATTAGGTAAGAAAACTGGGGAGGGGTTCTATGACTACAAATGAAGGTGATATATTTGATTGAAGTCCAAGAGGCGGATGGAATAACCATCTTGAAGCTCGATAACCCACCTATGAATGCTATATGCAAGGAGATGCTAGAGCAGATGGAAGATGTTCTAGAAAAATTGGCAGAGGCTGAGGTAAGGACATTGATACTTACTGGGAATGGTGACACTTTCGTCGCAGGAGCCGACATAAAAGAGATGAAAGATATGGACCCCGCTCAAGCAAGATATTTTTCAAGAAAAGGGCAGAAACTTTTCAACAGATTGGGAAAACTTCCTTACCCGGTTATCGGAGCGGTGAACGGATACGCTCTTGGAGGAGGATTGGAGCTCGCGCTGAACTGTGATCTTTTGTTGGCTTCTGAGGAAGCCCTTTTCGGGCAGCCAGAGGTCGGCCTTGGAATAATACCAGGATTTGGAGGGACTTATAATCTGGCGGAATCTATCGGTCCCGCCAAAGCTAAAGAATTGATATTTACGGGTAAAAAGATCAAAGCCGATCAGGCTAAAGAATGGGGCATAGTCAATCGAATCGTTCCTCCGGATGAATTGATGGATGAGGCCCGCGATCTAGCTGAAGAGATAGGAAATAACAGCCCCGTAGCCATAGCAAAAGCTAAACAGGCTGTAAACCAGGGTATAAAAAAATCTAGAGAGGGTGCTCTCAGAACTGAGAGCGATAGGTTCGAAGAATGTTTTAAATATCCTGATAGCAAAGAAGGCATGGAAGCCTTTTTGGAAAACAGAGAGCCTGATTTTTGAAGCAAGAAAATCGATCTCTTTCCCTATAGCTACCTTAAATAAAAAGCTTACCAATTTTGAAGGGATAGACTATATCCTACCCTGCGAGAAAGAGAGGCTTATGGATCGGGTCCTTTAGAACAAAGACCCGAGTCCCTCTGCTGCTTCTTCCTTTTCTTTTTCTTCGTCTCTTTCTTCCTCTTCTTCCTCTTCTTCTTCCTCTTCTTCGGCTTCTTCGACGGGTTCTGGAGCAGCGGCTCCACCGGAAGGCATAGCAAAACCTTCCTCGATCGCTTCATCTATATCAACGTCCTCTAGACTTGCAGTGAGTGCTTTGACTCTAGCCTCGTCGACTTCTAAACCTGCAGCTTCTAGAATCTCACTTATACCTTCTTCCGTTATCTCCTTACCTGCCGAATGAAGCAGCATAGCGCTGTACACGTATTCCATATTTTATACCTCCTTTGAATAGCATATTTTATTCTTCATCTTCTTGATCTTCATCTTCTTCTCCCTCTTCCTCCTTTCCTTGATCTTCCTCGTCCTGGCCTTCTTCCTCTTCTACTTGGTCTTCCTCAACATCTTGATCTTCTTCGATACCGAGCTTTTCTCTCAATTCATCGTCTAGAGCTTCAGCATCTACTTTGGAAGCCAAAGCCATCATGTTACTGGAGACTTGAGAAAGTATAGGTACAATGGTCTCCTCGTTTATGATGTCCGCATTGAACGCAAGGCTCATAGCATCCCTGCTAGACTTTGATACTAAGGTTGTGATATTCTCTTTTGTGGGATAGGAGATGCCGACTGAAAGTGCGAATGCTGAGGCTGCCGAGTCCTTCAAGTCCTGCAGGAACTCAGAGGGATCGATGTCTAAATCATCTCTCTCATATAGTATGCCGTCTTCGTAAACGGACCGTAGGTCTAAACCTACAGTGATCGGATTTATCTCCAATCTGCGCAACATCGTTGCCAGTTTTGGACTTATAGTCTCTCCTTCTTTGACGACTGTTTTCGTCTTGTTTATAACGACCTTACCACTCTTGATGGAGGCAGGGATTCCAACATTCTGTAGATCACCTACGATCGGTCCCGGTTTGAAAGGGGTTTCTCCTTCTTTCACCTTCACGTTTTCCGGAGCCGTCTCTCCACCACTTGCTGGGGCTTTGGTCTTAGTCTTTTCCATACGATTGAAAAGTTTGAAAGGATTGAGATCAGTCGCTACAAGGGCGATCTGGCCCTCTATGAAATCTTCAAGGTCTTTTAAATTCTCTCTATCTCCTTTCGCTCTTTCAATAGCTTTTTCGATGAAAGTGTTTTTCGAGGATCTGATCCTGGCCACTTCTCTAAGTTTTGCTCTCATCTGCTGCATCTGGCGAGCAGGTATACCTTCTATATTCACCACTCCTATCACGGGTGAAGACTCCAACATATCTGTCAGTTCATTGACTTCCTCTTTTTTCCAGCTGGGAACATCTTCGCTCATCTTATATCCCTCACATTATCCTTATCGCGGGGCCCATAGTCGTTTTAATGTAAACGCTTGCAATATTGATCTCTCTTCTTTCGAGATTTTGGATGATTCTCCTCATCACCGTATCGATATTATCAGCTATTTCTTCTTCATCGAGTTTAACTGTTCCGACCGGTGCATGAAATGTCTTTCTATCGCCAGATCTCACGTGAACCGTGCCTTTTAATGACTTCACGACATCCTTGATATCATCGTCCGGTGTGATCGGATTCGGCATCTTACCCTGGGGACCGAGTATAGAACCCAGTTCTCTACCTATCACAGGCATGATGGATGGTTCAGCAAGAAAAAACTGGTTTTCCTCAGCTATTTTCCTCGCTTCCCTTTTATCATCTGATAGATCTTCGATCTCATCCGGTTCGATAACAGTATCTGCAACATCTCTCGCCTGTAGAGCAAGTTCACCACTGCCGAAAACACCGACTTTTATCTCCTTACCCCTGCCGTGTGGTAAAACTATCTCTTCATCTATCCTGTTCTCTGGCTGAGAAAGATCTATGTCTCTGAGATTGATAGCCAACTCCACGCTTTCTTCGAAATCTCTATCTGGAGCTTCCTCGAGAGCTTTTTTGACTCCTTCTAGTGTCTGATCATCTGCCACGTTAATACCTCCTGTAGTGATGACGGTCCCTGAGACAAGACTCAGGTGATAGACCTCCTACAGGTCTGTCCTTTCACAACTGCAGTTCGTATATAAAAGTTTTGGAAACTCTGATTCCTTAATCACTTTAAAAAAGATTAGGGAAAGTGTTTTTTGATTTTGATCACTTGTTCTGTATGAACTTCGATACGTAGGGACTCACACCTGGTTTATCTCTTTTGAAGTGGCCAGATGGATTTCCATTGAGGAGTTCCTCGAACCATGCCTCGTGTTCGATCTCTTCATGCAGGATCGCTGAGGAAAGTTCATATGTCCGTGGATCTTTGCCCTGGGTCATCTTGCATATCTCAGTGTAAACGCCGACTGCGCATCTTTCTGCACCGAGTAGAACTTCCAATATTTTCTCTGTGTTTGGGTCGTCTGGAAGTTTTGCATCCTCGCATGCGGCTCTGTTCGCGAATTCCCTGATATCGTTCGGTATCTCTCCTCCCAATTCGTAGATCCTCGGCATTAGAGCCTCAAAGTGATTCCTGTCTTCCAGTCTAGCATCCTCGGCAATCTCCTTTATATTTTCACCTTCAAGACCTGTACAGTTGTTCCTAAGAACTGAGTAATAATAGTAAGTCGTGAATTCAGCTGCAGCTGCGTCTACCAACTTTTCCACTAGTTCATCTACATCTATTCCTGCTTGTTCTATCAATTCTACGTTTCTTCGGGAAATTTTTCTCACCTGTTCTAATAACCATGGTTCTACTTAATAAAGTTTACGATTTAATTTAAAAAATTAAGGTTTATAGTAAATATATTTACGATATTCGTGAAATTTCCTATAGGTCAGACACGATATTTTGAAACGTTTGATCACATCAAAAAATTTATTTCTCTTTTGTAGATAGAGAAAGAGAGATGAAAGCCAAAGATAACGTCTGGCCGGATTTTAGATTCAATATCCAAGAGTTGGCCGGAGCTGTTGGAGATTACGGAACTCTTTTCCCTATTGTTTTAGGTGTGGCAGTTGTTACAGAATTAAATCTAGGACACATTTTGTTGTTCTTTTCCATATGGTATATCTTCACTGGTCTATATTATAAGAAACCGGTTCCCGTGGAACCGATGAAAGCGATAGGTGCGATCGTTATCGCCGGGCAATTTACTCAGAACGAGATCGCAGCTACTGGGATAGTGATCGGGATCTTTTTCCTACTGCTCGGATACTTAGGCGGTATGAAGATAATAGAGGATAAAGTCCCTCAGTGCGTTACTAGAGGTATACAATTGGGTCTCGCTCTAATTTTATTAGAAACATCTTTTGATTTCTTGATAACAGACTATTTCATCTCTGTTTTATCGATCAGTATAATCTTAGGTTTTTTTGTAGTTAAGAAAATAAGATCGATCCCTGATATATCCTCTCTCATCGTACTTGGGATCGGTCTAGGCTTCGGCATAATGAGATATGGTATGCCTTCGCCTGAGATGCTGCCCTCTCTTTCTTTATACCTGCCCAACTTTGGTGATTTCTTGACGGGCTCTTGGTTGTTAGTGATCCCACAGATACCTCTTACTATAACTAATTCGATATTAGCAACTTCAGTGCTTATGGCTGATCTATTCGAGAGAAAGACAGATCCCGATAAACTCTCTAAAACAGTGGGCCTTATGAATCTCTTCTCGGCCCCTTTAGGCGGATTTCCTATGTGCCACGGTTCTGGAGGTCTCGCGGCTCAGTACCGTTACGGAGCTAGAACAGGAGGATCAAATATAATGAGTGGATTGATTTTATTGATCATAGCTCTCTTCTTCGCAAGCCCCGCTTTTATCGAGATATTACCTCTAGCGATATTTGGAGCTCTTCTTGTTTTTGTAGCTATCGAACTCGGAAAACATTCCTTTAAAACTGATTCTTACGTGGTCACTGGTTTGATCGCAGTGCTTTCACTTATATACGATTTGAGTGTTGGCTTTGTTGTTGGTCTAGCTGTATATTATCTTTTGAAGAAAACTAGTCTCTTCGATAAATCAGTATGAACGCAAGATTTATTAGTTCAAAATACATGCGCTGATTTAGGTAAAATTGAAACAGTTGGAAAAGAGTTGAACCACTGTATAAATATAAAAGGTGAAATTATGTCAGGACATTGGGGAAAATTATTGAGGATAGATCTGAAGGACGGTAGTGCTCAGGAAGAAGAACTTTCTGAAGACTTCTTGAGGAAATTCATAGGCGGCGCTGGATTTACGACCAAGATACTATACGATGAAGTAGGGGAACAAGTGGAACCCCTCTCTAAAGAAAACAAGTTGATAATGGCGCCAGGTCTTTTGCTTGGTCCTAAAGTGCCAACAGGATCAAAGACAGCTTTCGGATTCAAAAGTCCGTTGACAGGTGGATATGGTAAGTCCATAGTCGGTGGGAAAATAGGAGACGAGTTGAAAAAAGCTGGTTACGACGCTCTCGTAGTCGAAGGAAAAGCCGATGGTCCTTCGGTTTTGATCATAGAGGATGACGAAGTGAAATTGGAAAAGGCAGATGATATGTGGGGAACAGATACTCACGAAGCTGGCGATATGATAAAGGAGAAATATGGAGACGTTGAGACCGCGGTAATAGGCCCTGCTGGAGAGGAAATTTCAAAGATATCTTTGGTAGAATGTAACGAAAGACAGGCGGGAAGAGGAGGTATCGGAGCGGTAATGGGCTCTAAGAACTTGAAGGGTATAGGTATTAGTGGATCTAAAGATTATCCGATACATGATGAAGAGAAATTAGATGAACTCATCTCCAAATATAGGAAAGAGACCCAGGAACAGGGCAAAACCGATATGCAGTATGGTTCTGGAGAAGCTCTACATCCGTTGAATGTAGAGATAGGGGCATTCCCGGTCAAAAATTGGGAAGCCGGCTACTTCAAAGAGGCATATGAAGAACTAGACGATCCAGAAGCCGGGAGGATAGATATAGATCCGAGAAAATGGGCAGAAGAATACAGAGACGGTAGAAGGCCTTGTCCTTACTGTACTAAACCATGCAGTCAATTTTTCAAAGCTGAAGATACACCCTATGGTGATATAGCTATAGACGGTCCAGAATACGAAACACAGTACTCTCTAGGAGGAAACTGCGGTGTGGATGATGTGGAAGCTGTAGCCAAGGCCAATGAGATTTGCGATAAACTGGGTTTAGATACTATCTCAGCAGGTGTTACGGTCGCATGGGCGATGGAGGCTTACGAAAAAGGATTATTGGAAACCGACCTCGAACTAGAGTTTGGCAATGCGGAAGCGATGATAGAGGCCGTAAGGAGGATGGGAAAGAAAGAAGGAGAGCTTGGAGAACTCTTGTATAACGGAGTGAAAGAAGCCACGCAGGAATTGGGCAAGGGCTCGGAAGAATTCGCCATCCACATGAAAGGTATGGAACCTCCGGGATACGAGGCAAGAGGCATGTTCGGCATGGGTTTAGCTATGGGAGTAGCTCCAAGAGGAGGAGATCATCTTACATCCTGCGCCTACGCATTAGATTATGGAGGTAGCTTTTGGTACTTCGATGACTACAAAAGAAGAGATGTAGTTTCTAAAGGGTTCCCGCTTAAGATGATGGAGGACTTGATGATGGTCTTCGACATGACAGGGATCTGCAAATTCTCTAGAGGTATCTACTTGGACAAGAATCAGGTCGGACTCGTGAACGCGATCACGGGCTGGGATATAACCAACGGCGAGTTATTGGAGGCCGGAGAAAGAGCCCATAACGTAGCTAAAGCTTACAATGTGAGAGAAGGATTCATGAGAGATGACGACGTCTTACCTGAAAGAGTCTACAGGGAAGAAGTCCCGTACGGTCCAAACGAAGGTGCAAGAATCAAGCGAAGAAATTATGAAAAAGCTCTAGACCGATATTATACAGCGAGAGGCTGGAGTCTTGAAGGTGTTCCGACGAAAGGAAAACTCGAAAACCTCGATCTCACTGACGTTGCTGAGGAAGTAGGCGCTACAAAACAGTGAGTTAACTCAACACCTTTTACTATTTTTATTATCCGCTTCTTTTCGATCAGATCGCGGTTCAAAGAATTCATCCAACGATATATTGAAGGGCATTTCCAAGCAGATATGTCAACCCTATTGCTATGAATATAGCAGAAATCCAGGCAGCAGAGGTGAAGGTAATCTTTTTCTTTCCCACACCTGCTCCACCCACCACGAGTCCGCTGCCGATGGTGGAAGCGATTATAGCCTGGCTGAAGGAGATCGGTACGCCCAGGAAAACACCGATTTGAGCCAAAATCGCGGCAGTCCCTAAAGCTGAAACTGATCTCCTAGGGCCGATATTCGAGTATTCGAAGGAAACAGCATCGATTATTTTTGGGGACAAAACCCACGCCCCGACGAGTATAGAAACACCTCCTAGAACTAACAGCAACGTGAGGTCAAATCCTAGGCCTACTAGAGGGCCCACTGCCTTGCCTACGGAATTCGCACCTGCAGTAAAAGCTACAAAAAGACCCATGAGCAGGGTGAGATACTGGACGCCCCTTTTAGACTTCTCCTTTGGAAGATATTTTTGAAGTAACCATGATATTATGTAGGCTGAGATGACCGCTAAAATTGGAACGATAGCCCAGTAACCGACGATCCTTTGAATTGTAGCCCATTGTATACCGTCTCCAAAACTGTAGGCACTGCCGATCACGGAACCGACGATGGTAAAAGCGGTCGGCATCGGATATTTCGTTAGAACGCTTACGATTACTAGTAGCGAAGCCACCGCCAATATAGTGAGTGCCTGGAGTGTCTGAATTTCACCGGAAATCATACCAGTGCCCACGGTTGCGGTAACTCTACCGCCCTGGATCACAGCGCCTAAACAGGCAGCTATACCTGCAAGTAAAGCTGATTTTAATATACCTATACTTCCAGAGGATGTTACCGGTCCAAAAGCCGGTGGTACTGCAGAGGACCCTATAGATATGCCCATGAAAACAGAAGCTACCAGTGTGAAGATTATCAAGAAATCAATCATGAGTTCTCTTCCTCGAGACCTTTTTTGATGGTTTCTCTGAGTTTTTCGTGCGGTATATTAACGGTCAACAGATAATGGTCATCATTTTTTTCTTCTAGATTTACGGAAAAATGCTCAGTATCGAAATAATATGGGTTAAATTTCAGCATCACCTGTTCATATATGGCTTTCTCCATCCTCCGCAGGGACTCAATCGATTTGGATCCAACTAAGCGATTGATGCATTTCGATGCTTCTTTTAATTCCGCAGAAGCGGACTTTTGTTTATTATCGGATTCGTTCACATCCTCTTCCGTCTCTTTTTCTGCAGATTCAGACCTTTCATGGGTTTCATCAGAATCTTTTTGAGATCCATTCGCCTTGGCTTTCACCAAGCTGTTTACACCCTTTGAAGCGTCGTCCTTCAACTCTACGATGGCAGATTTTCCTTTTTCTTTAGCCCCGTTGATACCCTTTTTAACTTTTTTACCTGCAGATTTGAGTTCCTCATCAGTTCCTTTGAAGTCTTTTTCAACGTCTTTTTTTTCCATCGAGGCCTCTTCGGCCGTTTTTTTAGAGATATCTTTTTCGTCCTCTTCTTCCCGGGGCCTCCATTTATTATAACCCTCTATAGAATCGTCCATATCCTCTGCCGTATCTTCTTTTTCATAACTTTCTTTCAGTATACCCTCTAACTCCCTAGCGAAACCACAGATGTCCTCCCAACTCCCTTCAATCTTTATACCAGAGTGGGTGGTTTCCGGCTTATGCTTATTCATTGATGACTTTATGTAAAATTTATGGTATAAATAAATTTGGGTCTGTTTATCATCCTTCCTCTGAAAGAAGATCTATCGCTGGAGTCCTAGTATAGGTTGGGGTTCTCTTTTCACTTTCTTCGTCTTCCTTATATTCTTCAACATGTTTCCAGGGCCATATTCTAGAGATGTGATCCATTCTCAGATATACTTCTTCTAGATTGACACAGACCCAATCTACAAATCCATAACCTTCCTTTTGAGAAGAATCTTTTTTCACTCCGAGGGTTTCCCATTTTATTTCAGAACTAGGTCCCTCACATACCTCTGTAAGGACAATTGTATCTTTATCGAATTCTTTTAGTTTCCCTAAAAATGCCTCTCCATCCTCCATAACTGCTATCAACCGCTCGCCTTTAAGATTTTTCAGCCTTTTTTCCATCAACGAAGATAACATCTCGCCACCTTTGGTATATTATATCGCATTGCTTGTAATAATGTTTTTCGAAGGATTTCCCAAAATCTTTTCTGACTAAGGATGGTTTTACTTTAGACGGTAAATTTAAATTTGACCCTCTCTGCTCAAAATTTGTAAAAACATTTCACCCAAAAAGGAGATAATCATGAGTATCATCATAATAGGCACCCTGATAATTTTCGCTCTTACTTTTTACGGTGTTTTGAGGAGGCCTATCCCTAGAACTATAGCCGCTATCACAGGAGCAATAGGTATGGTCCTTTTTGGACACGCTATGGGATTTTATGATCCTGAGGTTGCGATAGATTATGTAGACTTCAATACTATCGGTCTTCTTTTAGGTATGATGATCTTGGTCGGCCTTTTGGGTGAAACAGGATTTTTTCGATATTTAGCGATCAAAACTGCGAAACTATCAAACGGTAGTTATTACAGGCTCCTCGGTTTTTTCGTTCTAGTCACTGCTTTCACATCAGCGTTCCTAGACAACGTAACAACAGTTCTTTTGATAACTCCCATCACTATAACTATAGCCCAGGAACTCGAGATCGATCCAAGGCCTTTTTTGATGGCAGGGATAATCTCGGCAAACATCGGAGGTACTGCCACTCTAATCGGAGACCCACCCAACGTCGTTATAGGCAGCGCCGCCAATATAAACTTCAACTCGTTTATCTTTTATCTAGCTCCGATAGTCATAATAGTGCTCTTCGTTTTTCTCCTGATCTATGAGCTATTATATAGACATACTCTGACGGAAGAGATGAGGAGTTTTTCTAAAATAATAGATATAGAAGAAGATAAGTGTATAACGGACAGGACATTATATTACAAATCTCTTATAACCCTCTCTATAACGATAACCCTCTTTACCATCCACCATATACTTCATCTTGAGCCTTGGCTTGTAGCGATGACAGGGGCAAGTATACTTTTACTCCTTCAATTACCGGATTTAGAAAAGGCCCTTAAACATGTCCATTGGGCTACTATATTATTTTTTGCAAGTAAATTCATACTCGTTGGGGGTCTCGACCAGGCAGGAATCATAGATATCATAGGATCGAGTATGACCATCGCTGCTAGTGGAAGCACCATCCTAGCTCTTTTTATAGTACTGATGGGGGCTGGTTTATTCTCTATGGTTGTTGGGAATATCCCAGCAGTCATAACACTGATCCCGGCGATCAAGGTTTTCATATCACAGACTCAAATGTTTGCAGATCATCCTATAAACCCTATCTGGTGGGCTTTAGCTCTCGGTGTGGGCATTGGTGCTAACGGAACTTTAGTGGGATCACATGCCAATCTTGTCGTATCTAAAATATCAATGAAGATGGGTCATCCACTATCTTTTGAGGAGTACACGAAGACAGGGTTCCCGATAGCTATCTTTTCGCTCTTACTTTCCTTTTTCCTCCTGATCACTTTTTTCGTTGTTTTGATGGGGTGAATTGATTCTTATGGTGGATAAAAAATTCTGCATCCTAAACTAAAATTTAACTTACCCATCGGGAAAATACGTTTCTAGAAGTAGATCTTGAGAGAATTTGGATCTACATTTGAGTATGGTATGATGAAACTATTAATTCAATAAAGTTCTCAATCCTTGAAATACTCAGAAACTTCTTCCAATAAGTCCATGATCTCGAGATTTTGGGGACACTTCTCTATACACTCTCCGCATCTTACACAATTCGAGGCTTTAGACTCGTCTTTCATTTTTTCATCCCATATCTCCTTGTATTTTTGGTACTCGTCGTATATCTTCGCCTGATTATAGATTCTAAAGTTTCTAGGTATAGATACATCGTTTGGGCATGGAACACAATAATCGCACCCAGTGCACTCGACTGGCGAAATTTCTCTGTATTCCTCCGCAACTTTATCCACGATCTTTAGTTCTTTATCGGAAAGAGTTCCTATACCTGACTCTGAGGCNTACTGAACGTTTTCCTTGACCTGCTTCAGCTCACTCATACCGCTCAAGACCAGTGATACTTCAGGTTGATTCCAGAGCCATNTTAAAGCCCATTCAACAGGTTCTCTGTCTACTTCTGATTCATCCCATATCTTTTTGATAGATTCAGGCGGTTCTTTCGCCAATTTACCGCCTCTAAGTGGCTCCATTATTATTACTCCCAAGCCTTTATCAGCGGCGTATTGCAAACCTTCACGACCCGCTTGAAATTTTTGGTCTAGATAGTTATACTGGATCTGACAGAGATCCCAGTCATAAGTATCGACTATCTTTTTGAACGTGTCTAGATCATCGTGAAATGAAAAACCGAGATAATCTATCTTATCCTCTTCTTTCTTTTCCTTCATCCAATCAAATATATCGATGTCCAATGACTGATAATTCTCCCAATGTTTTTTACTCAATGCATGAAGTAGATAGAAATCGATCTTTCCCACGTCAAGTCTTTTTAACTGCTTGTCCAATATCTCATCAGGATCATCGGAGTCTTCTACATCCCAAGATGGGAGTTTAGTAGCCACTTTTACTTTCTCCCTATATCCATCCTTCAAAGCTTTCCCGACAAGTTCTTCGCTATTTCCGTCGTGGTAAGGCCAAGCTGTATCGATGTAGTTCACCCCGTTATCGATAGCCCATCTGATCATTTCGATGGCTTCGTTTTCTTTTATCTCGCCTCTTTCATCGCCTTCATAGGGTAATCTCATCGCTCCAAATCCGAGTGCTGAGGGTTTCCAACTTATCTCTCCAAATTTCCTGTACTGCAATTTATTCACCTCATGTAGGTTAAATCAAAATATCATCTAGAAGAATCTACTTTCTGCGTATTTATAATCTTTGCGTGTATACGAAAGTCTTCAAGATATCGTAAGAGTTTGACCTATCGATATATCTCAATAGCCAGCTTTCCTAACTATTGTAAAAATGAGCCAGATACCGATCAGGATAGAGATCAAAAAAACGTAGGGGCCGAAGATCCCTTCCTCACCAGAAAGAACTATAAGAGCTGAACCTATGATTATCGATGCCGCTAAGATGGTATAGCTCAGTCTATTTGATACAGAGTCTATCCTCTCTTCCATCTCGTCCAATCCTTTCAATTCTATGTCTATCTTCAGCTCTCCTTTTTCTAGATTGTCTAAAACATTATTGGCTCTGTCAGGAAAGTTCATGAACAGCTCTCGATAATTATTGACAGAATGCAAGACATCCTTGATCTGCTTCTTAGGATGATACCTTTCTATAATGACTTCTTCCATCACGGGTTCTGCGGCCTTGAAAAAATCAAAGCCCGGCTGCAAGGTAGTACAGATGCCTTCAGTTTCTGCTATGGCTCTTTCCATGAGCAGAAAATCCACCGGGAGTGTGATATTGTGAGTTCTGACTATATCCATTATCTCGTTATCTAAACCTTCTTTTAACATCAGATCTGGTTTATTTCTGTAAAGTTGAAGNACGTTCTCTATATCCCACTTCAAGTCTTCCTCGTCATACTCACCATGAACTTCTCCTATCTTTAACAGTATGTTTTTAACTTTCTCAATATCATTCTCGAACATCCCTATGAAGATATCGATCAGATTCTTCCGCATTTCTTCGTTAAAACGACCTATAGCTCCAAAATCCAATAGAACTAAGGATCCATCTTCTTCACAGAAATGTATATTTCCTGGTGAAGGGTCTGCGTGGAATATTCCATGGATGAAAAATTGTCTCATCATGTTTCGAGCAAAATTTTCAGCGATTTGCCTTTTCAGTTCATCTGTATAGTCCCCATCCATCAGGGTCCGCATACTTTTTCCCTCGACATTCTCCATTATCAGAACTCTCTTGGTAAGATAGTCCCAATAAATTTTTGGGATTTTTATATTATCTTCTCCCTCGAAGGCGTTGCGGAACCTCTGTGCGTTCCTGGCCTCAACAGTATAGTCAAGTTCGTTCTCGAGCATCTTTTTGAATTCTTTAGTGACCTCGTGAGGTTGATACAACTCACTTTCAGGATAGATGTCCTCTAAAATACCGGTAAATCTTTCTATCAGTT
>SL_8KL_010_SEDDRAFT_10001539_pt1 | contig 19994 bp, 15 predicted proteins | sample SodLakKL_010_SED_4_FD_11160 | JGI IMG/M metagenome (IMG submission 11160)
CAAAGCAAGCGGGTGACGCGTCGCCCCGGTTGGCGTTGTTCGCACCCACCCATCGGTCTCCGCCCGCAGGACTCCGCGTCGCGGGCCGACGCTCGCCCTGCGCGCCCTCGAGACCAGTCGAGATCGTGTAGAGTTGTCCCAGGTAGGACGAGGTGCCCGCGACAGGGCAACGGCCGCGTCCTCGACGCTCTCCGAAGGGGGGGCAGTGCGGTGGTTCGGGACCCGCAGGGCAGTGATCTCCCTCCCGAGCCGGCGCAACCGTCGGTGATCCTCGACCACTGCCCGGATCAGGTCGCCGCGTTCGACCTCGCCCTGCGTCACACCTACGTCAACCGCGCGAGCGCCGATGCCGTGGGGCTTGCCCCCGACCAGATGCTCGGACGCTCCAACCGCGACCTGGGCATGCCCGAACCCGCGGTCTCGCTGTGGGAGCAGCGCCTGCGAGCGGTGCTCGCCAGCGGCGACAGCGGGACCGCGCAGCTCACCGGGTACAACGGGAGCGGCCGACGGGCCTACGAGGCGCTGCTGGTGCCCGTCCGCGATGCCGCGGAGGCTGTGGTCGGCGTGTGCGCCTACACGCGGGACATCACCCACTGCTCGCAGGCACACGCCGCCCCAGACCCCCGAGGGGTGCGGCATGACGCGTTGGCCGAGAGCTCGGCCGACCTGATCGGCCGCTACGACGAGGACCTGCGACTGGTCTACCTCAACCCTGCCGCCGCTGCGGTCATCGGCGCCGCGCGCGATGAGCTCCTCGGGCGCCACATCACCGAGCTCGGCACGCCAACGGAGCTCATCGGCCCGTGGACGCGAGGGCTCCAGGAGGTGTTCGCCTCAGGTGCGCCGCGCTGGCTGCGCCACAGCTATCCGACACCACAGGGCGAGCGGTGGTTCGACACCCAGCTCTCGCCTGAGGTCGATGCCAGTGGCGTCGTGCGACACGTCATGTTCGAGTCCCGCGACCTCACCGACGTCAAGGAGGCCCACGACCAGCTGTCGTCACAGCTGCATCAGCATCAAGCCGTGGCGGCGCTGTCCCGGGAGGCCCTGGGTCTCGACGACCTCGACGAGCTGTTCGCGCGCACCAGCCAGGCCCTCGCCGAGGTGCTCGATGCTCCGCTGGTCAAGGTCCTCGAGCGCCGCGACGACCACGACTTCCTGATCCGCGCCGGGGTCGGCTGGCAGCCCGGAACCGTGGGACGGCGCCGGATCGAGGGCGAGACCCAGGCCTGGTACACCGTGGTCAGCGGCGAGCAGGTGGTGGTCGTCGATCGCGAGGACGAGGACCGCTTCCTCGTCGCCGACGTCCTTGCCGAGCACGGGGTGCGCTGCGGCGTCAGCGCCCCGATCCACACCTCCGGCAGCCGCGCGTGGGGCGTCCTTGCCGCCCACGCGGTGGTGCCGGCAGCGTTCTCCGACGATCATGCGGTCACCGTCGCCGCGGTCGCCGGCATCCTCGGCAACGCGATCCGGCGCGTCGAGGCCGAGGCCGAGACCCGCGCCCAAGCGCTGCGCGATCCTCTGACCGGCCTCGCTAACCGGACCGCGCTGATCGAGCACGCCGAGACCGCGCTCGCGCGCCTGCCACGCAGCCCAGGCGCGGTCAGCGTGATCTTCATCGACCTCGATGGCTTCAAGCCGATCAACGACGCCTGGGGCCACGAAGCCGGCGATGCGGTGCTGCGCGAGGCCGCCCGGCGACTGCGGGCGGTGGTGCGTCCAGGCGACACGGTCGCGCGGTTCGGCGGCGACGAGTTCACCCTCGTGTGCCCCGACCTGCCTTCCCCCGAGGAAGGCCATGCGGTGGCCGAGCGTGCCGTTGAGGTGCTGACCCGGCCCTTCGCCGTGCGCGATCGTGCCCTGACGCTGGGGGCGAGCGTCGGGGTGGCCACCACGACGGTGCCCTGCTCCGCTACAGAGCTGCTGCAGCGCTCCGACCGAGCCATGTACGAGGCAAAGGCCGCGGGCGGCGGGCGCGTCCACGCGGGCTGAGGCCTCGGGGCCGCGGACGCGCTCCGGCTGCCGGGTGCGTCCGTACGCCCTGCGGCGGTCCGGGCACCCGGGTACCGCCAGGGCGCATCACGGCTGGCCACGCAGTGACACCCCGGTGGCCACGCAGTGTCATGTCGTGGCCAAACCCCGGGGTGTCATTGTGGCCATTGTCACTAGCTGCAGCCCGTCGTCGACCCGCAGCTCTGGCACACGTGGCATGCGCCCGAGCGCACCATCTGGATGCCGCAGCTGAAGCACATCGGCGCGTCGCCGTACAAGTCGTCGACCCTGCCCGGCTTCTCGACGGGCAGCACGGTCTGTCCCTCGACGTCGACGACCGGCTCGTCCTGCGACTCGTTGCTCGGCTCGCGGCCGTGCTCGGCGTCGAGCTGCGCGTTGCGCTCGGCGATCGTGTAGATGCCGATCTCGTGACGCGTCTCGGCCGGCAGGTACTCGATCGCCAGGCGCCGGAAGATGTAGTCGATCAGCGAGCTGGCGAACTTCACCTCCGGGTCGTCGGTCATGCCGCTGGGCTCGAAGCGGGTGTTGACGAACTTCTTGACGTAGGCCTCCAGCGGCACGCCGTACTGCAACCCGAGGCTCACCGCGATCGCGAAGGCATCCATCGCGCCCGACAGGGTCGAGCCCTGCTTGCCGAGCTTGACGAAGATCTCGCCGAGACCGTCGCCGGGGTACTCGCCGGCGGTGAGGTAGCCCTCGGCGTCGCCGACGGTGAACGACACGGTCTGGCTGGGCCGCTGCTTGGGCAGGCGGCGCCGCACCATGCCCTGCTGGGCGGCCTCCTCGGTCGTGGTGGCCGCAGGCTCCTCGCTGTCGCTCTCGGACTCCGCGATCGCCAGCGGCTGGTTGACCTTGCAGTTGTCGCGGTAGATGGCGATGGCCTTCAGGCCCAGGCGCCAGCCCTCGCGGTAGACCTGCTCGACGTCCTCGACGGTGGCTGACTCGGGCAGGTTCACCGTCTTGGAGATCGCCCCGCTGATCCACGGCTGCGCTGCGGCCATCATGCGCACGTGGCCCATCGGCGCGATGGAGCGCTCGCCCATCGCGCAGTCGAACACCGGCAGATGCTCGTCGCGGAACCCGGGTGCGCCTTCGATGGTCGAGTGCTTGTCGATGTAGTCGACGATCGATTCGACCTGTTCGGGCTGATAGCCGAGGCGCTTCAGCGCGGCCGGGACCGTCTGGTTGACGATCTTCATCGACCCGCCGCCCGACAGCTTCTTCATCTTCACCAGGCCGAGGTCGGGCTCGATGCCGGTGGTGTCGCAGTCCATCATCAGCCCGATGGTGCCGGTGGGCGCCAGCACGGTGGCCTGCGCGTTGCGGACGCCGTGCTCGGCACCGAGCTCGTTGGCCTCGTCCCACGCGGTCCTGGCGGCGGTGAGCACGTTGCTCGGCGCCTTGTGCTCGTCGACCTGCTCGAGGGCGGCGCGGTGCTTGCGCAGCACCCGCAGCATCCCGTCACGGTCCTGCTCGAAGCCGGCGAAGGGACCCTGGACCTTGGCGAGCTCGGCCGAGGTCCGATAGGCCTGGCCAGTCATCAGCGCCGTGATCGCGCTGGTCCACGCCCGACCCTCGTCCGAGTCGTAGGCGATGCCCTGGCTCATCAGCAGCCCGCCGAGGTTGGCGTAGCCCAGGCCCAGCTGCCGGTAGTTGTGGGCGTTCTCGGCGATCGCGTCGGTGGGGTAGCTGGAGTTGCCGACGATGATCTCCTGGGCGGTGATCAGGATCTCGACGGCCCGCGAGAAGGCCTCGGTGTCGAACACGCCGTCGGCTTCGAACGTGCGCAGGTTGAGGCTGGCGAGGTTGCACGCCGAGTTGTCGAGGTGCATGTACTCGCTGCAGGGGTTCGAGCCGTTGATGCGACCGGCGTTGGGCGTGGTGTGCCAGTCGTTGATGGTCGTGTCGTACTGCACGCCGGGGTCGGCGCACTCCCACGCGGCCTGGGCGATCTGCCGCATGAGGTCCTTCGCGTCGACGGTCCGCTTGACCTCGCCGTCGGTGCGCCCGATGAGGTCGTGGGACTGCCCGGCCTCGACCGCGCGCATGAACTCGTCGCTGACCCGGACCGAGTTGTTGGCGTTCTGGTACTGCAGCGTGGCGGTCGCCGGCGCGTCGAAGCTCATGTCGTAGCCCACGGCCTCCAGCGCGCGCGCCTTGACCTCCTCGTCACGCTTGCACCAGATGAACTCCTCGACATCGGGGTGATCGACGTCGAGGATCACCATCTTGGCCGCACGACGGGTCTTGCCACCGCTCTTGATGGTGCCCGCGCTCGCATCGGCGCCGCGCATGAAGCTCACCGGGCCGCTGGCCTCGCCGCCGCCCTTGAGCCTCTCCTGGGAGGAGCGGATCCGGCTGAGGTTGACCCCCGAGCCCGAGCCGCCCTTGAAGATCACGCCCTCCTCGTAGTACCAGTTGAGGATCGAGGTCATCTGATCCTCGACCGAGAGGATGAAGCACGCCGAGCACTGCGGGTGATCCTCCACCCCGACGTTGAACCACACGGGGCTGTTGAACGCCGCCCTCTGGTTCACCAGCAGGTGCTTGAGCTCGTGGTTGAACACCCTCGCGCTCTCAGCGTCGGCGAAGTAGCCGTCGGCCTCACCCCACTCGGTGATGGTGTCGGCGACCCGATCGATCATGTGACGAGCGCTGTGCTCGCGCTCGGGCGTGCCCAGGTGACCGCGGAAGTACTTCTGCGCCACGATCGTGGTCGCGATCATCGACCACGAGGTCGGGAACTCGACGTCGCGCTGCTCGAAGCTGACCTCCCCCGTCTTCCAGTCGTGGATGACGGCGTCGCGCAGCTCCCACTCCAGCTCGTCGTAGGGGTGCACGCCCTCACGGGTGAAGTAGCGCTCGAGGGCGATGCCCGGGGGATCCTCATCGGTTGCGACGCGTAGCGCGCTGCGGGTGGTGACCATGGGTTGACGCTCCTGCTCGGCGGTCTGGCGGGGGATCTGGCGGCGTCGGCGGGACCGTCGGCGGTGCGGCGGCGAGGCCGATGGGGGAAGGCCAGCCAGAATGCCATCGTTGTGGTTCCAGGGCTGTCACTTTGCCTGATCGTCGTGGCGCCGTCAACACCTCATCACCACCCCACCCCTAGATCCTGGGACCCATGCGACATCGCGCCCCTACATGTTGTGGTCTGTTGGATGGCTCAGGGGGATCGCCTGCTGACGCTACCAGGGTTCCCCTCCCCCGTCCTAGGAGCTTCATCCCCCGAGCTTGTGGACAGCGATGACGTTGGGATACAACATCTTGTGGGGCCATCCCCGGCCGGCTGGGGACGCTGTGGACGACGCGGCCCGGATGCCTGCCAGCCCGGCCTCGCCACTGTGGATGCGTCGGTGGATGGCACCGTGGACGAGCGCGACGCATCCACGCAGGCCTCATCTGCGAAACGGAGGGCAAGGTGCGCTGCCCGCACTGCGGAGCCGAGGACAACCGCGTGGTCGACTCGCGTCTGGCCGAGCACGGGGCGGCGATCCGGCGGCGCCGTCACTGCCGCCCNTGCGACCAGCGCTTCTCGACCTATGAGCGCGCCGAGCAGAGCAGCGTGCTGGTGCGCAAGCGCGACGGCAGCTTGCAGCCCTACGAGCGCCAGAAGGTGCTCGACGGGATGCGCCGCGCGCTGGGCAGTGATGTGGACGGCACCACCGTGCGCAGGGCCGCCGAGCAGGTCGAGGAGCGCCTCCGCGAGCTGGGGCCTCGCCAGGTGGCCTCCTCGACTGTCGGTGCCGAGGTGCTGGCTGCGCTGCGCACCCTCTCCCCGCCCGCGGCGATCCGCTTCGCGAGCGTCCACAAGCAGTTCACCTCCGTTGACGACTTCCGGCGCGAGCTCGAGCTGACCGGCGACGAGGGCCTGGCGCATCTGACGAGCACGATCGAGATGGGTCGGGGCGAGGCGGGCCGCGGCGAGGCGGGCCGCGGCGAGGAGGCCACCGGCGACGGCGATGGACTCGCCGAGGACCCGGCTGGCCCGTCGGAGCACAGCTGATCAGCCCCGGTGCGCCCCTGATCGAGCTGGCCTAGCGGTCCAGCACCAGCACATCGCCTGGGCGCAGCGACCGCGCCTCGGCGTCGTTGGCCTCCAGCACGTCGGCGACGAAGCGGCGCGGGTGCTCGTCGGCTGGCGCCAGCGGGGCCAGCAGCTCGATCGCGGTGTCGCCCTCGCTGACGACCACGTAGTCGGGCGCGACCGCGTCCTCCCCGTCCGCTGCCTGGGCGGCTGCGGTCTGCGGCGCCGAGGGCGTTGCAGCCGCCGGCGCTGCTGTGGGCAGGCTCGTGGCCCACAGGGCGCCAAGACCCACGATCGCGACGACCAGCACGATCGCGGCGACGGTCCGCACGCGGCGCACGGCTGTGTGTTGGGTCATCGCGGTCTCCTCCTGCCGGTGGTGCGCGGGAGCGCACCGACGCTGCTGCCGGGGCGCCGATCGCGGCTGCTGCGGCACTGGGCTTCGCGACAGCGCCTGTGCTGCCGCTGCCTGCGCCGGCGAGCACCCGCGTCCGGGCTTGCGGGGCACAGCGTGCGAGGGGGGTGTGACAGCGCGGCGCCGAGGCCGGGGGTCAGCCCCGTGTGGAGTCCGGCGCGAAGGCAGTCGCGAAGCAGCATGAGAACGCATGTTCGAAGCGTATCGCACTCGCCCGTCTGTCCACAAGGGCGCGCCGCAGATCCTTCGAACGGGCGTTTCGCTTCGATACTATGTTCGATGCCAGGCAGCGACCGCGACCAGGGGGTGGGGCATGGAGACACAACAGGACACGACACCAGAGACGGGCACCACGCCGATCGAGGCGACCCTGACCGCGCGCCAGCGCGCGATCCTGGATGTGCTGCGCGAGAGCGTCGCCGCGCGCGGCTATCCGCCGAGCATCCGCGAGCTCGGCGAGCGCGTGGAGCTGCGCTCACCGTCCAGCGTCCACAACCAGCTGGCAGCGCTGGAGCGGGCGGGGCTGATCCGGCGCGATCCGACCAAGTCCCGCGCCGTGGAGCTTTTGCCCCTTGCGTGGCAGTCCCACGAGCGACCCGAGTGGCAGCGAGCCGAGGTGGCGTCCGAGTCTCCCGCTCCGGGGGTGGTGGTGCCGCTGGTCGGCGACATCGCCGCGGGCGCACCGATCCTTGCCGATGAGCACATCGAGGAGCAGCTCCGCCTGCCCGGCGACCTGGTGGGCCACGGCACGCTGTTCGCCCTGCACGTGCGCGGCGACTCGATGATCGACGACGGGATCCTCGACGGGGACACGGTGGTGATCCGCCAGCAGGCCACCGTCGAGCAGGGTGAGCTGTGCGCCGCCCTCGTGAACGGGGAGGCCACCGTCAAGCGCTTCCGTCGTGAGGCCGACGGCAGCGTGTGGCTCGATCCTGCCAACGAGCGCTACGCCCCCATCCCGGTCGCCGAGGACGCCGCGGCCAGCATCCTCGGGCGCGTCGTCGCAGTCCTGCGCAGCCTCTAGCCCAGCACAGGGAGGGCCCTGGGCAGCTGGACGTGCACCGTGGCAGCTAGCGCCAGCAAGTCTCGCCCCGACCCGTCCCGTCTCGTTCCAACGGTCGGGTCACTGGGGCACGCGAGCGATCACCGTGGGAGGTGCTCCCGCTGCACCCCGGCACTGGGAGCGCACGGGAGGGAGGGATCTCCATGACCATCGGCGGCAGCATCGCCCTGATCGTGATCGGCGCAGTCCTCGCGCTCGCCGTCCAGTTCGACCCGCAAGGCCTCGACCTCAACATGATCGGGGTCATCCTGATGATCGGCGGCAGCGTGGGCCTTGTGCTCAGCCTCGTGTTCAACCAGCGGCGACGCGTGGTGCGTCGTCAGCCAAGCGGGGCGGTCGACGAAGAGCTGTGACCCGTCCGGGGCAGGCGACCCGGCGGCTGATCACCGTCCTGACGCGGTCGCGTCGCGCTTGCCCCACCACGGGTCGGCCTCGGCGTAGGCCGCAAGCGCCGCGGACAGCTGCGGACCGACATCGGCCACCAGCCGCGTTCCCTCGGCGCGGTGCTCCTCCTCCAGGACCTCCCCCTCGTCGTGGGCCCTGGCCACCAGCTCGGCGTGCTCGTAGGGGACCAGCGCCTCGATGACCATCCGGCGCACCGGGATCGCCTCGGCGATCACCGCGCGGAGCTCGTCGAGGCCGGCACCGGTGATCGCCGAGACCGCCACACCGCCAGCGTCGCGCTGGAGCCCGGTGAGCGCGTCGGGGTCGGCGAGGTCAGCCTTGTTCAGTGCGACGAGCCGGGGCATGTCCTCGGCGCCGATCTCGTCGAGCACGCGCTCGACGGCGGCCATCTGCTCGTCGGCCTGCGGATGGCTGGCGTCCACGACGTGCAGCAGCAGGTCAGCGCGCAGCGTCTCCTCGAGGGTCGACTTGAACGACTCGACGAGCTGGGTGGGCAGCTTGTCGACGAACCCGACGGTGTCGGTCATGATCGCCTCGCGCGAGCGGGGCAGCTCCAGGCGCCGCGCGGTGGTGTCCAACGTCGCGAACAGCCGGTCGCCCACCTCCACGCTGGCGCCGGTGAGCCGGTTGAGCAGGGTGGACTTGCCCGCGTTGGTGTAGCCCACCAGCGCCACCGTGGGCACCTCGGCGCGCTCGCGCTCCTTGGTCTTGCGTCGGCGTGTCGCCCCGGCTTCGCGGAGCTCGGCGCGCAGACGGTTGATCCGGCGTGACAGCTTGCGTCGGTCCACCTCGAGCTGGCTCTCACCGGGACCACGCGTCCCGATGCCGCCCGCCTGGCGTGACAGCGCGTCACCCCAGCCGCGCAGCCGCGGCAGCAGGTAGCTGAGCTGGGCGAGCTCGACCTGCGCCTTGCCCTCCTTGCTGGAGGCGTGCTGGGCGAAGATGTCCAGGATGACGATGGTCCGGTCGAGCACCTTCAGCTCGAGGCGCTCCTCGAGGTTGCGCTGCTGGGCGGGGCTCAGCTCGGCATCCACGATGACGGCGTCCGCCTCGAGCTGCTCGGCGAGCTCGCGGAGCTCCACGATCTTTCCGCGCCCCACATAGGTGGCGGGATCGGGGTGCGCACGGCGCTGCACCACGCGTCCTGCGGCCTCGGAGCCGGCGGTGTCGCACAGCGCCGCGAGCTCGTCGAGCCCGGCGTCGATGCTGGCGCGACTGTCCTGGTCGCTGTGCACCGCCACGAGCACCGCGCGCTCGACGGGCCGGAAGATCGGCACGCCCTCCTGCGGCGCGTGATCGCCCACGCGCTGGGCGGCGCGCCGGCGCTGCTCGGCGCGGCGGAGGGCGAGCTCCTGCTCGGGCTCGCGGTGGGAGCCGTCCTCGACGGCCTCGTGGCTCGCCTGCTGCTCGGTGTCGCTCATAGGCCACTCGGTTGTTGGGGCTGGGGGGCATCGGGTTGGGCGTCGCGCTGCGTCCCGCGGAGCTCGCGCTCGGCGGGCGCGGATCGCCTGCTACTGGCGGTGGCGCGGGCCAGCCAGCCCGGGTCGAGGGTGCCGGTGGCGACGGTCTCGGCGGGGCCGGTGACGGTGACTTCCCCGTCCTCGCGCCAGTCGACGCGCAGGTCGCCACCCGGCAGGCGCACGGTGCTCGCACGTCGCGCATGGCCCAGCGCGGCCGCGGCGACTGCCATGGCACTGGCGCCGGTGCCCGAGGCGAGCGTCTCGCCGCTGCCGCGCTCGTGGATGCGTCCGTGCACCGTCGCGGGGTCGGGCACTGCCACCGCCTCGACGTTCGCACCGTCGGGGAAGGCCGGGTGGGCTGCGACGGCTGCGGACCACGCGGCCAACGGCACCGCGTCCAGCGCGGCCGGGTCGCTGCCCACCACGACCACCGCGTGGGGGTTGCCCAGCGACACCGCGAGCACCTCGAGGGTGCGGTGCTCGGCGGTGACCGCTGCGCCAGCCGCGGCGTCCTCGCCGGGCATGGCCGGCGGCTCGGCGATGATGCCGGCATGGGATCCAGGCGCGGCGCGGGCGCGGGTCAGCGGGCTGACGTCGACCTCGACGCGCTGTCCGACGTGGGCGCTGCCCATGTGCACGCGCACGGTTGCAACCGTGCCGTCGTCGTGGCGCTCGGTGACGGTGACCTGCTTCACGCCAGCGCGGGTGTCCACCGCGATCTCGTCGCCGTCGACCCAGCCGCGATCCAGCGCGAGCTTGGCCACGCACCGCACGCCGTTGCCGCACATCTCGGCCAGCGACCCGTCGGCGTTGCGATAGTCCATGAACACATCGGCGCCGGTGTCCGCGCGTGCCGGCGCCACGCGGATGGCGCCGTCCCCACCGATCCCGAAGCGACGGTCGCACACCGCCACGGTCAGCGCGACATCGAGCACGTGCTGGTCCAGGCGATCCGGCAGCAGCACGAAGTCGTTGCCGGTGCCGTGCGCCTTGACGAGCTCGATGACGAGATGCTCCTCACGGTGTGGGGCGGTGCGGGCTGTCGGCGCCACTCGCGCCACGTGCCTCGGCGAGCGCCTCGGACAGGGCGTCGGCGGCGTCGTGTCCGTGCTCCCATCGTACCCGCGGGTCGCGCCGGAACCAGCGCCGCTGGCGCGCCGCGAAGCGTCGGGTGCGCCGGGCGATCGCCTCGGCGAGCGCCGCGGGCGTGGCCACAGCGGGGCGCGCGGCGATCGCTGCGAGCGCCTCGGCGTAGCCGATCGCCTGACGGGCGGTGTGGGACAGCCCTACCGGCCGCAGCGCCAGCGCGCGCGCCTCGGCCACCAGACCGGCGGCGAGCATGCCCGTCACGCGCCCGGCGATCGCCTCGGCGAGCGCGGCGGGCTCGCGGTGCAGGCCGATCACGGCAAGCTCGGAGTAGACGCTGTCGTAGCGCTCCCATGCGGTGCGCCAGGCCGAGAACGGCACGCCGGTCAGCCGGTGCACCTCGAGCGCGCGCACGCTGCGTCGCAGGTTCTCGGGGTCGATGCGTGCGGCAGCATCGGGGTCCACCTCGCGCAGCCGCTGGTGGGCACGGTGGGCCTGCCCGCCGACCTCCTCGAGCACCGTGGCGCGCATCGTCGGGTCGGTGGGCGGGAACGACAGCGGGTCGACCACCGCCCGGAAGTACAGGCCCGAGCCCCCGACGAGCAACGGCACGCGCCCGCGACGGTGGATCGCCGCGATCGCGGCGCGCGCGCGGCGCTGGAACCAGGCGACGGTGCACTCGTCGCTGGGGTCGAGCCAGTCGATCCCGTGGTGGGGCACCTGGGCGCGCGCGGCCGGGCTGGGCTTGTCGGTGCCCACGTCCATGCGCCGGTACACCGTGAACGCATCGACGGCCACGATCTCCACGTGGGGGGCGTGGGCAGCGGCTGCTGCCAGCGCGATGGCCGACTTGCCGCTGCCGGTCGGGCCGACCAGCGCCACCACCGGGTGCGGGCTGGGCGCGGCGGGAGCCTCCACCGGATCGCGCTAGGCGCCGTGGGCCACGAGGTAGCCCACGCCGGCCGGGGCGGCGTAGCTGCGTCGTGCCAGCCCCAGGCGCGCCTCGCCCAGGGCTCCCTGCGCGGCGACCAGGGCCGGCCAGCCGGTGGCGTGCACGCGCGCGGCCTCGTCGCCCAGCCCGGCGAGCCGCTCGAGGCGCCCTTGGTCGACCAGGTCGACGATCTGCGCGTCGAGCTCGGCGGCGCCGTCCAGGTCGGGCCAGGGAGCGCGCGGGCCGATGCCTGCCGAGAGGTCCCCGGCGACGACGAGCAGCGCGCGCCCCTCGTCGGCGGCGTCGGCCACGGCGCGGACGACCGCGATGCCGCTGTGCTGCAGCGCCGCAGGCTCGGCCTCGGCGGGCACGCTCACCGCGGCCACCGGCTCTGCCGCGCCCAGCAGCAGCCCGAGCACCGCGTGGGCGAGCGGCAGCCGGTCGGGGACCTCGGCCGCGCAGCCGAGACGCTCGGCCAGCGCCTCGACGGTGCGCGCGGCCACGGGGCGCTCGGCGCGGATGTCACCGCGCCCGAGGCCGGCAAGGTCGATGCGCCCACAGGCGTGCACGGCCAGGGCCTCGCCGGCAGCCAGCAGGACCACGCGGTCGTAGTCGGCCAGACCCTCGACGCAGGCGTCGACCTCATCGGCGACCGCCCGCACCTGCGGCGGTGGCGCAGGGCTCACACCGGGCACCAGCACGGGGGCCGAGGGCAGGACCGCGACGCCAGCGAGCACGCCGTGGCCGGTCAGGCGAGCGCCCGAGCGGGCGCGGGGGTCGGCACGGGCGGGTCGGCGGGGGCCTGCGTGGCCTCTCCGAGCAGGTAGTGGCCGCGCGCCTCGGTGAGCGCGGCGTTGACGAACGCACCGGGCTCCAGGCCCTCGACGGCCGGGATGTGGACCACGCGGTTGCCGCGTGTGCGGCCGGTCAGTCGCGAGGCATCGGTCTTGGACGGCCCCTCCAGCAGCAGCGGCTGCACCGTGCCGACCTGCCGCGCGTTGCTGCGCGCGGTCAGCTCGCGGGTGAGGGCCGACAGGCGCTGGTAGCGCGCGTTGACCGTCGCGGGGTCCAGGTGGCCGTCCATGTCCGCGGCAGCGGTGCCTGGGCGCACCGAGTACTCGAACGTGAACGCCGAGTCGAACTGCGCCTCGTCGACCACCCGCAGCGTCTCCTCGAAGTCCTCCTCGGTCTCGCCGGGGAACCCGACGATCAGGTCGGTGGAGATCGTCACGCCGGGCAGCGTCGCCCGGGCTTGCGCGACGAGGTCCAGGAACCGTGCGCTGGTGTAGCTGCGCTGCATGCGCCGCAGCACCCGGTCGGAGCCGGCCTGCAGCGGCAGGTGGAGCTGCTCGCACACCGCGGGCACCTCGCGCATCGCGGTGAGCACGTCGGTGGAGAAGTCCTTGGGATGGGGGCTGGTGAAGCGGATCCGCTGCAACCCGTCGACCTCGCCGAGCGCGTGCAGCAGGTCCGCGAACAGGGTGCGCTTGCGGTCCCGCGGCGGCGGCACCACGCCGCGGCGTACCAGGTCGCGGCCATAGGAGTTGACGTTCTGGCCCAGCAGGCTGATCTCGGTGACGCCGTCGGCGACCAGCCCGCGCACCTCGGCGAGCACGTCCTCGAGCGGCCGGGAGTGCTCGGGGCCGCGCAGGGTCGGCACGATGCAGAAGGTGCAGGTGTTGTCGCAGCCGATCGAGATGGACACCCACGCGTGGTGGGCGACGTGGCGGTGCGCCGGCAGCGCCGAGGGGAAGGTCTCGGTCTGCTCGAGGATCTCCACCACCGGGAACGAGGCCGAGTCGGCCTGGGCGAGCAGCTGCGGCAGGCGTCCGAGATTGTGCGTCCCGTAGACCACGTCGACCCACGGGGCCTGGGCAGCCACGCCCTCCTGGTCCTTCTGCGCCAGGCAGCCGCCCACGACGACGGTCTTGTCGGGATCGGCGCGCTTGAGCGGCGCCAGCTGCGACAGCTGCCCGTAGAGGCGGTTGTCGGCGTTCTCGCGCACCGCGCAGGTGTTGAACAGCACGAGGTCAGCTGACTCGGCGTCGGGCGCCGGGCGATAGCCCATCGTCTGCAGCACACCGGCAGCGCGCTCCGAGTCGTGCTCGTTCATCTGGCACCCGAAGGTGCGGATGAAGTAGGTCTGGGCCATGGGCCGCAGGATAGGCGGCGGCCCCACCACCGTCACGGGGCGCCGGAGGTGCGCGGTCACCGCCCAGCCAGCGAGGCGCGACAGGCGCTCACCGAGGCTGGAGGGTGATCACTGCGGCTGGGTGGTGTCGTCGCGACGCGCGTCGCGGTCGGCCCGCTCGGCGGCCTCCACCCCGGTCTCGGTGAGCGTGGCCACGCGCTCCTCGCCGCCCCCACCGCGTCCGGCGGCGTACAGCAGCACGATCACCACGCCGAGCACAGCACCCGAGACGGGATCGAACAGCGTCATGCCGCCGAAGCCGACGAGCAGGATCACGTAGCCCACCAGCGGACGCCAGCGCGAGCGCCCCACGAACATGGCGAGGCCGAGCACCAGTGCAGGGAGCCCGACGAACAACCAGGCCTGCAGCAGCGTCATCGGTGATCGGTCTTTGGCTCGGCGGCGTGTGGCGCGGGCTCGCCGGATCTGGGCATGCCACCCCCGGGCGAGCGCACGGAGCGTAGCGCGACCTGCGGTCCTTCAGAAAGCGCGGCGAGGCCCGGCCCAACGGGACGGCACGGCCCCCAACGAGGAGATCGGGTCAGCCCCAGCCGGCGGGGGCCAATCAATCCCAGTGGTCGGCGAGGTGGGCCGCCTCACGTGCCGCGCGCTCGGCCAGGCCGGGCGGATAGCCCCGCCGCACGAGATAGCCGGTCAGGCGCCGCAGCACCGCCGCCGCGTCGAGACCGGCAGGCAGGCGCGCCAGGCGACGGCGGGCCAGGTCCACCGCGGTGCTGTGCTCATCGCGATCAGCGAGGGCCAGCAGGGCCGCGTCGATGTCGGCGTCGGTCACGCCCTTGCGGCGCAGCTCCTCGCGCAGCCGAGCGGTCCCGTAGCCGCGCCCTCGCCCGCGATCCTCGACCCAGGCGCGCGCGAACGCCGCATCGTCCACCGCGCCGAGGTCGCGGGCCCGCGCCAGCGCCGCGTCGATCACGTCCTCGCCGTGCTCGCGTCGTGCGAGCTTGCGGGCGACCTCCGCCTCGGTCTGCGGACGCTGCCGCGTGCTGCGCAGCACGAAGGCGAGCGCCTCGCCGACCGGGTCATCACCGGTGGACGCGCCAGCCGACGCAGAGCTGGCTGGGCCCACCGGCGCGCCTGGGCCCGCCTGCTGCGCCCCGGGCGCCGCGCCGTCGTCGCGGCCCGGCTGGCAACCCACGGAGCTCTCGGAGCTGCCGCGGGTGGCCGCCTCGGCCGCCCGCAGGGCGGCCTCGGCTTGCTCCCGGCGCGTCATACCAGCGTCTCGCCGTCCTCGGATCCGCTGCCCTGCGCCTTCGCGCCGCCGCTCTTGCTCGCGCCACCCNTGCTCGTGGTGCTCTTGCCAGCGCCGCCCTTGGCGGTGCCGCTCTTGCTCGCACCGCTCTTGCTCGCGGCGCTGGTGCTCGCACCGGTCTCGCCACTGCCGTTGCTGGCGGCCTCACCGCCCTCGCCGGCCTCCTGGGTCGCCTGCTCGGCAGCGGGTGCGAGACCGAGCTTCTCGTGCAGCTTGGTGGCGATCGCATCGGCCACGTCGCTGTGCTCCTTCAGGAACCGCTTGGCGTTCTCCCGGCCCTGGCCGAGCTGCTCGCCCTCGTAGGTGAACCAGGCGCCGGCCTTCTTGACGATCCCCTCGTCCACGCCGAGGTCCAGCAGCGAGCCCTCCTTGGAGATGCCCTCACCGAAGGCGATGTCGAACTCGGCTTGCCGGAACGGCGCTGACACCTTGTTCTTGACGATCTTGGCGCGCACCCGGTTGCCCACCGCGGTGTTGCCGTCCTTCAGCGACTCGATGCGGCGCACGTCGATGCGCACCGACGAGTAGAACTTCAGCGCACGGCCACCGGGGGTGGTCTCGGGGCTCCCGAACATCACCCCGACCTTCTCGCGCAGCTGGTTGATGAACACCGCCGAGGTGCCCGAGCGGCTCAGCGTGCCGGCGAGCTTGCGCAGCGCCTGGCTCATCAGCCTGGCCTGCAAGCCCACGTGGCTGTCGCCCATCTCCCCCTCGATCTCCGCACGAGGGGTCAGCGCGGCGACCGAGTCGACCACGATCACGTCGACCGCCCCCGAGCGCACCAGCATGTCGGCGATCTCCAGGGCCTGCTCGCCGTTGTCGGGCTGGCTGATCAGCAGCTCCTCGGTGTCGACCCCGAGCGCCTTGGCGTAGTTGGGGTCCAGGGCGTGCTCGGCGTCGATGAACGCCGCGATGCCGCCCGCGCGCTGGGCCTCGGCGACGACGTGGAGCGCCACGGTGGTGTTGTGCGACAGCACGCCGTTGGCGAGGAAGCTGTGCGTCCGAGGCAGCATCAGGTCGAAGGTGGGCTGCTCACCAGCGTCCTCGACCCGCTCGACCCGGTCGAACACGTACCGCTGGGCCAGCAGACCCCCCACGTCATCGCGCCGGTCGCGCACGAGCCCAGCGATGGCGGGGATGCTCTCAAGCTGCGGGTCGCGACCCGAGGCGCGGAAGGACGCAGTCACCTGCTCGTGTCGACGCCGCGAGCGGAAGCCGATCACGTCGAGGAAGGGCGCGACGCAGGTGGGGTTGATCGTCACCGTCCAGTCGTGGCGCTCGTGCTCGGCGTTCCAGGTCTTCGACAGCGAGGCCGGGACGCCGAGGCCGAGCAGCAGGAGCTGGACCTGACTGGCCAACGTCTCCGAAGCGCTGGCGTACCCGACGGTCGACGAGCGATGGATCCACCCGTCGCCCTCGAACAACGCGGAGAGGAAGGCGCGTTGAGCCTTGGCGCCGCCGGTGCGCACACACCGCGGCACGAACTTGCTGGCCGCCGCCCCGAAGCCGAGGCCGTAGCGACGCTCCAGCTCGTCGCGGACGCTCTTGCCGGGCACGGCGTACTCGCGGCCCTCGTAGCAGCGCACCTCGGCGTCGTCGAAGACGCGCCGGGCGAGGCGGGTGAACTCCTCACCGACCTCTGGGTCCCAGGTCGTGAAGCGAATCGCGTGTCGGCTCGTCAACGATCCCTCGGCGACGAGATAGCCGAGCAGCACGGCCTCGTCCTCGTCCAGCCCGTCACCGGAGGCCGCCTCGTCCGCCCCGAAGGCCGCGGAGACGACCGTGTCGCCCGCTTGGATCCTCCCAGCCTCGCGCCAGACCACGGAGCCGCGCTCGCTCACCACGCGCAGCGGGTGGTTGTGCGTGACCTCGAGGGTGCGACCCGTGCGCAGCGTCAGCCGCACCACCGGCTTGCGGTTGTTGTGCGTGAGCGCCGCGATCCCCTCGAGCTCGCCGTGCTCGTTCACCGCGCGCAGGTCCTGGTCGCGCACGTCGGTGACGCGGGAGGTGCACGACGCGGGCTGACCGGCTCGCTCGAAGACCTCCTCGATCGTCTCCAGCCCCCGGTCGGTCCAGACGCTCGTGCCCGCAACGAGGCACTTCCCGCTGCTCTCTGGTCCGTAGATCTCGGTGACGCGGCCGCGGGGGACGCCGCCGATGCCAAGCGCCACATCGAGGCTGATCGCACCGGTCGGGATGGCGGCGACGGGCTCGGCGACGCCCTCGCCGAGCTTCATCACCGCGCCCTTGCCGTACTGCTTCTCGATCTGGCCAACTGCCATGTCGAGGGCTTTGTCACGGTCCACCTGGATCCTCCTCGGGGCCGGCGGGCGGCGGGTCGATGCGCTGGTGCGCACGGTATCGGCAGGGTGCGACAGGACGGCGGATGCCCTGCTCGTGGCTGTGGATGGCGAGTGTAGCGAACCGCTGTTCGATGTCGGTGGAGGTTGCGCGGGGTCGGCCGACGCCGCCGCGGTGCTGGGAGGGTCGGCGCCCGGTCGCATGACGGCATCAGCCGCGGCACCATCTGCGCCGGCGCGCCACGCGACCCAGCAGCGCTCACGACCCGCGCCAACGATCTCGCCCGACCCGACGAGGACCCGGCCCCAGGAGCCCCGCCCGTGACCGGCACCGCACCGACCACCGTGACGCGCGGCGGGTTCCTGCTCGTCACCGCTGCTGCCGCGTTGTGGGGCACCAGCGCGCTGTTCCGCTTCGGTCCCGCCGAGGCGCTGCCCGCCAGCACGGTGGTGGCGGTGGAGCACCTGATCCTGGTGGCCGTGCTGGCGCCGGTGCTGGTGCGCGGTGTGCGCCGGGCGCGGGCCACGTTCGACCGCGGCGACGTGATCGCGCTGATGCTGGTGGGGGTTGGGGCATCGGCGGTGGCCACGGTGCTGTTCACCACGGCGTTCGCCTTCGGTGATCCCAACACCCCGCTGCTGCTGCAGCAGCTGCAGCCGGTGTTCGCGGTGCTCGGGGCGCGCCTGGTGCTCGGCGAGCGGCTGCTGCGGCGCTACCCGGTGTTCTTCGTGCTGGCGGTCACCGGCGCGTTCCTCGTCACCTTCGAGGATCCCACGCAGGTCAGCGTCGCTGGTGCCGCCCCGGCGGTGCTGGCGGCCTCGGCAGCGGCGCTGTGGGGCATGGGCACGGTGCTGGGCCGTCGCCTCACCGCCAAGGTCAGCTTCTTCGAGCTCGCGGCGCTGCGCTTCGGCGTGGGGCTGCCCGCGGCGCTGCTGCTGCTGCCGGTGGGCGGGGGCGCCGCCGCCGCGACGTCGCTGGATGGCGAGGCGCTGACCTCGCTGCTGCTGCTGGCGCTGATCCCGGGGCTGCTGGGCCTGACGGTGTACTACCGGGGGCTGCGGGGCACGCCGGCCTCGAGCGCCACGCTGGCCGAGCTGGCCTTCCCGTTGAGCTCGTTGCTCGTCAACTACCTCGCGTTCGGCGCGACCCTCACGCTGACCCAGGGGCTGGGGGTGCTGCTGCTGGCCGCGACCATCACCGTCATGGGCCTGGCCCACCAGCGCCGGCCAGAGGCCGCGGGGGTGCGGGTGCCTGCGGCGCAGGCGGCCGGCGCCGACTCCTGACGCACCTGGAGCTGGAGGGCCGCGCGCCTGCCGTCCTGCAGCCCCCATCGGCGGGCGGTGGCGGGCGCGGTCAGGAGGCCTCGGCGTCGTACTCCTCGGCGCGGCGAGCCTGCAGCTCGCGCATGCGCCGCCGGCCGGGCATGGCCAGGGCCGCGGTCAGGGCGACGAGCAGCACCCCGAAGGCGACCTCGAACACCCGGTTGTAGGCGGCTTGGGCCGCGGCGACGTCCTCGGCGCTGGTCACCTCAGGGGTGATGCTGCCGAGCTGGGCCACGACCAGCGCGGCCAACACGGCGGTGCCCACCGCGCTGGCGACCTGCCGGTTGAGCGAGCGCAGCGCCGAGGCCTGGGTGATGAGGCGGTTGGGCACGGCGTTGATGCCGGCGACGTTCAGTGGGATGCGCATGAGGCCGGTGCCGAGCCCCTGGGCCAGCAGCACGCCGGTGATCCACCACACCGAGGTGTCGGGCGTGAGGTTGGCGAGCTGCCAGGTGGTGGCGCACATCACCGTCAGCCCCGCCAGCAGCGGCCCGCGTGCGCCGACCCGGTCGGCGAGCCATCCGCCCAGCGTCATGGTCGCGGCCACGCCGATGGCCGAGGGCGCCATGATCAGCCCGACGTCCTGGGCGGAGAGGTCGCGCAGCACCTGCAGCTCGACGGGCAGGAAGTTCAGCCGCGCGAAGGTCACCACGGTGATCATCCACACCACCAGCAGCGACACCACGAACGTCGGCGTGGTCAGCAGGCGCGGCTCGATGATCGGGTGCGGGCGACGCAGCGAGCGGCGTCCCAGCAGCACCAGCACCGTGAGCCCGAGGGCGAGCGCTGCCAGCGTCGGTGGGGCGGTGAAGCCCCAGGCGCCGGCCTGGCGGGCCCCGACCACCAGCAGGGCCACCCCGAGGAAGGCCAGCGCCCAGCCGCCGGTGTCCAGCGGCTTCGCCTCTCGCCTGGCCGGATCGCGCAGCAGGCGGGCGGCCAGGGGCACGGCGATCAGGCCCAGGGCCACGAGCCCGACGAAGATCATCCGCCAGCTCCCCTGGGTCACGGCCAGACCGCCCAGCGGCGGGCCCAGCGCTGGCCCAGCCATCACCGCCACCCCGCGGATGCCGAGCACCAGCCCGCGGCGGTGCGGCGGGAACACCGCCAGCACCATCGACATGCCCAGCGGCATGAGCGCCCCACCGCCGGCGCCCTGCACGAAGCGCGCCGCGAGCAGCGCCTCCAGCGTCGGGGCCAGCGCGCTGAGCAGCGAGCCGAGCGCGAACACCGCCAGGCTGGTGACATACACCCGCTTGTGGCCGAAGCGCCCGGCGAACCAGGCGGTGGCGGGCTGCACGGCCACCACCGCCAGCAGGTAGGTGGTGATGACCCAGTCGACGTCGAGCAGCCCTCCGGGCCCGAGGTCGGCCGAGATCTGGGGCAGCGCCACGCCCAGGATCGTGGTGTTGAGCACCACGAGGTAGCTGCCGATCAGCACCACGCCCATGACGATCCACGGGCGCCAGCCGGTGCGCGCGGCGCGCACCTCGGCGCGGGCGGCGGCCTCGGCGTC
>SL_8KL_010_SEDDRAFT_10001540_pt1 | contig 19992 bp, 16 predicted proteins | sample SodLakKL_010_SED_4_FD_11160 | JGI IMG/M metagenome (IMG submission 11160)
TCGTTTCCCCAGGACCTGAATTCAGATTGTTCTTCTCTATGACCTTTTCATCGGCGGATTCCAGACCCAGGGCTATCACGTTACCCGCTGTACAGTACTCGGTAAGTGTTTCCAATATCTCCATACTCTCATCTCGATACTTCGACATAACCGCCGGATTCGCGTTATCTACGTGTAGAACTTTGATATCCGCACATCTTTCAACTATACCACTGAACAGTTCTTCAAGCTCCGAAGGCCGGGGTTTGACCGTCTCCATCTCACCGATACCTTCAGCTTTATAACTGAATATACATGACTGTCCACCCAACCGGAAATGCCTGATCCCGTAATCGTACAACAAAACCATCTCCTCGATGATGTCCTCCTGCTCCCTGAACTGAGGTTTACCGTACGCAGGTTCGGAACAGAAAGAACATCCCCCGACAAAGTACCTCGGACAACCCCTGAACGTTTCTATCTCAGCCAAAAGGGGATCCGGGAACATGAGATGCCTCTTCACCGTTTTAGCTCCGAATTTCAACCAATCCTCCCTTTCTTCCACATCAGCCCACCTATCGACACCTTCCCCGAACAGTGAATCGTAGAAGTAAGCAGCTAGGTCTTTCTCAACCAGATGATCATAACCACCTACCTCTGAGTACCTGGCCAAAGGTCCACCCAGATAAGTTTCACCGGGCTGATCAGCGATCTCAGCAGCCTCTTCAACGCTCAGCGGTTCACCGCTCAGATATTTACCGGGTACCGTTACCCCACCGTGCACAAGCACCATATCTCCCAAAGGTAAACCGTACTCCCTATACTCATCGACCGTTACATACTCCCAGGTAAGATCCAACTCATCGGCGACCCCAACGAGCATCCTGGGTTCTGGAGATATATAAGGCGGTACTCCCAACAACCCCGGCTCGTCAACGTAGCCATCGACTACCAAAACATCAACATGCTCTTTCCAGTCCCTCTCCTTAACCCAGTACTTATCACTCATCTTCATACAACCTTTTCTTGGCCTTTTTGATAGTACCGCTGGTGACCAAAGTCCTGACTTTTCCTCCACCCACCATGATGGATCCGAGCCGCTGTACAACTATATCTTTACCAGTATGCCAACACCTGACTATACCTTTCTTTCCATCGAAAACTGTCAGCCATGGCTTGTACTCATGATACTCCTCAGATGTAAACACACCCCTTATAGCGGAGATCATACCTTGTCTAGAAGTCCTTCCATCTTCGATGACGAAAGCTATGTATCTCTTCCTGTGTTCCTCAACGGCCATCTTATCCACATGATACCTCATGGTAAAAAGATTTACCCATCTCACGCTTTTTCAGATAATTTTGGTATGATATCCAGTATCAAATAAGTTATCAAAAAGAACGCACCGGCTAGTCCAAGTATTATCATCGTTGCTTGTCCGGGAGTCAGGTCGAGACCGATGGGACTGTACAGAGCTATAAGGGCTCCCAGGGATGCCACCAATAAAGCGCTCACCATAGTGTAGGAAATCGATATGATGGATTCCAATTCGAAATCCTTCTGGAACTCACCCCATCTATCACCGACGGTTTCTTTTTTTATCCGACTTGTCACGATAGCTCTTCGGTTTATGACCAGTATAGTGAAGAGTAAGAAAAATATCAGTAGAGCGAGTATCAAATTGATCAACAACGGCTCAATGTTCCTTTGTATGTATAGAAATGAAAAGATCGATAACAATATGCCGCCATCCATCATATCCGGTTTCTCGAAGTTAAGACCGACCACAGATATGATCCCACCTACCAACGGTAGAAACCATAAGCTCTGGATAGTAGGCACTAAACCTGCACTTATGGCGATGATTATGGTCGCCATCGATGCGATCAAGTTTTCTACGTTCATATCCCAGCTCTTCTTAAATATCGTTTCACCTCATCTAAAGCTGCTTCTAAAGGCTCGTACGGATTCCAGTCGATGACCACTGAATACTTCCAGAGCTCACTGATCAGATTTTCCCGTTCCATATTGAATACCCTCTCAGCGATGGGTTCGTAATCTTCATTGATCTTCTTTTCTATGTATAGTGGATTAGGTGATATCACCATGACGTCGAACTCTCTCATACATATATCTTCGATAGTACTTGTGATATCTTTATGGATCAATGGAGAGATGAAAATTATCATACTCCGGCTTGGGAAGAACCTTTTGAGTATCCATTTTGCATCGCTTGGTTTCCAGGTCCCACCCTTTTCAGATTTACTCAGGTATTTCATTATCTTATAGAATTGCTCCCGACCGGTCCCGGGATAGACCCAGTTTAAGAAATCTCCCAAAACTATCACTCCGACCCTGTTTCGATCATCGAGTATACTCGAAGCAAGGCTCGCTGCGGCTCGGATGGATGATCTCATGGTGTTGTCCCTCCGAGTACCTATATTGCCTTCCTTCATAGCATCGACGACGATTATGACATCCCCAGACCTTTCCCCTTCATATTCGTTGGTTATAGGGTTCAGATTTCTTGCCGTCGCCTTCCAGTTGATCCTACGGATGTCATCCCCGGGTAGATACTCCCTCAGTGAGAAGAACTCCGTACCGATACCGATATTACTAGATTGTATGTTACCCAGCCAATTACGGGTATAATTCGGTCTGATCTTCACACTCTTTATCTTTTCTATACCGGGTAGGATGTTCAATTCTAACATGTTCTCTGCAGTCCATGATCTTGTGTAGAAGAAAAGTGGATCGATATATCTTACATCGATGGGACCTATTTCAGCCCTTCCTCTCAGAGGGCATTTTATCTCATATTTTATGGTTTTTGTTTCACCTTTTTCCAGTTCTATTATCTGATGGTTCGATCCTTCGCTGACTTCTACCCTATCCGGCAGATCATCTTTTATCTCTAGGAATTTAAGATGGTCCCCTTTGTTTACCACGTCGATCTTGACCCACATTGTACGTCCTTCATAGAGGTCAACCTCCTCCGATTCTCTGGAGATCTCTAGGTTGATATCATCTGGGGGATATCCTTTGAGACTCAACGCTAGTATTGCTAATCCGCCTATAGCTCCCATGAATACGATGGGGCTGTTATAGAGGGTTCCCAGGGTTAGGGAAAATGCGATTATGGCTATGAGATAAAACACGCATCTAGACTTCATTTACTTCACTTTAGGTACGGGTATGCTTTGTAGTATATCTTTGATGATATACTGTGGATCCACTCCTTTTATAGCGGGGCCTGGCTTGAGTACCAATCTGTGAGAAAGTCCTTCTTTTGCTATAAACTTTACATCGTCTGGAACAACGAAGTCTCTACCTCTTAGGGCCGCGTTGGCCATGGATAGCTTCATCAAAGCTAGACTTCCTCTAGGACTAGAACCCACTTCTACGTCTCTGTTTTCCCTGGTCTTCTGGACTATCTGAACTATGTATCTTTTGATATCGTCATCCAGATATACATCTTCCACGGCCCTCTGCATGTTGACCAGCGTTTCCGGGTCGATTATCCTTGAGATATCAACATCGTCTGTTTTTCTATCTTTTCTTCTTTTAAGTATCTCGACTTCCTCTTTTTTATTGGGATATCCTACTTCCAATCTGATGAGGAACCTATCCATCTGTGCTTCTGGAAGTGGATAAGTTCCCTCGTATTCTATAGGATTCTGGGTAGCGATCACTATGAACGGTTTTTGTAACTTGTAAGTCTCACCTTCAAGGGTCGTTTGTTTCTCCTGCATGGCTTCCAGCAGTGCCGCTTGAGTCTTAGGAGGTGCTCTGTTGACTTCATCCGCCAGTAAGATATTCGTGAAGATGGGACCCTTCCTCATCTTGAATTTACCTGTATTCCTATCATATATAGATGAACCAGTTATATCTGCAGGAAGAAGATCAGGGGTGAACTGGATCCGTTTAAATTCGCACCCTAGAGTATCTGCAAAGCAATTGGACATCAACGTTTTGGCCAACCCAGGAAAGTCCTCGAATAGTATGTTGCCGTTGGCTAGTATACCTAATAATGTCTTTTGGAGCACACTCTTTTTCCCTACGATAACCTTACTCACTTCATCTATCAGATCGTTACTGATACTTGAGATCTTTTTTATTTTCACTTCCATTCCTCCATTTTTTTCATCAGTCTTTCTATCTTATTTTTATATTCTACGTTTAAACTTTTTTTACCTATATTCTTTTTCTCTTCCATGAGTTCTTCATCAACGTTTTGTAAAACCTTTTTTAGACTTTTACCTTTCAATAGGAACTTGGAGAGTTCGTCGTCACCTATCAACTTATTCAACTCTTCTGGATCATCTAGAAGACCTTCGACCTCTGCCCTAGTCAGGTTTCTCTCCTCACTTATTTTGAACAGGAACTCATCGATCAACTTCTCCTCGAGTATAGCTTGACTCAGTTTGTTGCCCTTAAAAGCACGTTCAGCAACATCTGAAATCCTAGAGATCTTCAGATGGACGATATCGTCTAACGTATTCTTTCTCTTCCATAGATCCAGATGTTCACTCTTATCATAAAGGTGTGAGACTATGTTAAAACCGATAAGGAAGATTATGACCAGTCCCAATATCCATTGACCAGGATTACCGACGAAATACATGAATATGAGTAATATGATTATGAGTACGATCTGAAACTTCAGCCATCCCCTAACATTTGAATTTACTGAAAACAAACCAACTTTATCATCTTTATTTTCAGAGATTATCGATATGGTCGTGTCGTCTGTCATAGTTTTTTTGTTCTCCATGTAGTTCACCGGTTCTCCTTATCTTCGATCTCCTTTTTTAATCTCTTCAGATCTTTTATCGCTCGTTTTCTGTCGTCTTCATCCATGGCATGTATGCTATACCTACCCTTTTCAAACAGTTTAGTCAGATCCGAGATGGCTCCTTCAGATACGTTCAACTCGCTCACTGTTTTCTTCTGTAGTTCTCTAGGAGTGATAAAGGCATCGTTTGATACTCCACTCTCCTCCAAGATGTAGCACATGTTTTGGTAACATCGAATGATAGTTGAATTCACGTCCTTACCCTTGTACAGACCCCTTATAGCCTCTTCTACCGTAGAAGACATGTCCACTTCAAAGTCTTTCTCCAACTCCTCAGTTTTATCCGAAGTGAAGTAACTTTTTAGATTCGTAAAGACCAGTATCCCTACAATAGTACTGGATAAGATGGTCAGGATCAATGTACCTTTATTTTCTAAAACTACCTCAGAAACTCTGCCCCCACCGCTAAAAAAAGTGCCTCCTCCGTTGGTTTCAGGAACAGGGAGGACACTTTCAGGGCCTCCGACTCCTTGGTGGTATATAAAAAGATTCAATAATAAAACAATTAATATAATAACGATCACGGCACCTGTTTGAATATCCATCCACTTCTCTGTCCTATACATGTAGAAAGACAACGCTATGACTGAAACACAGAACACGATCGTGGCGAAATAAACGAATCTCCAGAAATCGTCAAAAGTGGAATGAGGTCCGGCTCCCATCCCATCTCCGTCTTCTTCGTATATGCCTGTTCTGTGATCAGATCTCTCACTGGCAGTAGGAGCTAAGTAGATTATGTTACCTACCATCCAGGCCCCGATAAGTACGATGACGATGGCTATAGTCAGCAGTGTATTCTTTTTCAGCTTTTACACCTGTGTTAAACAGTTACAAATGAAGTCCTTTTAAAACTTTACCTAGCCGGTTAAAAATTCAGTCAAATTCACTCTTCAGTACTTTAAATTCGTGTAATACCCGGTCCCTATCCGATTCTTTCATTATATGGGTGCTGTACCTAGCCTCCTCAAAGGTCTTCGTGATGTCACCTATGGCTTTTTCATCTATATCAAAATTCTTGAGAGCTCTTTCTTTCAGTTCTCCCGGTGTCATGTGCATTTCGTTCGAAACACCTTTGCTTTCGAATAGATCACACATCTTGAGGTATACCTTGATGATAACATCTCTGATATCATCCCCCTTGGTAAGGTCGGTTACAGCCTTATCGACGGTTTTGGATATCTCGTCTGCGATCTTATCTTTTTCGTCTTGGTTCATGTAATTCAATCCGTTATCTTCTTTGGGCGTATAGGTCGTGAAGAAGGCGTTGATGGACATTATCACGATTATCAATAATATAATACTTAAAAGAGATAGAAAACCTATCATCACACCTCTTACGGACCAGGTTCCTATACCAACAGCTCCTGGGTCAAAGCCTATATTTTCTAAACCACTTATACCGATATCTATATCTGTGTATATTACAACAGCTAAACCGAGTGCTATTATCGTGAAGGTGAATATCTTACTGAGTATATCTCTTCTTTTTACTACCATGAAGCTCATTATCGATCCCGATAAAATACCTAGGATCAAGGCGAAAAGCGTGTTCAGTAATAATGAAAAGATCCCTTCGTCGATATCATCTTCTATACGTCCCCTCTCTATCTTCATCTCTGAAGCGTTCCTCACCGATGACTTCTATATTTGGAAGGGTGTAAACGATACCCCCTATAGTCCATGAAGCAAGCAAGACTAGTGAGACAGCTAAAACGATCTTGGTGTTTCCTTTTGATCCTTTTCACCGTTATTTAAAGATTCAGAAAATAGTATAAGTCTGTTTCCCTGAAAGCAAAGAACGTTTATAGTATGTTGAACAATCCCAAGATGATGACGGTAATCGAGTTCTATCATCCTGGAAAAAAATTCCCGAGTCTTTCCGTGACAGGTGATCATTGTGAAAGGATGTGTAAACACTGCCGGGGCCATTTTCTCAAGAACATGGTAGACGTGAGTACGCCTGAAAAATTGAGAGAAACCGCCGAGGACCTCGAATCTGAAAATGCTTCAGGATTCTTGTTATCGGGGGGATTCAACGATAAGGGGATGGTACCCCTCGATGGATATTATGAGGTTTTAAAAGATATCAAGAGAAAGACCGATCTTTCAGTCAACGTCCATACTGGAGTTCCTGACGAGGAGATGACAGACCAACTTAAAGAAACCGGTATCGATATGGTATCTTATGATGTGATAGGTAGTGAAAAGACCATCAAAGAAGTGTACGGACTTGAACTCAAACCAAGTGATATACAGAGAGGATATGAGCTATTAAGGAGTAGGGATATGGATGTAGTCCCGCATATCACTATAGGACTACACGGCGGCGATATCCAAGGAGAATATCATGCACTAGATATGGTATGGGACAGTGAAAAGCTCGTATTGAATACGCTGGTACCATCTTTTTGGGGGGAATCTGTCGGTAGAGATGATATACTGGAAGTCATAGAGACCGCTGTTGAGAGAACTGATGCTGATCTGATTCTAGGTTGTATGAGGGAAAGGGGAAGGTCAGATACAGAGATAGAAGCTGTAAAGAAAGGTATAAAGGGTATCGTACTCCCATCTAGAAAGACCAGGGAATGGGTAAAAGAAAGATACGATATCCTGGAGAAGAACGTTTGCTGTTGTTTATGATCATTTGTATATCGCTTTATCCGAGTATCTTTTCTTGATCGGATATAAAGTAATGGCCCATGCAGCATGTGATATAACGAAAGCTATGAAGATTATTGAGAGGAAGCGAGTCATATGATCCGGCATTATATAATGTATCTCGTACCTGATCTCTACCACCTCATCGCTCTGTAGAACTATATAATATTCATCGAAGTCCCTTTCTGGCATGCTGAACTCAAAGGATTCATCGAACTCCGTGTCTTCTACATTCTGCCTTTGAGCCGGTCCATACGAGTCTCCTGGCGTGTAAGTATCCTTCTGGATGATGTAAACCTCAACACTCTCTTCAACATCACCTATGATCTCTAGGTTTATCTTATCTGCTAATAGATGGTCGAATCTACCCCTAGATGTGAATTCTATGGTCTCCTCTCCTGTGAATTCTATCTGTCCTTCCATCTTGTTCATATCCTGGATCTCTTCTGCGAAAAAAGGTACGAATGCCACCGTGAATGCTATCAAGGCCACAACTATCACGGTATATGCCTTTTTCATAGACCTGTCGGCCATGAGAAATTTAGCACTTTCACTATCTCGCTTCTTTATCTCGATCAATCTGAAAGCTATAGATTCTAGAGATAATATGAATATCCCTATGAGAGCTGCCAGGCTTGCCCAGAACAATGGTAAATAAAATGGATTGAGCATGGCACCCCCTATATAAACTAAAAAGATAAAAATTGCGATTATGCCGATACCCTGGGTCAAGTAAGCGACCCTTTCCAACCTCTTTAAACCCGCCAACTTGTACGTTCCTTCCAGCCGGTCGTAGTCCCCTTTCATTGCCTCACCTTTTATAATTGAACAATATCATAATGTTCTGTTCGTTTATAGGAGTTTCGCTTTAAATTTTGATATGATAAAGGGAGCAGCGAATTCAGGTACTATCATCTTCTCATCGAATTCGATATGTTCCCCACCGATATCCATGGAATCTAGCTTTGGCATCTCATCCATTTTAAGCTCCCTTTTTTCCTTGGATAAACATCCCGGTACTGCATCTCTTAGTGGATCAAAATTTTCGAACTCGTTTATAGCTATAGGGGTTACAAAAAGAAAAGATCCTCCGTGTATCGACGTTGGTAGCCGGATCAATCTCTTGATATCACCTGTAACCGGTTCATCTGTAGTTCCTATTATCTCTGAACCGATCTCCATTATGTTTTTTTCCTCTAAAACACCTTTCAGTATCTCTAAAAAACTGTTCACGTTGACTTTACCCTTTTCTTTGAAAACATCCAGCACTCCTTCTTCAACTATTCTACTCCATTTTCCTTCTTCATATAGTTCCTCGTACAGACCTTCAGCGGTGTTGTCCCCTACTTTGTGCTTCTCCTTCATCTCTTCTATAACGGAACCTTTGTCCATGACTTCCCATCTCTCAAGAAGTTGTACAGTCATCTTCCTCATCTTTTTCCCCCAGCCCCCGATCTTTTCATCAGGTAATCTAGGACTTTTTGCTATCTTTTTATACTCCATATACCTATCGACTTCTATATCTTCAGTGGGTAATATCTCACCGATCTCCAGACCCACCCCTGTGATATAATCCACTATCTCTCTTCTAGCCTCACTGGACATATCCAATACTTTTTTGCTCCTTATATGGATGTGATATCCCCTGTGACCGGAGAAATAGAGATGGAGTTCATCTTCGTCGAACCCGAAATCATCGATAAGGAAATCGTGTATCAATAAATTTGTCTTTTTCTTTACCTTTTTAAGCTGTTCAGGATAGTTCAACTCTTCGCCTCCAGGAAGATGATCTGCATCAAGATCGAATACCAGGTCAGCACCTAACCATTCCTTCTCCTTCATAGGAACGCTTGGATTTGAGTAGTAAGCCGTGGAGTAGTAGGCGTGTAATGGTGTTTTTTTTCTGAAAAAATCGACAACATCATCCCTAGTCGAAAATCCCACTGGTCTGTGCATCCCACTTCCACCCATGTATATGAAAGCGAACTCCCTTCTGGTGAACCGATAGGGTAAGTACAGATCGATGGACCTGTAATGGTCTCTCAACACCCTGGATAAGAACCGTCTGGTCTTTATTTCAGAATCCACATTCTTGTAAGTTAAGAAGTGGATAATAGGTTTTCCGATTATAATTTTGGGAAAGAACATATATACCGATCAAAATTCAAGGAACAATAATATGACCCCCTTGATGAAAGCCATGCTTTGGTTCATACCTGGATTGTTGATACTCGTTTTCATCGGTATCTACGTTTTTGACGAGGATCAAAGGGTAGAGTTCACCTCACTCAAGAAAAAGCTTTGGAAAGCAAGGGGAGGATTCTTCATCGTGTTCATCGTTTTTGCTTTTTTACAAGTCGAAAACTTCATACATGATATCCGTCCACCAGGATTTAGAGTGACATGGTGGTTTTATTCGGTTGAGGGGGTGGATCATATAGTTTGGTTGCAGCAAACCCTGGATAATCCTTTGATCATACACTCATCATCTATATTCTATGTTTTAGGTCTGTCATTCTTCGTGGCTTTCACTCCTATATTTTTCATACTCAGGGACCAGTTTGATGTTTTTGAACAATTCTGCAAGGCGTTAGCGGTCAATTACGTTTTCCTTTTGTTGGGATATTTTTTACTCCATGTTTTGGTCACATCGTTTTACAGACCACAAGAGGTCCAGGCACTGCTTTACGACCATCCCCAGTATAACGCCATAGTACAGTTGACCAATAGACAGTCCAACTGCTTCCCAAGTGGGCACACCAGCATACCTTTGACCATAACGTTGATTTCTGGTTATAGTGCCGGATTGAAAAGACTGAAGATATTCGGTTTTATATTCGTCATATTGACAGTTTTTACGATCATATATCTAGGGATCCATTGGATATTGGATATCCCAGCTGGGATAGCTGTAGCATTATTTGCTTACTGGTCAACATCGGAAGGAAAGTCCGACTGGTTGTTCGATAAAGTTACTGATCTTTTCGAAAGATGGACCGAGAGGTTGACAAGCAGATATCGTGGCTAACGAAAGGTTTATAAAATAGTGGACCTCAATAATAATTGATATGGGATATAGAACTAAAACATTGGGTCTTTTCGGATTCATGTTAATCTTCATGGTCGCCATCGGTTATCTGATAGGCGGGTACTTCATGGGTAACTGGATAGCGGGTACGATAGTTTTCCTGATCATAGCGGCAGTTATGAATCTAGTGTCCTATTTTTACGGTCATAAGTTCATACTCAAACATTACAATGCAAAGCCAATAAAAGAATCAGACCACCCCACGCTTTTCAATACAGTAAGGGAAATCTCATACGAAGCCGATATCGAGATGCCTAAGGTCGCCATCCTCCCCATGGGTGTACCAAACGCATTCGCTACCGGAAGGAATGAAAATAATGCAGTTGTAGCTGTATCCCAGGGTTTGTTAAATATTCTAGATAAAGAAGAGCTAAAGGGTGTCATAGCCCACGAGGTCGCTCATATCAAGAACAGAGATATGCTGGTTATGAGCGTAGCAGCTACCCTTGCAGGGGCTGTGACTATATTGGCAAGGATGGCATGGTGGCAGATATTTTTCAGCAGGCGAAGAGTTAGTCCCATATTATTAGTCACTATGATACTGGCTCCGATAGGGGCTATCATAATCAAGATGGCCATATCGAGGAAGAGAGAATACCATGCCGACGAAGAAGGTGCAAGGATCAGCAAGAATCCAAATGCACTAGCAGACGCCTTGGGGAAGCTAGAAAGGTCTAACCAAAAAGATCCTTTAAAGAATCAGAACCCCACGACATCGTCTCTTTTCATCGTGAATCCCTTCACAAGGAGCGCTTTTGTCAACCTGTTTTCTTCACATCCCCCTATTGAGAAAAGGATAGAGAACCTACGTGAGATGGCAGTTGATTTCAGCTACCTGTAATTATAAGTACCCATTTTTCATTACTATAATCGATGGTAAAGTGTTCAGCACCGGGTAAAGTCATATTGTTCGGAGAGCATGCGGTTGTTTATGGAGAGCCTGCCATATCCATCGCTATCGACAAACGGATCTCATGTGATATGAAAAAGGCTAAGGAGAAAACTACTGTAAACGGTTATGAGATCGATGAAGAGCACCAGGGCTACATCATGCAGGCTATCAGGAAGTCTGGCTATGATGGGCACCTGGAGATCAGAACAGAGAGTAACCTGCCCAGTGGAGCCGGATTGGGCTCTTCTGCAGCCGTGACAGTATCATCATTAGGCTGTTTGAAAGGCATACAAGATGAGGTCCAAGAGGAATCCATCGCAAAAACTTCCTTCGAGATAGAATTCGAAGTTCAAGGTAGTGCAAGCCCAATAGACACTTCTACATCTACACATGGTTCTGGTATAATGCTCTCTAAGGAAAAAAGGGATTCATTTCTGTGGCAGATAGATAAGGGCGATAGAAGATGGTACATACATCATCGGAACATCCCGGATATCCCCATCGTTGTTGGAGATACTAGAATTCACGCACCTACCCCTCCTCTAGTAGATAAAGTCAGACGTTTTTACGAGAAGAGTAATTTTGCAAAAGAAGTGATCCGGGAGATCGGGGAATTGGTAAACCAAGGGAGTAAAGCCCTTGAAGATGAAGACCTCGAAAAAGTTGGAAGCTTGATGAACGAGAACCATAGACTCCTTTCTATCTTAGGAGTCAGTCACCCTAAATTGGACGACCTAGTGAATGTGGCTCAAAGACATAGTTACGGTGCAAAACTGACAGGAGCTGGAGGAGGAGGTTCCATGGTAGCCATAACAGAAGAGCCAGAGCTAGTGGTAACTATGATTAGAAAAAGAGGTGGAACGCCTTACTTGTTGAGACCCACTGAGACTGGTATGGAACTCAGCGATCCTACTTTTTGAATAAGAAAGATAAGTAGTTTTAAAATGGTTTTATCTTGTTCCTGTCGATGCCTATACCTGCAGGGGTGACTGCAACAAAGTTGTTACCGATTCCAGCGACGTCTCCATCCACATCTGCTGCGGCAGCCTTGAGTTCGCCGTGAACCCTTTTTACTGCTTCTTTGTTTCCTGCGATACTTTCCGTATCAACAAGTAAGATATTCCCATCATAGACCTCATTAACGACGTCTCTTACATCTTCATACCTATGTACCTCTGCAATCTTTATCAAAGTATCTGCTTCTATGCTGATGTTTTGTCTTTCGACAAGTTCCCCTAGGTCTATATATTCCTCCGACCCCAAATTATCGGACCTTTTCTTCTTTCTTGAAGTTTTCTTCTTGATGAAATCGCTAATCATACTTTTACACTTCCTGTATGGAGATTAATAATAGTGCATAAAAATTTATCGGAAGAACTAGACTTAAAATAGAGCATTTTAGCGGAATTTTACCCTCAAAGTCAAAAATGCTTAATAATACCATCATATTTATCNCTATCATCATCGAGCAGGCGTGATCTAGTCTGGTTAGGATCTGAGCCTTCCAAGCTCATTGCACGGGTTCGAATCCCGTCGCCTGCATTTTTTGTTAGGGATGAGAACCTTGGTTCGATGAACAAAATTAGTTTTTAATTTTGTGAGCTTTTAGGATCTTTGATTCTGAATGGATCCCGTCGCCTGCATACACATCTGAGTTCGAGTTCACCGGTCAGATCTGTATGCTCTGTCTCCATTTTCTGTATATCCGAAATTCACACAAAAAAATTTATTTTCAACATATCGCTGACATATCTATGAGCAAATTCGACCCGGATCATGCAGACCATCTCGATTCCAAAGAGAGAAGAGAGAGACTCGCACCAGACGATATCTTTTCTTTGCTGGATGTAGAAGATCATGAAACGGTATTGGACTTTGGAGCCGGAACTGGATTCCTGACGATCCCGATATCTGAGAGGTTGATTGATGGGAAAGTTTACGCCGTGGATGTTCAAGAAGAGATGCTTGATAAGTTGAGGAATAAGTGCCAAGAGGACGGATGTGGGAATGTAGAAGTCCTATTGAACGAAGAAGGTAGTATCCCGATTCAAAAGGAAGAAATCCATAAGGCTTTTTTGATCAACGTTCTGCACGAAATAGAGGATGAAAATACCTTCGAAGAACTATACAGGGTGATGAAAAAAGACGGCCAAATGTGTGTATTGGACTGGGATAAAGAAGGAGGAACCAGTCATGGTCCCCCGGCTTATGAAAGGTTTTCAGAAGGCGACGCTATAGAACTCCTTGAGGGGTATGGTTTTGAAGTCATAGACTCAGGTAAAAGGGATGATCATTTCTACATCATCCTGGATAAATAACCCCTTTCGAATATAGATATATCTCTCTAGTACTCGACATAGTATTCAACCACATGATCAGCATCGTTATGGATCCAATAACCCTGTCCTGGAATCAATTCTAGAGACAGATCTGAGGTGTACTCTATATTGTGTTCCTTGTTACTGTTGAATACTCCGATCTTATTCACTTCGTCGGGAAGTACCTCCTGGGCCTGTTGACTTCTGCTAGATGGATATCCAACCATATTCCAACCAGGATAAAGATCGATTTTAGTATCATCTGGTTCATAACCACTGATCACAAGCTCACAGTCATCATCTACCTGAACCCATATACCCATCGTATGGTCAAATGAGATATCATCGTTAAAATGTTCAGCCCTTCCAGGCACATAACTTCTCCATACATCGTGCTCAGCATCGTAATACATCACTTTTTTCAGTGAATCCATCATCCCATCTGTCCCGTCGTCAACTATCGAGATAAAGTCTTCCTCTTTAGGTAAAAGTGTGCTAGAGATGAAATTCCAACCGTCGTTTTCTTCGTCGATAACTAAGTCCAAGCTCGATGTTTTTAGTTCGGAGCTTTCGTTTTCAACTACTTCAAATTTCAAACTAGCAAAGTCGCCCCAATTACCATTGACATCTTGCCCTCGTATGTGTAAGAAATGAACTCCATATGATAATTCAGAGGTGTCCAAAGTTACTGTATACTCCGCCATAAAATCGTCACCAAGGTTTTCTGAGAATTCTAGACAAGACCCATCATCCTCTTCACAAACTATGTTCACATAGAATTCTGCTCTTTCAATAGCAGATCCTCTAGCTATGGAACCATCGACCACGGTATCGAATTCCAACTCATCGCTCCAATCAACTTCTTTATATTCCTCGATCAACCCGATAGATGGCCCCATATCATCTGTTTCTAAAGGATCGAACCAGTCTATTATGTTACTCATCAGGTCTGTTTTTGTTTCTTGAGTTTCGGGACCTTCAAAGAACTCGCACGCCATATAAACCACTTTGTAATCCTCAGTCTCAACTCTAATAGATGCATTATCTCCTGTATCATAGTAGAATAGAGGAGCGGCGTGTGAATCAGCTGGTGCGATGACGTCGGGATATGTTCCACCTATGGAAAGATCATCTAATCCATCTGAGATCGGATCTGATTGGAAACCGCTTATCTTTTCTCCGTCTCCATTGGGCTTCAAAAAGTTAGAATGTAGATATTCACGGTAGAATGTTGTCTCACCGATATCGTATCCGATATCTTCCCCGTTGAGATATAGATTTCCTCCGTTTTCAAGATAATCTGCAACGAGTTGTCTCTCTCGGAGTGTCAAAGTGTGTGTAAATCCACCTACGACCCATATGACGATGTCGTAATGGTTCAAATTAGATGACGGAAGTTCATCACTAGCGATGCTTTCAAAATCATAGTTTAGATCTAACTGGTCTAGTGAACCCTTGTAATTAGATGCGTCACCAGCATCCTCTATCACAATAATACTCGGTTGTATATCTGAGGAAGGCGTGGTGAAGGAAAAAGAGGTCCCATCAGAATCTAGTACCTCAGAATTTCCTGCTTCATCGGTAGATATTATATCGTAGAAATAATCCATGTCTTCCGACAGACCCGTGAGCCTGAGTTCGTGTTCTGTTTTCAACTGAGGATCATGTTCTTCACCTGCAAGTGGTTCAGTACCTCCGTATGATATGGTGGATGTAGCAGGTTCATCTGTTTTCCATGATATCACGGCTGAGAGGTCGTTCCTTACTTCGATATTCTTATCGTATATCGTCGGAGGGTCAACATCGATGGAACCTGTATCTGTTAAGATCTCAGAATCATGATTTACATATTCTACGTTCAAAGTATCTCCATCATCGACATCCAATCCATCCTCACTGTTCAATTCGATATATCCCGTAAAAAATCTCGTTTCAGGCCCAGTTTCAAGTAGTTCCAATTCTTCAGCATCTAAACCAGAGGAGACTGTCACATTGACAGAATCAACTGAATCATCCATGAACTCTTCATCGTCATATATCAATTCTACATGAACGAAATCATCGTCTGAATAAGATCCTTTATCCAATCTAAGTTTTCCAACTTCATGTTCGAAATCGTTGATCCTTAGCTGTGGGGCGTTGAATAGGTCTTCTTCGAAAGATATCTGATGTCCAGAATACCAACTTCTAACATTGGTGTACTCTATCCCTTCAGGACCTCTTATCCTGACAACCAATCTACCATCCTCTAGGTTTTCTTCCAGCAGGTCAAGATGCTCATCGGGTATATCAAGTACATCGACCCCATCGACTCCAGCTAATTCAGAACTGTTAAATTCACCGATAGTGAACAAAGTATCTGCATTATTGATCTGGCTGTAACTCGGATCTGGGAATGCATTTTCGACCGTATCTTCTAGTACTTCGAACTTCCAAACATCGTTTTCTTCGGCTGCACAATATCTAGATTTTGGTGTGAGATGTAAGGAGGCAGAACTGATATCTAAATCGGAGATGTCTTCCGATTCGAACATGATAGCGGAATAAAACGGTCCTTCTTGAACCCCGAATATAGTTTCTCTGTAATAATATCCACTGTACATGAAATCCTCATCAAAAACACTATCCGTATTGCTGGATATCGATTGAACATGCCCCGAATACCCCTCTCCGATGACAGTAGGCCATTCAGGAGTTTTAAACGTAAAAAGTGCTCCATCATCATCTTCCAAGGCTACGTTGCTCTTTTCACACTCATCAACGAATACGAATTTATAATAATATCTAGTCCCAGGTTCTAGATCTTCTAGTACTATCGAACCGTTATATGAAGAAAAGTCATGAGTTACGGTATTATCAAGTCTTCTATTCTTCCCATAATGCAGATCCACACTAGATCTTTCAGAGGCCATCCAGGAGATCTCAACAGTATGGGGTAGGAGTGTGTTATCGACACGAGATGGGGGATCCAACCGAACTAGTTCAGGCGGATCGGATCGTATCCGGGCAGTGGCTGTCAACATTTCGGAATCCTCGTATTCAAATTCTACTTCAACGACATCACCGTTTTTGACCTGAAGTTGTCCTTCTTTATCATCTTCGTTGGTGATGGGCATATCTCCTGTGAAGATACCTGAATCCACATCCGTTTCTGATAAAGTCAAAGATTCACCGTTTGGATCTGATGTAGAGGTGACTATAACAGTTTGTGATTCTATCTGATTTGGGTCCTCATTTGATGAGGGACTCTGTAATCTAACACCGATAGATTCCGTAACGGGATAGATGTTATATTTATCGTATTCAAAGCTTATTGATTCGACTGACCTAGAAACTTCTCCAGTTGCTATAAGAGAATATCTTTGAGGGGCTACCGATATGCTTTCCCCTATGACCCTCACAGTATATTTTCCTTCTTTGATATCCGTATCCCTGAGGAGGACCTGCTCTGAAACATTGTTATCATCAAAACTTCCACCTGACTCTGAGTATCCTCCTGAAAAAACGTTTCCCTTGAATGTATTTCCTTCTGGATCTTCTACAAGCAGGTTCAGATCATTCTGTAACGAGGAACCAGGATAATCTGTCCAAGCCAGTGTTAACTTTAGATCCTGTCCATCCTCTACATACATCTCATATTCGTGAACCTCTCCAGAATCTGAAATAGCTTCTGCACTTCCGTTGTTCAATATTTCTAATTTTGTAGAATCTCCTTCAAAATAGAGGGCATCTTCAAGATTGATCTTGCCCCAGCCTTGTCCGTGTGATGGTATCGGTCCACCCGTATATTCTCCATCCATATCCCAGGCTGAATTTATGAGTGTGGCTTTTAGTAACGATCCTGAAGGCACGAAACCATCCTCTTCCTCCTGAACACCAGAAGGATACCATCCATCCATGTAATACTGTCTTATCAGAGCTGTGGAGCCTGCAACTATAGGGGTGGCCATGGATGTTCCTGTCATCGTAGTTAAACCGTCATTCATGGTGGTAAGATCTCCATCTGAATCCGCTGATAATATGGATGTACCCGGTGCTACTATCGTTGGTTTCAACCTCCATTCGTCGGTGGGTCCCCTACTTGACGAACTAGCCATATCCTCAGAGGCGTCATTGATGCTGTTACCTACGGAAACTATGTTTTTAGCAGATGCGGGAGATGCAACTGTATTATTTTCTGGTCCAAAGTTTCCGTTTGCGAAAAGGATCAACGCATCGTTGTTATTCCACATGAACTCGTCACATTCTTGAGAACTAGATGTGTAATAGCTGGCACTAGAACCCCATGAGTTGGAAAAGATACGTGCCCCGGCATCATACTGTACTTGGAACAGGTCGTTAAGGTCATCGGGTATCTTCAAAACATCTCCATCCTCACCGATATCGAAGAAAGCTACTCTTGCTGCAGGGGCCATCCCATCGTACCCATCAGGTTCCCCATAGTTCTCCCAATCTCCCACTGCACTACCGGTAACGTGTGTACCGTGACCCGAATATGCAGTGTCTTTATGGTCGGCATACTCTTCGTAATGTACAACTTTACGGTGGTCCTCTCCTGGAGTACCAACTTCGTTTTCAGCGTGTCTGAACATCGCATGATCGTAGTCGATACCGGTATCAGCGATACCTACGATCTGGTCCTGACCATAGATCCCTTTATCCCAAATAGTTCTACTATTATCTGCGGTGTCAAAAGATTGAACTACCCATGAAGCGTCGTCATTCATAAGCTCGTATTGAAGATTTTCTGATATTTTTAAGACCTCACTATCTCGTAAAACATATCTGAGTTTAGAACTGCACAATTCGATAGTAGCTGAATTGTAACCTAAAGTCCCCTCCCTGAATGATATAAGTTCTATGTCAAGTGGTTCAAAGCGGTCTCTTAGACTGTTCGCGTCTGAACTACTAGTCATTTTAATATCTATCATGACTCGACTTTTTTCACCGTCTAGGTAAGGGACAAGACCCTCCTGCACCTTAAATTCTGGAGCATAGTTCGTATATGACTCGATGAAATACCTGTTCGTGTATCTGTTTAGATCGGACCCATTATATTCCACGAGATATGAAAACCCTCGGATCCTCTCATAAAATCGAAAACCCTCTTTTTCCAACTCCTCTCTCCAGTTCTGTTTCAATGGACCGATGAACTCGATAACGAATAGACCATCTTCAACATCCGAATCCAAGGTCGTTTGTACCTTTTCAAAGGAATCTCCTGAGATCCAAGTAGGTCTGTTTCCCTCATCAAGAGTTTCAACGATGTATCCTTGATCTTTTATAGATTCTATTCCATGTTGATCGGTTTCTAGGACTGTAAACGAATCATACTGATCTAAAATATTGATATTTTCCCTATTCATTAATTCATTAGGATCACTACTGAAATCGTAAACCATCGCTTTTGATAAGTCTGTTTCATCTTCTTCTACAATATTTGGAGTCGTCTGATAGATACCCAAAAATTGTATCAGTAGCAATACAGATAGTAGTATAGTAAATGCATATCTTATTTTTTTCCTCATCTTTATCGCCTTTGATAAATTACTATTGTATCATGGCGCACAGAAGATATTTAATGGTATATTTGATATATCAAATAGGGTATATGAACGATCAAGAAGAGGATCATACGGAGGATTTACATGTAAGATATAAATAAATTATGATGTTTTATCAGTTAGAAAAGTAAATGATGGTTATTAAAAATAAAAAAAGAAAGAAGGGTTTTTAGTAGTCTTCATCATTTAGCATGTAGCATCCTTCGAACATCTCGTTGTATGTGTCCCCTGCATCGATGTTGTTCAACCAATCCGCCATATCTTTTGCTGCTTCGTATCCCTCGTGTGTTCCGAGATCATAATGAGCTAGTATCATATCTATAGCCTCTTCCATCGTTCCTACGAAGTAATCGTGGTGTACTCCAGGTATGTGGACCATGGGTTCATTCTCGTAGTAATCGTAGTGTTCAGCAGTCAGCAATAGAGCTAAGATCTGCACTTCAGCCATCTTTTGCATATCTGGTCCAGAATATTTCAATATTTCACAAGCCTTACTCTGATCTAAATCCTCTAAGAACTCGTATTCGTCTCCGTATCTGTCACTTATGTTTTCTAGGTACATGAGCACATCTTCGAGTGGTACTTGATAACCGGTATCACCGGGTGCAGTATCTCTACATACATTATGCCTCCA
>SL_8KL_010_SEDDRAFT_10001543_pt1 | contig 19958 bp, 22 predicted proteins | sample SodLakKL_010_SED_4_FD_11160 | JGI IMG/M metagenome (IMG submission 11160)
TTACTGCTTCTCTCAGTAAGAAAAACCAAACCTTTAAATATATATGACTATATTACGGATATAAGCATAAGTGAGATGATGAGCAGTGGAGGAAAAATAGAGGACAAGCAAAATAAGGGACTAGAGAATTTTTCAATCCCTTTAAAAATCTTCAATCTAACTAAACTTCTGACAAACTTTAATTTACCCAAATATCTTATGCTTGATAAAGAAAAAATAATCAGGACGGATGTGATATAAATGGAAAACGTAAGAGAAATAAACGAAGAGGAAAGAAAAGACCTGCTTGAATACTATACAGAAGAATTAGGCCGCGACAANGAAGGGACNAAAGCTTTACTAGACTCATATATCTTTGTGACTATCGAAGGTTACATGTCAGACTGCCCAGGATATACAGGTAAAGTGATATTTGCATTATATGGGCAACCACATTTACATGAGGTATTTATATACGAAGACGAGAAACTTAAAAGACAGAAGAGCGAACGGGAGTTAATTTTAGAGGGAAGATTGGAAGGATAAGTAAATATAAAAATAATATCAAGTCTCTTTATTCTTGCTTAATATGACAAAAAATATATCGCACTCTCACTAATAAGATAGGTGGATTAGATGTGTAGGATAGGAAAACCAGAAGATGAAACCAAGTTTGATGCATTATACATCACTGCGGGGCTTAGCGTAAAAGAAATACTGAAAGAGATAGAAAAAGATAGATTATCTATCGAAGAAGTACCTGAATTCTTTAAAGAAGATTTAGTTCAGGAGATTGAGAAAGAAAATCTAAATAAAAATGATATACCTATTGGGCTAAAAGAAAAGTTCGATCTATAATTTCAAATTTATAATCAAAAACCATGGATGTAAAATATATTGTAAAAGAAGAATGGTTCAAATTAAATACATAAGTATCATTATCCAAATACTTTCTCTATAACATCTCTATATTCATCTTCTCTAGTAAACTCATCGTTATCTTCATTTGCTCACCCTCCAGGCTCTGTTTAAATTTGGTTTTATGAGCTGTACTTGTTTCTAAAACGGCGAGGTATATTTGATTATTTAATGATGTTCCACAAAGTCGTTTGAAGAGATATTTAAAACATCTTTTAATAGGGATACCGATACGGATTCCGATACAACTAAATAAGAAGAAGACATTGCTGTGATGGTTAGAGATGATATTGACTAACATTTAAGATATTAGGAGGATATATAATGGAGGAAAAAAACCAGAAGAAAGAAACGAAAAAAAAGCTAAGTGAATTAAAAGCCCATGATACAGGTGAACCTCTCATAACGGAAATCATGTTTAATTTCTATCATGCCCTTGAGTATATTAGTGAAGGACAAAAGAAAGGTGCTATATCTAAAGATGACTATGAAGAGATAAAAGAGGAATTCGAGAAATTAGAAGATAAATTAAAAGAGAAGGGCATAATTGAGGAGGAATAGAGTTGGGAGAAGATATAGTTAAAAGAAGCTCTATCAAGGAATATCCTCTAATGGCTTTTTTCTCATAAGAGAGGAGCAATGATATCATGGATTTTCAGAAATACCTCTCAGAAAAAAAGATTACTGCTTATCTTTTTACCTGTCCTGAATGTGGAAAAGAAATACAAGATCAATCAAAAAACCGAGTCATATCATTAGCAAAACAACATTATGTTTTAAAGCATGGAGAGGAAAAGTAATCTCCCAATTTATATTTATATTGATCTTTACTACATATTAGAACATCTAAAAAACAAAGTATTTATATTAAAAAATATGCTCTGACAGAGTTAGTAAATAATTTTCTAATAACTTTACAATAAATAAATTTTATTTCTGAATCACAGGTGTCGATAAAGCCTGCAAACATTTTTATATCTTAGCTATTTATACTAAAAATAGGTGAAATAGATGGTGTCTATTACGGTCTACGGAGGGACCGGAGAGATCGGAAGGAATAAGATTTTTGAGGGAATAGGGTATGATCTCGAGATGATAGTACCAAAGAGAGGTGAAACCTATGGGTTCTGAGAAAGCATATATAACTGTTCTAGGTCGTTATCTGTGGGCGATGGTGAACAGTTACTACGCAGTCTTAAGGGAGGAAGATTATTGTCCAGAGCAAGTGTATATCGTAGCGGAGGAAAGATTTGAATCAGAGGCAGAGAAAGGAAAAGAAGCTTTTAGAATCTTAAATGAGGAATATGGTATATCTCCTAATGTTGAAACTATCATAGTGAAGGATGTAGATTTTATCTCAGCTGGTGAGAAGATCTCGAAAACTATCAAAGATTTGAAGGAAGATGATAGTAAGATTGCCCTTGATGTAACCCCTGGCAGAAAACCACTCGTCACCGCTGCTTTAGTACCTGCAATAAAACATGGGCTTGAACATATCTATTACCTAGAGATATCTGATCTCGATGAAGTTGCAAAGCCTTACATGGAGATCCCTCTTGGTAAGCAAAAACTGTGGGATTTATTAGACTTCTACAGGGAGGGAATCGAATGAGCTATAATTCTTCTAAAGTTGATTACAAAGAGCTCAATATATTGATAAATATTATACCTGAAAATAGGAGATTGATAAAATATCCGTTTTACGACTTCCACTTAGTGAATGTCAAGGAGGCACCTAATGGTTACGAATTGGAGATAAAAAATACCGATAAGTTCGAAAATTGCATCTCCGACTTCGGTAGTTGCCGAGGTGAAGTTCCTAACTTCAATGATTTTAGAAGTACGATGATGAGCAGTGGAATCTTAAAGATCGCTAATCTGGAACAGGTAAAGAAGGCTGTTAAGCGCTATAAAAAATCTAAAAGTGGTGTGAGGTTCGCACTAGATACAAATATGCTCTATCATAACTTTGTCAGAAATCATCCTTTCATTGATGCTGAAGACGTTGTTCTGGTCGATACTGTCAAAGAAGAGATTAAAAAAATGTTGAATAAAAAATATAGTAGGAATCAAATGAAGGCCCTAAAGGATTATGCTCCAAAATTTAAAGGCCTGCTTGACGAAATGTGGAACAGGCGCGTTAAGCGCTCAAGAAAAGCAAAACTTGCATATCGTGATTGGGACCACTTGATAGAAAATGATGCAAAGGTGATTGAAGCCGTTCGTAAATCATCCTCAAAAGAAGGAGAATCTGACCAGATAATAGTCGAAAGTCTTAAGGAATATGATGATAACATATCTCAATTTGTGGTCCTGTTGACTGCTGATGATGCCTTGATAGACCTTTGCAAGATGGAGAATATGGAATATATAAAATGTGACATGGAACATGAGCTTAATTCTACTAATTGTGATTACAAGCAACTAAGGAACCTACTGTACGATATGGCTAATGTATTCGGATTCATCAAATTTGGTCCCGTGATCATATATGGGGTGTACAAAGGATACACTAGCAATAATCCAGATATGCTCAAAGTGAAGACCCAAAATAATAAACTATATGAAAAACTCGAAAAGGAACTAAGAACATGTCAAAAGCTGAAGGAACTGGAGATAGAGAAGTGAAAGGAGTCATATTTGATCTAGACAACACTTTAGTCAATTTTGTTGAGGCGAAACTCATCGCCTGTGAAGAAGTTGTGAATTATCTTGATAGAGATGATCCGAAGGAACTCTTCGATCATTTCTTAAACGGACATTACGATATAGAGGATCCACAGAATATCAAGGACTATCTTGAAGCGAATGGTATACATGATGAAGATGTTTTTGATAGGTGTTCAGAGATATACAGAACGACCAAACTGGAGAATATAGAGCTCTACTCCGGAGTTAGAGATGTTTTAGAGGAACTGCGTAAAAGGGACATAAAGATAGGGCTAGTGACCGATGCGGAAAGTGACGATGCGATAGACCGCCTGAAAAAGGTCGGTCTTCTTGATTCCTTCGATACGATAGTAACTTTTGATGAAACTGGAAAGAAAAAACCGGACCCAAAACCATTCCTTCGCTGTCTCGATGAGATGGGATTAGAACCCGAAGAGGTTTTTCTCATAGGAGATAGTCTAGACAGGGATGTAGTTCCCGGGAAAGAGATCGGGATGGTTACAGTTCACGCGAAGTACGGAGACGATAATTATATGGAAGAACGTAAGGTAGAGGCGGATTATTCTATTAGTGGGGTGAGTGAGTTGATGGACGTTTTGGGATAATTGATTGAAAATGTTTTTTAGATATAGCTCAGAACTGTTTGGTCTAGGATTCATTTGATGCTTGCAAAATTTGCTATACAATTTATTAGAGAGGACATAATAATCTCCACCAGATAGGCATATTTAATGATAAAGAATATATAGTCTATTCATCTTTTCAACTATGCCAATGAGGGACATAAAAAAAACTAATGTAGATAATATCTTGGTAAATCAAGCATCTCCAGAAAAGTGTGCAGCCATATTACTTTCAACTAAACCAGGGGAGATGAGAGATGTTGATAAGATATCTGAAAAACTTAAAATGAGAGCCGTAGAGATAAATGGGAAATGGGGAGAAAGATATATTCGATTTAATTTGAATAGACTATCAGATTTAGGTTTGCTTGAAAAAACGAAGGAAAATAACAAAATTCATTATGCATTAACATCTGAGGGTAAAAATGCTAAAGATTTATTGATATATAATGAAGAGCTCTTCTACGATTATATGCATTATTTGCATATGAAATCTGCTTTCGAAGAAGAAAAAGACGGATATTTTTTAACATATTTTTTGATATTAAGAGATATATATGAAAAAGGCGTTGTTAGAACTCAGAAGGAAATAATATCAGATGTGTTTAAAGAAATAAAAAATATTTTAGGTGAAAATATTGCATTCAAGAAATCACAAAATAAAACTTCTGTAGGTAAAACTAAAAGGTGGGTTAAGGAACCAATGACACCCCCTTTCTTAATTGATAAGGAAGTTAATTATAGAAAAGATGTAGATCCATTTGTAATTTTAATGAGTATAAGTTCATATTACTTAAAGGAAGGTATACCATATAACACACCAATAATACTAAATGATGAAACAAAAAAAGAAATTGCTATGATGGGGTTACTAGATGAAAAATATTTTTCTTCCAACATTGACAAAATGTCCAATATGCTTAGGGATGTTTACATCAGAGATACGGTAAACGGAAAAACTTTAACTCTTGAAAAAAAATTTGATGTAGAGGGTATATTATGAGTAAATATGCTGATTTAATTAATCGGTTGAAAAGTAAATCCGATAAAAATTGGCTTACCAAATCTCAAATGCATGCATTTGAGACTATAAAAAAATCTACTAATCACAGAGTTATCAACATCTTTGGGAAAGAAGGTGTGGGAAAAACCTTCCTTGGATGGGTTTTAGAAAAAGAAAATATCGCAAAGTATTTTGTTGATCGGGATTCAATGGAAAAGATTGATAATAGTGTAATAACCATTGATAATTTTCCTCCAGATAGGGATGCTCATAGAAACTTTAGGAGGAAAATGGGCATGAGAGGAATAGAAAAAGCTATTTTAATCACGAAACCGTTTGCTATACCCGATGATGTAAAAAAGGTCGAACTAAATTTTGATGATGAAGATAGAAGAAAATTCAAAAGCAATTGTTCAAAAAATTTAAGGGTGCAATTTCGGGATGAAAGTGATAATTATAACATGCACGAATTATTAAAGAAAAACATATGGAGTGAATAAAATGATGGAAAAATTAGAAGATATATTGAAAAAAGATCCAATAATAGGTACCGCAAAAGCTAACGACATTAAAAACAGTCCAGCTAATATAGATGATTATTATTCCCTCCAAGCAGTTACTCATATGCCTATTGGAAAAACTAATGATTATTTTGAAAAACTGACGAGATATTACAAGAAAAACAAAAGTACTTTTATAGGAGGGGTCTGGGCTGATTATGGTCTTGGGAAAACTAGTTTGATAATCTATTATTGGTATAAATCTCAACAAGAAAATATTTTTGCTATCCCCCCGTATGCTTGGGACAGTCTGGAAGATAATTTAGATGTAGTATACAGTTGGTGTAAATATAAACTCGATGATAAAAATCTTTTAGAGGATATTGAGGAAATTTATAATGAATATAAAAAGGAAGGCCTAGAGGATGAAATAGAGAAAACTAAAGAAGAATTAGGTATTCCATATGAAAAAGCAAAAAATTATGTAAATGAAAGAGTAGAGAGTGGACAACTAAGAGTAGATATCCAAGTAGAGGAATTATTAGATTTTTATGCAGAAGTGTCTGAGGTTTTAAAGGAAGGTAAATATGAAGGTTTACTGATATTTGTAGATGAATTACAACAAACGGTAGATGCAAATAAAATGACTTTTAGAGATATGGCGGGATATCTTTTCGACTTAGCTGATGGAATGTTATCGAAAAATGGTGATTTTGGAATATTTTTTGGTATGCCGCTCTCCTTCCATGCTCGATTAAGCAAAAATAGAAGTGATATAACAGATAGAATAAATGATAGAGATTGTTTCATAAATCTAGGTGAAATGTATTCTAAAGATTTTGCAGAAAAGTTATGGGGAAAATATGTTGATAAATTCGAATTAGAAGAGGTAACTGACGATGTTGTACTAGATGAAACTTTAGAGTCAATAAACCAAGTTACTGATAGCACAAGAAGAGATTTAGGAAATGGTCCTAGGTCAGTTATTTCAGCTTTTAATATGATGGTCTCTCATTATAAAGATCAAAAAACTCCATATACTCCTTTTGATTTTGTCGAAGACTGTTTAAATGGAGAAATAAAGTTAGGAGATAAGTCAACTTTTGTTAAAAGAGTAAATGAACTTTTAACCCAAGAATTTGTGAAAGATTATTATGAATTTGAAAAAGTTGTAAAGTTTCTTTCAGCATTCCCTCGAGGGACAACTAAACAAATTGAAAGTAGCTTTGATATGAGAGATAGTATCAATAAATTTATAAAAGAGACAGGAGGAAGAGGAAACGTCGTTTCTTCACATCATCAGCAAGGACATCGATTACAGAAATTGAGAAGAGAGGATGAAGAGGGTCCTACCCAGGATAGAATAAAAGAAAATATATCTTACTTCTATCAAACTTATGCTATAGATTTGCGAAGTCTTGAAAATGCAACAGAATCATTTATAGAGAATATAATCTCGGATATATTTCAAAAAACGACAAGTAAAAAATTAAATGGATGGAAATATCTAAATAATTGGGAAGAAAAATTTGAAGGGGTTTATGAAAACACAATTAAAGGAAGGTTTAAAACAGGAAAGAAATATCCTGATAGAAAAATAAAAATTGAGGTTCTTTTGTCAGAAAATGAGAAAAATTTAGACAAACAAAGAAATTATGATTTTTCCTACAAAAATGCGGAAGATCCTTTGGACTTTGTATTTAGGTTTCTACTAAATCCCTCTGCGGAAGAAGAAGATAGAAAAGGAGAAATTAAGATTGAAAACGATAGAATTGTAAAATTCTATTTGAATCCCTTCTACTATAACGAAACTAAAAATTTACCAGAAAAAATAGACAGCGTAGTTGAAGAAAGAGATCAAATTCCCTTTTTGTTCCTAAATCTGCTTGACCATATGGAAGATGTGGAATTAGACCCTGATGATGCCGATGAGTGGGATTTTTACAAAGACAAAATTAAAAAGATTATAATAAGAAACATTTTAAATGATGGACTATTAGATATAAAAAATTCTGACATTGAATTAGATAATACTGGAGATATATTGATTAAGGATTTATTCTACTTGATATGCGAAAAGACTTACCCCAATTACGAAACCATAATGCTTTCAGCAGATTGGGAAAAGAAAGTTAATAGATACAAAAAAGTTCTATCAATGGATAATATACCGTTGGGCGTTAAGAGAGGGAATAAGCCTCTTGAATTTAGGGAGGAGGCCCCTCCTCAAAAAGACCCCAAGAAATTTAGTAAAGAAAAGATAGCAGAGCAATTTGGGCTTAAACAATATTCTACATTCGAAATATGGATGGAAGATCTTAAACCTTTAGTTGATGCAGAAAATTGGAAAAACAACGGTGAAATTTATTTAAAAAAGCATCCAGTTGAAAAAGAAATCGAAGAAAGACTTGATAATTCTAACGAAGAAGAAATGTTTGAAGGAGAAAAATGTAAATACATAAATGGAAAAAATTTCTTAAATCAAAAAATGAAAGAAGGATATAGATATGACGAATTAGCTAAAATTTTAAAAGATATCGGAATATCAAGGAAGTTATATGATTTTGATTACTCTAAGAGATATGTGAGGATATATCAGCGACCTGTAAGTATCGAAGATAAAAAACAAAAATTAGAAAAGGAATTTAATAATTTATCAGAAGATAGAGAAAAATTGGCAACAAATATACCTGATTACGAAAAAGAACCTATTCGAGATATTGAAGCAGATGTAGAAAGTGCAGATAATGAGGAAGAAATTGAAGAAGTCCAAGCGAGGATAGAAAACAGGAGGAGAGCAATTAACAATTTTATAATAAATCATCTTGAAAATAAAATCAGAAAGTTGAAAAATGAAAGTAAAAGACTGAGTGGTAATTTTAATCCAAAAAAGGGAAAAATAAAAAGAGTACTTGATTCTGAATTTAGTTCTCCTGCTAGTTGGAGGAAAGAGATTGAGGAAATCAAAAACAAATTAAAAAAGCAGAGATTTAATATTAATGGTGACATAACTGATTTAGAGAGAAAAACTGAAAAATTATCTGAAGAAATCAATCGATTTAAAAAGAAATATGGAGATAAAGACGTAAATAAATTCATTGATTTGGAGGAAAGGGTTAGTAAAGAATTAGAAAACGTGAAAGATGAATTAATCCCTGAAGTTAAACAATATAAAAATCATATAGAGTATCTTGAGAAATTTTTGAAGATTGATGAACTTTACAAGACAGCATTTGAGAAGGCAAATACTATCGAACAAAACTTAGATGATAAAAGTATTAAAAATGAATATGAGAACCTTTCTGAAGAGTTAAAAATTGAATTAGAAGAAAAAAGAGAGGGCTATCTAAAGAGATATGAAAACGAAAAGAACAAAATCCAAGAATTAATCAAAAAAGCAAAGAAGAAAATCAAAGGATTTAGAGAAGAATTTCTTGAGCAAAAGGAATTTTTAGAAGAAAACATAAAAAAGATTGATTCTACAGCATCCCAAATACGAACTAATTTCTCTGAAGAAAACGTTGAAGAAAGCTATAGAAGTCTTGGGGATGAAGTAAACGAAATATTCGAATCTATAATTAACAATAAAATAGAAAAAGTAAAAGAGCTTCAAACTGAGATTGAATACATTAGAGATATTCTAGGTGTAGAAGATGAAGTTGAAAATTCTGAACTAGATAAAAAGGCCAGAGAGCTTGAAAGTACTTTAGAAAGTTTATCAGAAAAATTCAATTCTGGTATTTTCTCAAAACCTAATGAGGAAAAAAGAGAAGAAGTAAGTGAAATTGTCGAAGAGTTAGATCAAAATAATAAAGATATTCGTAATATAATTAAAAAAACCAGAGAGTTAAGACAGCCTGAGAAAGTAGATGAGGAAGCAAAAAAATTGTTAGACTTGGTATCTGAAAAGAAAAACTTGAAAGAAATAATCCTAACTATATCAGAGCAGGAAGAAGATATTGAATTAGAAGATGTTCTTGAAATGTTAAAAAGATGCTTTAAGAAAAGACAAATAAATATTATAGTTGAAAAGGAGAAAAAATAAAAGGGAATGTCAATGGAATTACAAAAAGTCAAAGATAAACTAAAAAAAGGTCCGTGTATAATTGATAAAAACAACTTAAACTGGATTTATTTAGATAACGTTGTTTTCTATGAAAGGTCTGAAGATTTCGATAAAGTAATAGATGACATAAATGAAGTCTTACCCTTAGATAAGAAAATTTTAATTGATAACGATTTAGGAAAATTATCTAGAAGAATACCCTTTGTAAATTTAAGTAAAAAAATAAACAGAGTAGAACTAAATAAAAAAATTTTTGAAAACTATGAGAGCGCAAAAGAACTTTTACCGAGACAATCTAATTTATATAAAAAAATTTTAGAAGTTCCAGATTATGAAACTATTTTTTTATTAATTATTGATGGATTATCGTATGAAAGAGCAAAAAATTACTTTGATTGCAAACCAGTATTAGTTGATGGGATTACAAAAACAAAGGAATGTATGAAAAGAATTGTAGGAGAAGCTCCAACAATAGCAGAGAGAATGTTAGAAAAAGATAGAGATAATATTTATGGATATTCATATTGGTCTAGAGAGGAAGAGGAGTTGACTAGAGAAATTTTTACTCCAATCCCTGAAGAAGATTTTATGGTTTACAAACAGTTTGATGAAGTAATCAAAGATCTAAAAAATAAAAATTTAAATCAAGGCTTTGTACAAATTATATTGAACGGTTTAGATGGTTATTGTCATAGTCATAGGGATTATCCACCAATCGATGCTCTCTTGAAACAGCAATTACAAAATAATCTAAGAAAGCTAGAAAAATTCTGTAAGAGGAAAAACATAAGTTCTACTATATTCATGACTTCTGATCATGGAATCCTATGGGAAAGAAATAATAATTTTGAGATAGTTAACGAATTCAATTTAAAAGATAAAGGCAAAAGGTATACATCGGGAAAAATTATGAGAGACATCACTAAAGTCTTTAAAGATCAAAAATATACTGCTTTTAAATACCCTTATATTACTCAAAAAATAAAAAGAAACGAATGGGGAGTTCATGGAGGGCTTTCCTATGAGGAAAATATAGTTCCACTAATAAAAAAAGAGGTTTAAAAAATGTTAATAGGAAAAACCATAGAAGATGGCGATGCTATAAAAGAGAAAGAAATTAACGATGAAAAATCCAGGCGTATTTTAGTTTGCGGTAAGACTGGATCAGGAAAGTCATATTCAATTGGTGTTCTATTAGAAGAAATAATTGATAAGGATGATACAATCCCAGTGGTTATAGATCCTCAGGGTATTTATTGGACAATGGCTCAACCTAATCAAGAACAAGAGTCTGAACTTTGGGAGTGGGATTTGTATGCTGAAGGTGAAAATGTAAATTTATTGGTTCCAGGAGATCCTATAGAAAGGTATGGTGGAGAGGATATTGTACAAAGAATAGAAGAAAGAGGTGCTAAAGTAAATTCTTTAAAAATAAACCCCTCAGACTTGAGTAATGAGATGTGGGTTGATTTGTTCGACCTAGATATAAGTGAATTGATGGGTTCTACTCTTTATAAAGCTGTTAAAAAAGCTAGATCTGATGTAGGTAAAGATTTCATAATTGATGATATAGTTGATAAAGTTTCTAAAATAAAAACTCATGACAAAACTAAAGAAGCTGTATTAAGAAAATTGGATATAGCACAAGGATGGGACATATTTGAGAAAGTTAGCTATACTGAAATTGAAGAGCTGCTAGATCCAAATGCAATAAATGTAATTGATTTACAGACACTAGAGCCTTCTAGATATGGTTTGAGAAATTTAGTAGTTGCTGTACTTCTAAAATTCTTATTTAGAAAAAGATCGGTAGCTAGGAGAAGAGAAGCACTCGATTTGGGTTCAGATATGAAAAAAATTTGGTTAGCTATTGATGAGGCACATAACTTTTGTCCATCTGGAAAATCTACACTATCTAATGATATTATAACCCGTTGGGCAAAAGAGGGAAGACAACCAGGTCTTTCACTGATTGTTGCTTCTCAACAACCTTCAGCTATAGATTCAGATGTATTAACTCAGTGTGATGTTAGAATTATTCATAAGTTGACCAATAAAAAAGATATCCGCTCTATAAATGCTTTATCTGAAGACTATATATCAAATGATATAAGTCATTATATAAATAAACTCTCAAATGTTGGTGAAGCCGTAATAATCGACGATCAACAGGAAAGTATTGATATTTCCAAAATTAGACCTCGCAAGACAGAACACGGTGGTTGGGGAGCTTAAGAAATAAGTCGTATAAACTTTGAGTATCGTAATTCCTAAACTGATTAGATTCAACAGAAGAAAATCCTTAATATTTATCTAATATCTCATCACAATTAGTTTAAGGCTGATATTCTCCTCTGAACCTTTCTGGTCTCTCAATCATAGCGATATTTTTTGCTTCCGAAAGGAGGTCATGATTACCGGCTTTAATATTTAAGAAACCATTGAAGGGATCATTTCTGCCTAATTTTCTATAAAGATAGCCTCGACTAGGAGGGTGATACCAGAACCTGTAGTTAATGTCCTCTACAAGATACAGATAATGAATCATTAGAAGAAATCCTTCCGGATTATAATTAAACTCAATATTTTTACTTCTTAATTTTGAACTATATTCATCTATAATGTCTAGAATATCTCTTTTTGCTTTCCATATCTCGTAAATAGCCTTTGTAAAAATCTTATCCGTCTCTTTATTTTCGAAGTAGGTTTTGCTTTCTGAAAATATCTTTGTAAAAGCTGGCTTTGGTTCTTTTTCGCTGAATACTATCGATTTATCTTCATCTTCTGGAGCATGCAATTCAACATAAAAATCTTCACAATCTTTAAATCCAGGTCTAAACAAATAAACCTTCCAACCTTCCTTGTTTTCGTATACCAATTTTTTAATTTCACCTTCATCAAACCCCTTATATCCATAAAGGTTACTTCTTATATTTTCAATCAATTTGAATTTTCTGATTTCAAAAGCACCATCATAACTCCCCTCATTCTTTTCAATCCGTTTTGTATTAGAGCATCTAGGATGTTTCATAAAGGTTAAATATATATTAGAATTCATATCATGTAAATGTAAATTCAAAGCTAAGTCTCTTTTTTCAGCTTCCTCAACAATTTTAGAATCTAAATTTATATTCTCTTCAATCTTGTTGATAGGTATAAGTCCCGGAGGTCTATCGAAATTGTAGAGTTCTGAAAAATCTTTCTTGGTCTTTAACTTAAGCAAAGCCTTTGTACCAGTTAATGCACCTGTTTCAAGAGGTAAATCTCCCATGCTCTTGTTTGTTCTACTCCCCCCGGGGAGTAGCATTTCTGATATATCATCCATATAGGATGATAATTCATTTCTAATCTCCTCTTCGGAAAAGCCACTAATAAGAGCTGTTACGCTTTCAATCTCAGAGTCCTCATTTATACTATAGATAGTTTGAGAACTATAATTGAAAATATTCCCATGTTGGTACGGATGTATTATATTTAATAATGCGAGATCTTGTAACTCAAAATCATAAATCTCCAGATCTTCTAAAATATATTGTTCCCAAAAACTACAATTACAGTCATATTTTTTATTCTTAGAACAATCATATATTTCTTCTGTATAAACTATTCTATCTGCTATTTGATTCAAAGGGACTTTTCTCTTTGTCAGAACGCGATAATCATATCCTTCTTTTTCTGTAGGCTCAACCCTTGCCCGAACAAATTTCCACCCTTTATTGCCTAGTTTGTCTTTTACCAGCCATGTAATTTCCCTTCTAGCGATTTCTTGCAAAAATTGGTTATCTACTTCCCTTCTCAATTTGAAATATATTTTATTGACTGACATACCGCAGAAAGTCCTTTATAAATTATTTTAATATTATTTATTGATAAATCACTTTAAAAGTTAATTAAATATAAACTAAAAGTGTATTATGACTAAACTACCAAAAGATTTAATTGGGATTACCAGTTTCAAAACTTAGTGTAAAAATGGGACACCAAAGCAGACTATACGAAATCGAAAAAAGGGAACCAGAGCTAGTACATACAAAAGAGATAGCAGGTAAAGAAATAGAATATAAAGAGGGTGTGTTTTGGATACAAAAACAAAGACAGTTTCATAGTTTGCATTATGTGACCCCTTATCAAGCATCTTTCCCTCCACAAATTCCTGGATATTTTATTAACTTTTATACAGACGAGGGGGATACGGTTTTGGATCCTTTTTGTGGTCGAGGAACTACAAATCTAGAAGCCAGGTTAAGAGGAAGAAAAAATGTAGGTGTAGATATTTCCCCTTTAGCTTTAGAAATAGCTAAGGCCAAATTAGAACCAGTTACTTATGAAGAAGTGGATGAAAGACTAAAAGAAATGAATTTAGAGGAGGACCGAAGAGAAGGTTTTGAAAAATTTAAAGAAATATACCATCCATTTACCTATTCTCAAATTTTATCTATTAGAGATAAGTTAACAGATAAACCAGTAGATAGATTAATTAGAGCAGTAATTCTAGGAAGATTACATGGACATTCTACAGGGTTCTTTTCGGTATATACCTTTAATGTAATTTCACTCAAACCTGATTCTATTAAAAAACAAAATGAAAAACACGATACTGAGCCAGAAAAAAGAGATATTCTTCCAAGAATACGTAAAAAAGCAAAAACCGTACTCAAGGATAAAAATGATGTAAAAACCCCATGGGAATTGCATCAAGCCGATTCTAGAGATTTGCCTGTGGAGGATAATACTGCCGATTTAATAATTACTTCACCTCCATTTTTAGATAAGATTGATTACGTGGGCGATAATTGGCTTAGATTATGGTTTTTAGGATATGATCAAGAAGATAGGGATGAGCTAAGAGAAAAAATTGTAATGACTTCAAGTCTTGATGAATATAAAGAATTCTTAAAAGATAGCATGCTAGAGATGAAAAGAGTAATGAAACCAAACAAACCTTGTATCATTGAAGTAGGGGATGTGAGTCACGGTGGAGGCAAGGTTAATTTGGAAGAGATTATTATTGAGCTAACCGACGAAGTTGGGTTTGAAATTGACGGGGTGTTAGTGAACCATATAGATTCTCCCAAAATATCTAAAGCGTTTAGTGAAGAAAGCAAAAACAAAGGTACAAATACCAACCGTTGCGTCATTATGAAAAAATAAAATTAATCAAGTCTTTTTACAATCCATTCTCCAGTATCTGTTAGCTCATATAAACGTCCCTTTTTTTTCTCAGGGGTTATACATTCTACAATTTCTTCTTTTTTAAGCTCTTTTAAGAGATTGCTAATATGGCTCATTGAGAGGTCTAACTCTTCAGCTAACTCAGACGGGGTACGTGGTTTTTCATAGACCTCTTTTAAAATACTCTGTCTATGATTACTTGAAATTACAAACGCATACTTATCCCAATTCATAGTTAAATCTTAGTATTTTATTACTACACTCTTAGTTAATCTTTTTTGCAGTTTTGAATAAGAGCTATTTTTCCTCGCTCTCGTAAACCCTTTCATAGCTAAGAACCAAATTTTCGTCCTTTTCATTCACCTTTATCTTAAATATATCTCCCTCGTTTATATCGTGTTCTCTTACAATCTCTACAGGAATAGTTATGTCTAATGAATCAGCACCATGATGAATTCTAGCTTTAACGGTTTTAGCCATTAGACTGTAAAACAATTCTTCACATTTTTTATTTTCTGTGCATTTTTCACAGTTAATATGAAAGAAGAAGTCCAAATTATGGAATTTAGAATCTAAATTAAGTGATTAAGCATGGATGAACATATAGTTGAACAATACCATAATTTGGATATACCTAAATCAACATTAGATGAAATTCATAGTGAACTCAAATTACCCTCAGGTTCCTTAATAAAACTAGCAAGAGATAAAAGAATAGATGCCTTAAATGAAGCTTTAAATTGGGAAAAAGGAAAAAATCAAGAAAACAGGAAAGTAACTAAATTGTATTCTTTTGAAAATGGGTTTTCTGTGGCAGTCGCTAAACCTGGGAAAGAAGCTGCACCGGATTATAGAGGCTGTAGATACTATGCTGGAGAAAAGAAAGGAGAAAAAACGAACAATCCTAATGATATGAACCCTCAGATTTTAAAAGATGGAGAAAAATTTGGCAAAGATCTGACATTTGAAGATATGTTTGAGAAAATAGAAGGTCTTATGCATGCTGATTTATTTGGATTAGAACTTATGGGTATGCTATTATTTCGAGCTTCATTTATGCTTGATCATGAAAAAGACGACAATGGAAATTATAGATATTACCCCCCTAACGAAATCGTCTATAGATTAGAAAATAGGATTCCTCAAGTTGACGGCATACCTACAAGAGTTTTACTTCATTTCTTAGTGGTATTATCACTAAATGAGGATGTTAAAGTATACACACTGGGGTATAAGGACTTAAAGAAGTCCTATGGAAGAGTAAATACTCTACTTACGTTTTCTCACTTGATTGCTGTATTTTTAGAAAGGAGATCTATTGCTCGATTTGCAGGCAGTTTTGCAAGACCTCCTTCTGGAATGGCTCCTTTACCAAGAACAAAAGTTGACGAATACTTTCCCTTGTTGTCTAATGAATGGAATCAAGTCAAATTGAATGACCTATAAATCATTTAAAAAATCTAGATTAGATATTAATTCTTAATAGAATAAACTAATTGACGACTTTTTAGATTTCAATTATTATCTATCATCTAAAGTTCTCTTCGATATATTTGATAGTTTCTTCAGTATTCAATGGAACTGAAGAACTACCTCTTCTGACAAAAAATTCCCTATCATTACCATAGTAAACCGGATCGGGACTTGAATCTACAGAAACTACACAAAGTTCTTTATCATTAAATTCAACGAATTCTAGTTGGGTATACATCGAAGCGAATGATTCGCTCAATTTATCAGCTATAGCTTGATTTAGCTGTAGTTCGAAATTATCCTTACTATTTATTATTTCTATATCTCTTTTGATGCCTTTAATTTCTTTATCTTCATCTTCCACTCCAATGATCAGGGTACCTCCGTTTGAATTCGCAAATGCAGCAATTTCTTTAACAGCATCATCTGTGAGCTCCGTATTTGCCTGGTCTTGGTAAACATCGTACTTAATTGTCTCCTTAAATTCTATTCTATCGTTTTCTCCTCTTTTTATAAGCTCCAAGATTCTTTCTCCTTTTTTCTTTTCCGGTTTTGATCCAATTGAGTCTATGAAATCGTTAATCCCATCTGCTATCATTTTTCTTCTCTTCTTTAAAAACTCCTCATAGTTTTTGAGTTCCCAAAGCTCAGGATTATCTGGTATAAATTGGGATTTCAAAGTTTCCGGATATTCATCATTAATTTTATGAAGAAAGTTCTCTGGTAAGCCTTCAAAAATTTCTAAGTTATCCTTTGATGGTAAAAATACCATATTTCCAATCTCATCGACCCTTTTTTTTCCTAGGTAAAGTTCTTCTTGTAATTTAGATTTTGGAAAAATGTGGTGGGAGAACAGCTCAAAATCCCCACTAAAGGATTCACCAGTTTTCCAATCTACAGGACCATTTGCCCTTATGATAATTTTAACCATATTATATAATCCCTGATCACTTTCATCTACACCATCTAAATCAAAAGGACGAACCTCTATACGCCCGTTTTCTCTTTTCACTTCTTTAACCAACTCTTTAGTTGGTTGTTTTCCAATTTTTAATAAGGAAAGGTCTTTTTCCAATTTTTTATTGGTTGAATGATCATACCTAGACCATATTAGGGCAGTATAAATCCATTTCAAGAAGTCATTTTTTTCGTTTCTCGTCAATTTTCTGTCTTTTTCATCTAAATAAGCTACGAATGGAATCAAAATGGACAAATTACTCAAATAACTAGAATTAGGCATATGAGCTTCATTTTTTAGGAAGTTTGTGATAAATCCCAATATGTCTTTTATGTCTTCCCATTTTTCCATTAACCTCTCTTTTGGGGTATTATTGGCTTTCTCATAAATCATTTCTCCGGTAAGCACACTAACGAGGCATTTTACATAAAATCTCAAACCAAATTTGAATCCTTTCTCAGCCATTTTAAACTGAAAATCTTTGATTTCTCTTCTAATATCATCCCATTGAGCGGTCATATAAGCTAAAGTTAGATCTGCATCAGCAAGTTTTGTACCTTCTGAATTTATCCTTTCAAATAGTTCTATCGCCTGATTGAGCTCAGCAGATTGAGAGAGCTCTTGAACAGGTAAAAATTGTTTTAAGATACTCTCAACTTTACCTTTGTGTTGAGCATATATTTTTGCTTTTCCAGATGCTTTTTCTACTCTTTTTGTTCCTATATTCTTATTTAAAATATCAATAATATTTAGCTCATCTTTGAAAATTTCAGTCAATTTAATCCATTCTGAATCTTCTTTAATTGTACTATCTTCGTATCTAAATTTTCCATTCATCAAATTAAAGTATAAATCACGAGGATCATTTTGTATATCCTCTTCATCATAATAAGGTGGTATTTTGTCTTTAGTTAGGAGATAAAGCACAGTCAACCTTTGCTGTCCATCTAATAGAACTTTAAATGAGGCATAATCCTCTCTATCAATTGCATCGTTTTTTATTTTCGGAGGCTCTTGAGTAACCCATATTGTAAAACTACCAATAGGGTATCCTTTGTATAATGATTCTATCAAATTTTTAGTCTGATTCTTTCTCCAGACAAATTCTCGTTGAAATTCAGGTAGAACTATCTCATTTGATTCAACTTCATCAAGTATCTTTTCAATAGATTTCATTTCTAATAAACACCATCTCGCACAACTGAGAGTATAAAGGAAATAAATAATCTTTGTCTTTTATTCTAAATTTAGTTGTGTAGTATCTATTTTCTAAAAATAAACGTTCCTGATAAAATTTTAGAGAATTTATTCAAGAAATTTAAAACACTAATATGACATTTGGATACCTTGCTTTTTCTTACCTATCAACTTTACCCGTACCACCACATACACTACATTCCCCAGTTCCCTGGCACTTAATACAGTATTCCTCTATCAGCCCTAATCCGAATAAACCATCCTCCTCATGACCAGTCCCATCGCACCTAGAACATTTTCCTGTTCCGTCACATTCTTCACATTTTTTTCTCATCTGCATCAGCTCCCTATACTAGATTAAACAAATACATCACCGCATTATAGATTTTGACCAAAAATACCTTGAATGCTCTTTCCAGGAGCTTATCCACTGTCTCTTTCACTCCGTCTATAGGCTCTCCATACTGGGCTGAGTTCTTCCAACCTTCGTATTTGAACAACGTTCTGTAGAAGTTTATTGCAACTGCTTTGGTCATATTTTTTCCTCATTTATGATAATCATTTCAATCATATTTTCAGGTTCGGGATCCAGCTCTAGCTACACCAACCAAGTAAGTACAGCGTAGCCCTTATTATACAGTGCAGTAGGAATAGCAATGGTTACCGTGGACACTTCGAAACCCAACTCATCGGCATAATCTTTCAATGCATCCTCTAACTTCAGGTAATCTTTGTTCCACTTCAGATAGCTTCCTTTTAGTCCTATCTTTTCCATATAGTCGGTGACGCGCTCGTCAAGTATCGCTAGCCCTTTCGTGTAGCCGACACTCGTCAGGAAAACACTGCTCTGCCTCAAGCCGTACCCGACTACTTCTCTCTTCAATTTCCGACGCACCTCTTCACCGTTGCCTGCGGATTCCAAGATGTCCTTTATCGAACCGGCCTCTAACTTCTGTGCATCCTTGACGATCCAATCTGCCTTTGATTTGTAATTATGGCACCCGTACATCTTCTGAGCAATCTTTTCCTTAGATCCATCCGGATTTCGCCTTATCTTTTTCCTGTCCAATAACCCTGCTTTCTTGATCCTGTTGAGATAATAGGCAATCTGCTTGGATCTTAAGCCGGAGGCAACTATGTAGAACACTAGTTGCTCCCATAGTTGAGATTCTGACATCTTAGTATAATCCTTTCCGAAAAAATCCTCGTCTATCCCGCAGAACATGAGTTGTATCTTACCTGTCCTGCAAACTTTACGGAGTTCGTTCTCGAGCTCTCGAGGTGTTGGAACACCTTTGGATTCCTGTTCTATCCCGAATATCTTGCTCAGAAGACCCATGCTATCATCCCGGGCATCGCCCTAAGTTATTTCTTTCGAAGTGAAGGATATTATTCATTA
>SL_8KL_010_SEDDRAFT_10001549_pt1 | contig 19925 bp, 16 predicted proteins | sample SodLakKL_010_SED_4_FD_11160 | JGI IMG/M metagenome (IMG submission 11160)
GTGAATCGGGTGGGGCTCGAACCCACGACCCACGGCTTAAAAGGCCGTTGCTCTACCAACTGAGCTACCGATTCAGGCAATTTTCAAAGACTTTAAATATAGCCATGATCAGGCTTTTTTTCAAGAGAAAATCACAGCTTGGAAAGAAACCTGACTTTATGATACTTTGTGGTTAGTTTTACTGGCGGACAGCAGGCCGGGCACATGGTTACATCCCATGCATCCTGCCGGCCCATGACGGTCCTTCGGCTTTGCTGTTACCAGAGTCACTGTTACAAATCCAAATACTATGGCATCCATATTCACAAAAATAATCAACGGCGAGATACCGTGCTACAAAATCGCTGAAAATGAACGTTTTTTCTCCTTTCTGGATATCAATCCAGTCAGCAAAGGGCATACCCTCGTAATCCCCAAAAAAGAGATCGACTATCTGTTTGACCTGGAGGATGCGGACCTTGGGGACCTCATGGTCTTTGCCAAAAGCGTGGCTCGTGCCATTGATGTGTCGCTGGCGCCAATGCGGACCGGAGTGCTTGTAGATGGCCGGGAAGTTCCTCATGCGCATGTGCACCTGATCCCGATCTATGATGAGAAGCAGAAAACGGCACTCAGCGAGAAAATAGAGGTATCGAAAGAGGAGATGGCCCGGTTGGCCGAGAAGATCGGCAATGCATGGGAGCCACCGCTATGAAGATCCTGATACTGCACGGCCCGAATCTGAACATGCTCGGTCGACGTGAAAAGGAGCATTACGGAACCGGTGACCAGGAGGGGTTGCAGCGTTTGCTGTCGGACCATTTCCCGGGTTTCCGGTTTGAATTGTTTCAGAGCAATCACGAAGGTGAGCTTGTGGATCGCATCCACAAGGCCGTTGACCAGGAGTATGACGGGGTGGTCGTTAATTTTGGTGGCCTGACCCATACGTCTGTCGTGCTGCGGGATGCCCTGAGTTTGCTGCCGCAGGACCGGATTGAGGTACATCTGTCGAATATCCACGCGCGTGAATCGTTCCGGCACAACTCCCTGACGGGCGGCGTCTGCCGCGGATTGATCAGCGGATTCGGGTTCTACGGCTATGTCATGGCCGTGGACGCCCTGCGTCAGAAACCATAAGGGGATATTACGTGGGCAAGCTGCGCGAACTCTTTTCCGACACACTGGTATATGGTATCAGCAGTATCGCTGCCCGCTTCATCAATTATCTGCTGGTCCCCTTTTACACCAAGTTTTTTGATCCGGCGGCTTACGGGATCATCGGCTTGATCTTCGGGGGCATTGTCTTTTTGAACGTCCTGTTCACATTCGGGATGGAATCCTCCTATCTGCGGTACGGGGCAAAGCGCGAGCGGGCCAGTGATGTCTTCACATCCATCCAGGTGACGGTTTTTGGAGGGGCGTCACTGCTGCTGCTGGTCTCGTGGCTCTTTATGCCTTTACTGGCACCGTTATTCGGCCTCGATGCGTTTGTATCGGTGCAACCGGGGGAGATTACCGGTCCGACAGCCGCCTTGGGGCTTCACCCGTTCACCGGGGAGTCCCTGTTCTATCTGATGCTGGCCATTCTCTGGCTGGATGCGTTGTCCGTGGTACCCTTCGCCGAGCTGAGGATGGTACGCAAGACCCTGACCTATGCCCTGATCCGGCTGGGCAACGTGATCGTGAATGTCACGCTGAATCTCTACCTGGTGATGGGGGCTGGATGGGGAATCGAGGCGGTGCTGGTGAGCAATGCCATCGCTTCGTTCCTGACGGTTCTGGTACTCGGCTGGTTTACCTCAGACCTGTACCGGGGCGGCTGGAAACGCGAGCACTTCCGCCGGGCGATCCTGTTCGGAATCCCCTACATACCGGCCGGGCTCAGTCACGCCGTCAACGAAGTGCTCAGCCGATTTGCGGTCAACAACATGCCGCAGGAGTCGGTGGACCGGCTCTACGGTCCGCACTACACCGCTGATGACATCACCGGGATTTTCAATGCCTGCATCAAGCTGTCGGTGTTCATGCTCCTGGCCGTACAAATGTTCCGTATGGCCTGGCTGCCTTTCTTCATGCGCCAGTCTGGTGAAGAGGATGCGCAAAAAACCTTTGCCGAGGTGTTCACGTGGTTCAACATTGCGGCGGCGGCGGTGTTTATTGCGGTCGGGTTGTTCGTGGAGCAGGTAGTTCAGATCCGAATACCTCTGCTGGATGGCACCCTGATCGATTCGCGCTACTGGATGGGGCTTCATATTGTGCCCTGGCTGCTCATGGCCTACTGGTTCCAGGGCTGGTTCCTGAATTTTATGGCAGGTGTGTTTATAAAGGAAAAAATGTGGTATGTTTCCGGTATAACAATGATCGGAGCACTGATCACTTTGGCGGGAAATTTTTTGCTGGTACCCGAATACGGAATGCAAGGGGCCGTTTGGGTCAAGCTGCTGTGCTTTTTGACCATGGCGGTGCTGATTTATCTGCTTACGCAGCGTGTCTACCCGGTTCCGTATCGCATGCCTAAAAATATAATGATTGTACTGCTGTCCGGAGCGGTTGTTGCTGTTGGACATGGCTTCGGCACCGATTTTTTTGAACCTTTTTTTGCAAAAATGGTGTTGTTCGTGTTAAGTTTGGTTGTACTGGCATTCATCGGAATGACTGAAATCCAAAATCGTAAGCCAGTGAGAAGCAGATAGCAGAGATAATTACTCTCTGGGCATAAAATCATTAGGTTGTAATCTTTCACTACTATTTAAGCCATTTTTTTGGCAGTCATTAAGTAAAGGAAACTATTATTATGGGCAAATATGGCATTTATGTTGACGCAGTGAGTGTAACCATGAACGGTGGATACGGTCTCCGTTATGACATACTCCGGAAATTTGCCGGACGTACCGGTGGCAGGGCATCGCGGCTGAACGTCTATTTGGCTTATGATCGAAGCCGCGCGCGTGAAGACAACAATTACCAGGCCAAGACAGCCCGTTTCTGTGAAGTGCTGCGGGATTTTCAGTACAAGGTGATTGAACGTCCGGTGGACCGGCTCATCGACCCCGATACCGGCGAAGTGGTTTCGCAGGGTGTAGTGGATGTGGATATGACCGTGGACATCATGTCGCAGGCCGGTGAACTGGACCGGCTGGTGCTGCTGGCGCACAACGAAAAATTTGTCCGCCTGGTCAATGCCATGCAGGACAACGGGTGCCGGGTGGAGCTTATCGGTTTTGACAATATGGATTCCGCTCTCAAGCAGCAGGTTGATCTTTATGTCTCCGGATATGTGATTCCCGGCCTTCTCCCGGTGAAATCTCCGTATGAGTGGGGGGCCGTCGGGTCACGGGTGCGTGGTGTATGCTATGATTTCTCGCACAACGAGGGATATGGTTTCATGCGATATCTGGCCAAGATCAATGACAAGTTGTGGGTCACCGACTCACGATCGCCAGAATCCCCGTACTGCACGGTGTTCGCCCATGTTTCCCAGTTTGAAGCCGATTTTGATACCAGCTATCTGCCCAGCAGAGAGCTCATCTTTGAATTCGACCTGGTGGAAAACGAAAAAGGCCTTGTAGCACAGAATATCGTGCTGGTATCCGCTCCCTGATGCTGCTACCCGGGGGTCGGGTCCCGGCTTAACGGTGTTGCTCTTCTGCTCAGGTTGCCGGCCCGGCCGGCAATTAAAAGGCATCCCCTAATTATAAAGCATCCCAATAAAATAAAAGCCCTGCCGGAAACCGACAGGGCTTTTCTATGATTTCATGCCCGCATGCAGGCATCTGTATTCCTGACCTGCTACGCAAGGCGCTTCAGATCTTCCAGCCCTTTCCGCACATGGTCGGCGGACTCGTGTAGCAGTGCTTTTTCCTGCTCATCCAGGTCAATTTCAATGATCTTTTTGACACCGTCCCTGCCGAGAAGAACAGGCACGCCCACGTAGAGATCCTTGAGTCCGAATTCACCATCGAGATAAGCGGCACACGGGAATATGCGGTTCTGATCCAGCGCGATGGCTTCGACCATCTGGGCTGCAGCAGTTCCCGGAGCATACCAGGCCGAAGTGCCCATTAGGCCAACAAGTTCGCCGCCGCCGCTCTTGGTGCGCTCAATGATCACGTCCAGCTTCTCCTTGCTGATGAAATGGGTCACCGGAATACCGGAAACCGTGGTGTATCGGGGAAGCGGGACCATGGAGTCGCCATGTCCGCCAAGGATCAGCGCCTGGATATCTTTCGGCGACAGTTCAAGCTCTTCGGCCAGGAACGCACGATAACGGGCCGTATCCAGGATGCCAGCCATCCCGACCACCCTGGAGGCAGGCAACCCGCTGGTTTTCCAGGCAACATAGGTCATGAGGTCAAGCGGGTTGGAAACCACGACAATAATAGTATTCGGCGAGTGCTTGACAAGTTTTTCGGTCACATCCTTGACGATACCCATGTTGGCACTTAGCAGGTCATCGCGGCTCATGCCGGGCCTGCGCGGAAGTCCGGCCGTAATCACGCATATATCCGAATTGGCGGTATCTTCATACGAGACGGTGCCCTTGACGCGCGTGTCAAAGTTCAGGATGGGTGCGGTCTGCCACTGGTCCAGGGCGCGTCCCTTGGAGGGAAAGAACGTCTTGTCGTCTTTTTTGATTTCCAGGTCAACAGCAACAACCTCTTTTGCGAAGTCTCTTTGAGCGATGGTCAGGGCAACGGTCGAACCCACGTTGCCGCCTGCTCCTACTACAGTTATTTTCATGATATTTTCATTTTTGTTTCGGGGTTAATGAAGTAAATCGAATTCATTTTTGTTCGCGCACATCGGCACCCCACATAAGTTTGTTACGCAGGGTTTCAAAATAGCTGTGTTCTGACAGTCCAATCAGTTCGATGAAATTATCTGATTGCCGGATGTGCACCTCAGGTGATGTTTCCGGAAGCCCGTAGTTGTTTCCGTCTCCGGAAAAGAGCACCTCCTGATCGATTGGTTCTACTTTTATGGTAAGTTTCTTGTGGGAAGGCAGTACCAGCGGCCTGGTGGTCAGTGTATGCGGGCTGATCGGCGTCAAAACCATGACGTTGGTCTGTGGTAATACAATGGGCCCGCCTGTGGACAGATTATAAGCCGTGGAGCCGGTCGGAGATGAGACGATGATGCCGTCAGCCCAGTATCGGTTGATGAGCGCTCCGTCATACTCGGCTGTCAAGGTCACCATGGAGACGGTTCCTTTCCTTGAAAAAACAAATTCATTCAAGGCAAATTGCACTTCTCCGTTACTGAATTCCGCTTCCAGGAAATTTCGCCGGTCGAGATTGAACTTGCCGCTTATCACTTCCGTTAGAGCCTGCTCCATGTCTTGCCGCTGGATGTTTGCCAGGAACCCTAGCTTGCCACTGTTGATGCAGAGCAACGGCCGTTGGGTTTTGCGGGCGATGTGTGCCGTTCTGAGAATGGTTCCGTCACCGCCGATGGCCACAGTGTATTCACCGCGTTCCATGGCCTCCTTTTCACTCTCGTAAAGATGAAGATTCGTGTACCTGGAAGCGGATGGAACCGACTCAATGATTTTTCCTGCAGCATGCACCTGCAAATTCAGTATTTCCGCCAGGGAAAGGAACTCGCCGGCAGCCTGAGCTGCCATTGGGTTGGCCGGATGTAATACAATTGCCAGATGCATAAGAGGAAGAAATGATTTTCTTTTCAGGCTCTTAAAGTAGGCAAATGCGGCATCAAATAAAAGAAAAACGGAAGCTTCCGGACAGGATAACAGCGGTCTGGCAGACGTATAAAAAAGGAATCCGACCGGTTAAGTTACCACTCCATGAGCGCTTCCGGCTGCCGGGCCGATTCTGTGAGGCGGACCTGGCGCAGATCCATCCACCAGCTCAGGCTGTTGGTGCGTATACCCTCAACAGAATGGTCGAGAAGCAGGTAGCGGTCGGTTTCAATGCGCATCAGTTCTTCCGGATGCCGTTCGTGAACAGTTCCGGGAACAACGCTTTGGAGGTAATCCAGGTAGAGGAAAATGTCGCTGGAAAAAACACGACGCTGTGCCATCACCCGTTGCAGGTTGGCGTCCATGCTTTCGGTAATGACCTTTGCAAGCATCCGTGGCAACTGATCCTGGTTGAATGCCAGGACAAGGCGGTGCTCGCTGTCTTCACCGAAACGGCGGAAAACGCGGCCGATGTTGCTCTGAGTGAAGGCTTCTTCCTTGAAAGTGATGGTCAGCGAGGGATCGAACCACTCCAGTGCAATCCGTTCAGGGGTTGTGTGCCGGATCACGGAAGCCGCATCGGATCTGTCCAGGCCAAAACGGTTTCGGGTGTGGTAGCGAAGTACAACGGGATCCTGATTGGGCAGGCGCTCCAGCCGGAAACTTTCAAATGCATCGGTGCCATCGTTTTCCACACCGACTTCTGTACCGGCTTCTGTGCCGGTTTCGTTACCGTGTTCCCTGCCTGAATCTCTGCCGGCTTCGTGGCTGGTATCTGCGTCGCCTTCCAAACCGACATCTCCGCCGGAAATCCGGTCAATTGTTAGTGGACCCGCATCCACAATAGCGTTGAGTCTTCCCCGCTGGAAATGGTTGAAGAGGCGCGTCTCGTCAGTGACGTTCATCAACTCAACCCGGGAAACCAGCGGCAGGCGGCGATCCTGTTGGTCACGGCCATAGTAATGCGCGTGGCGCAGAAAAACGTGGATGGTGTCCCCGATCGAACTTTCGTATCGGAACGGGCCGGTGCCAACGGCATGCCGGTGCAGTCCTTCGTCACGGAAGCGGAAGGGTTCAGATGGATAGAGGACGGCATGAGGGGAAGCCAGCTTGGCCAGGAAGTTTTTGTCAGGCTGAAGAAGCCGGAATGCGACGGTGGAATCGCTGGTCGCTTCAACGCCTGAAATGCTCGTGACCTGACGGTCCCGCGTGAGATAGACTTCACGCTGTTCCAGGTAGAAGGGCTCGAATCCCTGGATCGTGTTCATAAAAAGGTCCGCGGCATTCGAGGGCACGTCCCGGGATGCCATCCGTTCGAAAACCCGGACGACATCACGGCTGTTGACGCGCCGTCCGCGCCCCTGTGCAAAGCTTTCATCATCATGAAAAAACAGGTCCCGCCGCAGTTGGAACGTCCAGGTGAGCGAGTCATCGGAGACCTGCCAGCGCCGGGCGGCCGCAGGGACGATCGCATCCTCATGATCAAACCGGACCAGGCCCTCATAGGCAAACTGGATCATCCGCTTGGTTGCGGTATTCAGTGCGAACAGCGGATCCATGCTCTGTATGCGGTTCGATTCGCCGATTTTCAGTACCGCCAGGCGCGGTTCCCGTTCCCCGGGAGCCTCATCATCGTCTTCCGTGATTTCAGGTCCGCGCGCTTCGCCGCCTACGACAATGGTTTCGGTTGAGGGTCCGCATGAGACCAGCAGGAAAAGTGGCAGGAGAAGTGCCAGGAGTGTGGCCGGGGAGAAAATGGACAGGAAAGAGCGGTGCGGATGGTGTGAGAAGAACGGTCTTTGCATGGAAATTCAGGATATGGGTCGGCTGTTAGCGCTGTTTATTTACCGCCTTTCAGCCCCTTGAGTCCTTTTACCGCTTTCTGGCTCAATAAATTGATGTCGTGGGACCGAACACGGCTGTTTTTTATCTTATGGCGTTTTTTGGCGGACTGGATCAGCTCTTCCAGCAACCGGTCGAAACGCACCTCTGATGCTTCCCAAAGGTAGAATGAGAACGAACCGGGGATGGTATTAATTTCATTGAAAAACACCTCGCCGGTTTCCTTGTTGAGGAGAAAATCCAGCCTGGCCACCCCGGCACATCCCAGCAACCGGAAAATGTGCTTGGCAAGTTCCCGTATCTCGCTTGATTTTTCATTGGATATGGGTGCTGGGATCTTGCGGCTGGCTGAAGCCATGCCCTTGGCATCCCCGCTCTCGCCCTGCATGTATTTGTCCTCGAAGGAGAGCAGCTCTTCCTTGCCGAGCGGCTGTTCGCATACGCTGGCGCGCAGGGATTCGTCATCGCCGAGCACCGAACAGTTGATTTCGGTAAGCGGATGGACGGCCTTCTCGACCAGCAGGCTGCTGTCGTACCGGAATGCCGACTCAATGGCATCGGCAAGTTCGTCACGGTTTTCGACGCGGTGCACCCCGATGCTGCTGCCCAGGGTGACCGGTTTCACATACAGCGGATATCCCGGTTTTTCGGCCTTTTGGATCAGATCTTCCTGATCGTGCACCCAATGGTCTTCCCGTATCCAGACATCGTCGACTACCGGGATATCGTGCCGGCGGCACAGCTCCTTGGCCAGCCGTTTGTCCATGCCGAGCGCCGAGGCGCTGACCCCTGATCCCGTATAAGGCAGGTTGTAGGTCTCGCACAGTCCCTGAAAGGACCCGTTCTCACCTTCGGCACCGTGAAAGGCGCACAAAACGGTCTCCAGCGGGAACCACTGCGGCCTGGCGAGCCATCCGCCCGGGTGGGTCCGCAGACCGGGGCGCCCCTGCCCGTCCAGCGAAAAATGGCACGGCACACCCTGTTCTTCGGCCTGCCGTATTTCCTTGTAGGATTCAAGATCCAGCAGATGCGGACCGGTTAGCCACCGGCCGTTTTTCGTGATGTAGAGCGGGATGAGCGTGCGGCCGCTTTGCGAATGGCCGTCAGCACCGAAACTTCGTGCTCGGGCGACACCCCGCCAAATGCAATAAGCAGGTTGTTTTGTGGCATTTTCTGGGGTTGGTGATGCAGTCGGTTGGGATTATTCTACCGGCTAAGATACAGATTCTTGAACTCAAACGGCTTGCGGAAGTGCTCATCGTCAAAGTCTTTCAGCAGGTAGATGGTCTCGCCGGTGGATTTCATCTCCGGCCCCAGCTCTTTCTTGACTTCCGGAAACTTGTCGAACGGGAACACCGGCTCCTTGATGGCGTAATGTTCCAGTTTGGATTCCAGGTCGTCGAAGTCGCTGAGTTTGGCGCCAAGCATCACCTTCACGCCGATGTCGGCTTCGGGGCGGCCGGTCGCTTTGGCCACGAACGGGATGGTCCGGGTGGCGCGCGGATTGGCCTCTATCACGAAAACCTCCGAACCCTGGATGCCGTACTGGACGTTGATGAAGCCGCGTACATTAAGCGCTTTGGCGATTTTGAGCTGGTACTCGGTCATGGTTTCGATGACACGGTCGCTGAGCGAATAGGGCGGCAGCACGGCGGTCGAGTCGCCCGAATGCACCCCGGCCGGCTCCAGATGCTGCATGATGCCGCAGATGTGCAGCTGTTCGCCGTCGTAGATGGAGTCGAAATCGACTTCGATCGCATCCTCCAGGAAATGGTCGACGAGGAACTCGTTTTCGGGATGGGTCTTGAGCAGCGTGCGCACGTACTGGTCCAGCTCGCTGTCTTTCACGGCAATACACATTCCTTGTCCGCCAAGCACATAGCTTGGACGCAGCAGCACGGGGTACCCGATCCGGTTGGCGATCTCGATGGCTTCTTTCGTGGTGAACGCCGTGCCGTAGGCGGGGAAGGGGATGTTGAGCCGCAGCAGCGTTTCGGAGAATTTTCCGCGGTCTTCGGCCAGGTCCATCATCTCGAAGGGTGTGCCGAAGATGTGCACGTTGTTCTCGGTGAGTTTTTTCGCCAGTTTGAGCGCGGTCTGTCCACCCACCTGAAGGATGATCCCCTCGGGTTTTTCGTGGCGGATGATGTTGTAGACATGCTCCCAGTAGACCGGCTCGAAATAGAGCTTGTCGGCGATATCGAAGTCGGTGGAGACGGTTTCCGGGTTGCAGTTGACCATGATGGTCTCGTAGCCCATCTCTTTGGCGGCCAGTACGGCATGCACGCAGGAGTAGTCGAATTCGATGCCTTGTCCGATACGGTTCGGACCGCTGCCGAGGATCATCACCTTCTTGCGGTCGCTGACTTCGCTTTCGTTTTCGTCGTCGTAGCAGGAGTAGTAGTAGGGGGTGGATGCGGGGAATTCGCCGGCACATGTATCCACCATCTTGAACACGGCCCGGATGCCCAGCTTCTCGCGTTTTTCGCGCACCTGTTTTCCGGTGATGCGGTCGACATCGCTCTGGCTCAGCAGCCAGGGGGGGGGGCCGGCCTGCTTCAGTTCGCGCAGGTGCTCTTCGCCGATGGAGAGCAGGGTCTGTCCCTCGGTGCGGTTTTCAAGGGTTACCAGATAGCGTATTTTTTCCAGGAACCAGGGATCGATATGGGTGATGTCGTGGACCTCTTCGATGCTGGTACCGAGCTTGAAGGCGTTGCGGATCTGCAGGCTGCGGTCCCAGTAGGGCTTGAGCAGCCGCTGGCGTACCTCCTCGCGGTCGATTTCCTCGTAGCCGTCGGCGCCGAGTCCGCCGCGGCCGACTTCCAGCGACTGCCAGGCCTTGTTGAGCGCTTCGGGGAAGGTGCGGCCGATGGACATTACCTCGCCAACGGCCTTCATCTGTGTGGTCAGTTCCTCATCCACACCGGGGAATTTCTCGAAATTGAAGCGCGGTACCTTGACCACGACGTAGTCGAGCGAGGGCTCGAAGCAGGCGGATGTGGTCTTGGTGATCTGGTTCTTGAGCTCGTCGAGGTTGTAGCCCACGGCCAGCTTGGAGGCGATCTTGGCGATCGGGTAGCCGGTGGCCTTGGAGGCGAGCGCGGAGGAGCGGCTCACGCGGGGGTTGATCTCGATGGCGACCAGGCGGTCGGTGCCGGGTTCCATGCCGAACTGCACGTTGCAGCCGCCGGCGAAGGTGCCGATGGAGCGCATCATGCGGATGGCGGCGTCGCGCAGCAGCTGGAACTGCTTGTCGGTGAGGGTCTGTGACGGTGCCACGGTGACCGAGTCGCCGGTGTGCACGCCCATCGGGTCGAAATTCTCGATGGAGCAGATGATGACGACGTTGTTGTTGCTGTCGCGCAGCAGCTCCAGCTCGTACTCCTTCCACCCGAAAATAGATTCTTCAATGAGGATTTCGTGGATGGGACTCATTTCCAGTCCGCGCAGCACTTTTCTCTCAAATTCCTCTTCGTTCCAGACGATTCCGCCGCCGGTGCCGCCCAGGGTGAAGGAAGGGCGGATGACCACGGGGAGGCCTCCCAGCTCCAGGACGATCTCCTTGGCGTCGAGCAGTGACTTGGCCGTGCGGCTGCGGCACTGGTCGATGCCGATTTTTTCCATCAGGTCGCGGAACTGCTGGCGGTCCTCGGTGATGTCGATGGCGTCGATGTCCACCCCGATGATGTCGATGCCCTGTTTTTCCCAATATCCTTCATGGTGGAGGTCGCGGGCCAGGTTGAGCGCGGTCTGTCCGCCCATGGTCGGAAGCACGGCGTCCGGCTTCTCGATTTCAACGATCTCCTTGATGGACTGGCGGGTCAGGGGTTTCAGGTAGATCGCGTCGGCCATGATCGGATCGGTCATGATGGTGGCCGGGTTGGAGTTGATGAGCACGACGCGGTAGCCTTCCTCCCTGAGGGAGCGGCACGCCTGGGTTCCGGAATAATCGAATTCACAGGCCTGGCCGATGACGATCGGACCGGATCCTATCAATAAGATGGTGTTGATGTCGGTGCGTTTGGGCATGGTGTTATGACGCTGTTAAGATAGACTGTTGCGGTTGCTTGCAGGTGGATTTGTGACGGTTGTTACTTGCCGGGCGGTGCAGGGGACGGGCGTGGAGCATGTGTTTGCCTGTCATGCGGATGCTGCGGTCATCCGGCAGGGTCTTTTGGCTGGCCTTTTTCTTCCTCTTTGTGCTTTCGGATGCGGCTCACGAACTCGTCGAACAGGTAGGAGGAGTCGTGCGGACCCGGCGAGGCCTCGGGATGGTACTGGACGCTGAAGCCGTTGAAGCGCTTGAAATTGAGGCCCTCGAGGGTGCCGTCGTTCAGGTTGCGGTGCGTGATTTCGGCGACCTCGTCGGTGACCGTATCGGGATCGACGGCGAAACCGTGGTTCTGCGTGGTGATCTCGACGCGTCCGCGCCTCAGGTTCTTGACCGGCTGGTTGGCGCCTCGGTGTCCCACGAACATTTTCATTACCTTTATTCCCTCGCTCATGGCCATGAGCTGGTGTCCCAGGCAGATGCCGAATATCGGCCTGCCCGTTTCCTTCGCTTTGGCGACGGTTTCGAGGGCGTAGTCCATCGGGTTGGGATCACCGGGGCCGTTGGAGAAGAAGAATGCGTCCGGCTGCCATTCCATGATGGTCTCGAAGTCGGTTTTGGCGGGAAAGACACGGAGTTTGCAGCCGCGCTTGAGGAAGCTGTTGATGATGTTCTGTTTGATGCCGTAGTCGAGGGCGGCGATTTTAAGGAGCGGTTGCTGGCTGGTGGAGTGTTGATCAGTGGATTGCTGTCCTGAAGATTGCCGGCCATCACCGCTTCCCGGCGGTATTTGGTCTGTGCCTCGGGACAGGGGTTCGCCGGTGAACGCATCCACCGGTTCAACAGGTCCCACGGGATCGGTGGACTGAGATATCTGCGGGAAAAGATCCTCGAAATCGGCGGGTTTGCAGGTCTGCGGTTCGTTGCGGGTGACCTTGCTGGCCAGTTCCAGTCCGACCATGGAGGGCCACTCCTTAGCCTTCGCGACCAGCTCATCGGCATTGTCGGTATCGCTGGAGATGACGGCGTTGAGTACCCCTTTTTCGCGGATATGGCGTACCAGTTTGCGTGTGTCTATGCCGGTGATGCCCACGATGCGGTTGCGTTTGAGGTAACTGTCAAGGTCGCCGTCGGCCATCGTGTTGCTGTAGTGATGGGAGAAGGCGCGGACGATCAGCCCGGAAATCATGACTTTGCGTGCTTCGTCGTCGCGGGAAGAGACACCGTAGTTGCCGATGTGCGGGTAGGTCATCATCATCAGCTGACCATGGTAGCTGGGATCGGTGAAGATTTCCTGGTAGCCGGTCATGCTGGTGTTGAAGCACAGTTCGCCGCCGGTGGTGCCGCGGTGTCCGATGGCATGGCCGTGGACCACGGTGCCGTCGGCAAGTGCAAGGGTTGCTTTGTCAGGTTTGGTCTGGTGCATAGAACCGTGTAAAGGTTACAGGTGTGGTTTGTTCTTTGATTATGTGAAATAAGTCCTTGGCCCGGGCCGGCAAGCGTCTGCTGCCACCGGCGGTTGTCTGCCCGGGGCTTTTTGCCGGATCCGGGACGATGATGCGATGCCCGGAATACTCATCCGGATTAAAAAAAATCCGACACTGAAAAGCCAGAGCCGGATTTTAATAAAAAATCTGTATTCATCGGGGATAATGATCGATAACTCAGAACAGGGCATATATGAAAGGTGCGAGGGCCGTATTGCTGGTTGCCACAATTAACAGTCCTAACAGAAGCAGAACGAACACGATCGGAGCAAGCCAGAGCTTTTTGCGCACCCGCAAAAACTCCCAAAACTCGCGAAGTATGCCAATTTTACCCATTTTTATAGTGTCCGGTCGTTTCTGTTTAAATCAATAAAAAATAACCAAAAAAAAGTACTTTTGAAATTATTTTTATTCCTCTCCACCAGAGCCGGATTATTGTAAATCAGGAGGATTCACTCGATTTTTGGATGCATCATACATTTACCTGGATTTCAGCACGATGCAAGTTGTCCGGTTACAGCGGTTTTTGAACGGATTGAACCTGCCGAATTTTTCAGATCTGAAGCAACCTGATACCGAAGTCAAAAATCCGGGACGATATTTCTATTGGATTGAACCGATGCTGGATTATTAAGTCAACAAAGGACAATTACAGCACGGGTCAGTAATTTTATCGACGGATTATAAAAATGTTCTGGTTTGCCCGGGAATTGGCTTTGCATAGAATCCATTTTCATCCGGTAAAACGGGAGGGGGGGTGTCCCAGCTGAAGTCTTCCGGTTCCGGCACCAGTTTTCCGTTCGAATTTATGGCTTTATCCCATTCGATCAATTGTCCGGTATGGCTGGCCATGAAACCCATTATGGAGGTCATTGATGATTTTGCCCCGAAGTCTGCATCATTTATTACGTTTCCTGACCGGATCGAAGCAATAAGTTCATCAAGTTCAGTTTGATACGGACTGGGATCATCCATTCCCCGATGATCATAACGAACATTATTGCTGTAATCCCTGATAATTCCCTCTGAAGATCCGCCACGTGTATACGCAGTTCCTTTCGTTCCCTGAAACAGTTCATCTACCCGGTTATGAACCCCCGGGATCTGCCTGCATTGACTGCTGATCACCACACCGCCAGGATAGGTATACTCGATGGCATGATGATCAAAGTTTTCACCATACTCTTTTCCTGTCCGGACTTCGGAGCCGCCCATGCCCTGAGCCGAAACCGGATGTTCTCCGAGGTACCAATTGGCAATATCCAGATTGTGAATGAGCTGATCCAGAACCTGATCTCCAGCCAGCCAGATAAAATAGTACCAGCCTCTTATCTGATATTCCAGTTCACTGTAATGAGGTTCGCGCACGGCCGCACGAAACAAACCCTGGTTCCAGTATACCTGACCTGAAATGAAATCCCCCACTTCGCCATTCTGGATGCGTTTGTAAACTTCCCGATAGCAATTCTGGTACCGGCGCTGTAATCCGACTACGACATTAAGGTTTTTTTCGCGAGCGGTTTTTGCGGCTTTCAACACACGGCGAACCCCGGCAGGATCGCTGGCAACGGGTTTTTCCATGAATACCTGTTTACCGCTATTAACGGCTTCTTCAAAATGAAGAGGCCGGAAATATGTTGGGGTAGCTAACAGCACAACATCAGCTAATGCAATGGCGTGCTTATATCCGTCAAATCCGATAAACCTGTGCTCTTTTGGAACATCCAGCTTGTCTGTATTACCATATGCCGTTGACAGCCGTTTATAGCTGCTTTGAAGCCGGTCTTCAAGGATATCGGCCATGGCAACCAGTTTGATGCCGTCGCCGGTATTCAGAGTCTGGAATGCCGCCCCGGTCCCCCTGTTTCCGCATCCGACAAGTGCAACTTTAAGTGTATCACTTCCTGCTGCATAGGCTGCGCCCAGCGGTATGGTACTCACTAACAAACCGCCGGCTGTCAGGCTTGTGGATTTTACAAATTCGCGTCTTGTTATGAGATTTTTATCAGGGTCAGCTGTTGTATTCATTTTTTTGGGATAAATATGAAAAAAACCGGCATTGATTGTCTGCATCAGAAAATGGAATTAAAAGTAATTTAAAAAAACCGTCAGAATAAAATAGCTGCAGTCATTCGGGCAACTTCCGGGTCGGCCGGGTACAATGTAATAAGAAAGAACGTCCCCATTTGCTGTGATTCAACAGTGTAACGGGAGCCATTTCCAACCGTTTCCGCCTTTACTACAATCGTATTGGAAATAAATAGAACAAAGAGTACTTTCAATAAGAAACTGCTGCTAAATGGCTGGGTATAGAAGTCTCCCATGTTTTTTAAATAAATTTTTTTTAAAATTAATCGGCACCATGGGTAGACTCCAAAAAAACATTTCTTCAAATAATAACAGGGCCAGTATGGAAAAGAAACAAAAGATGGGGGGGATCACCCGTCGGGATTTTATCGCCAAATCCGCTGCAACGACCGCCGCTTTCACGATTTTGCCAAGTTATGTAGTTGGCGGCCTTGGGCATCGCGCCCCGAGTGATAAACTGAATATAGCCGGTGTAGGTGTCGGCGGCAAGGGCTTTCGCCTGCTTCGTGAGATGGAAGTAACCGAAAATATTGTTGCGCTCTGTGATGTAGACTGGCGGTATGCCAGAAATTGTTTTGAATATTTTCCCAATGCAAAAAAATATTGGGACTGGCGAAAGATGTATGATGAAATGGCCAGTGATATTGACGCTGTAGTTGTGGCAACATCCGATCATACTCACGCAGCAATTGCGGCACATGCCATGACAATGGGGAAACATGTTTATGTGGAAAAACCGCTAACACATACCGTTTATGAATCCCGTCTGCTCACCAAACTTGCTGAAAAATATGGTGTTGCTACTCAAATGGGCAATCAGGGGGCATCCGATGAAGGTGTTAACCTGATGACCGAATGGATCTCCGAGGGAGTGATCGGAGAAGTAACCCGGGTAGAAACATTTACCGACCGGCCGATCTGGCCGCAGGGTCTGAATACTCCCGAAGAGGCACAACAAGTTCCAGATACATTGAATTGGGATTTATTCATCGGACCAGCAAAAATGCGCCCTTATAATGAAGCCTATACCCCATGGAATTTCCGCGGATGGTGGGATTTCGGAACCGGAGCACTCGGTGATATGGCTTGTCATATTGTTCATCCTGTCTTCAAGGCGCTTCAGCTTGGATATCCCACTAAAGTACAGGGCAGCTCCACAATGCTGCTTATGGATTCCGCCCCGGTAGCTCAAAAAGTGAAGTTGACATTCCCTGAGCGCAAGAGCAATCTTAAAATTGCTTTGCCGGAAGTTGACGTGCACTGGTTCGACGGTGGTATTGAGCCTCTCAAGCCCGAGGGCTGGCCAGCCGGAAGGAACATGAATCACCGGGGAGGAGGAGTACTGTTTTATGGGTCTAAAGATACGCTTGCATGCGGTTGCTATGGCAGTGATCCATGGCTGTTGTCAGGTAACGAACCGTCGGTTCCCAAAACGGAACGGAGGGTTGAGACCAATCATGAACTGGACTGGGTGCGGGCATGCAAAGAAAGCCCTGAATCCAGGGTAGAAGCCAAATCCTATTTCAAAGAAGCGGGTCCATTTAATGAGATGGTTGTAATGGGAGTGTTGGCGGTTCGGCTTCAGGGATTGCACAAAGTTCTTGAATGGGATGGTGACAAGATGCAGTTCACCAATATTTCCGATCATGAATCACTCAGAATCATTATTGAGGATGGTTTCGTCATTGAAGACGGACACCCGACGTTTGAGCAGGAACTAACGGATCCGATTAATGCGCGTGAATTTGCTGAGGGGCTTATTAAACACGAATATCGGACAGGATGGGATCTGCCGGACATTCCCTCTTGACGAATATCCTGATACGATTACCTAACTAATCTTACACACATAAACATTAATGGTTATATCCATGAACAACTATAAAAACGTACGTAACCATTTCACTTTCAAGTATTTAATTATTATGCTTTTAATCTGTGGATTTGCTGTCGCATGCGGCTCCAAGGACGAAAGGCCCGTTGCTCACAATACGCTTACCGATGAAGAAATCCAGCAGGGCTGGATACTGCTTTTTGACGGTGAAACCACCGATGGCTGGCGCGGATATAATCAGCCCGAGTTTCCGGCCGGTGGATGGGAAGTAGAAGACGGAACCCTTCGTTGTATTGGTACTGGCATGGGAGAAGCCGGCGGAGAAGGCGGCGACATTATCTATGATCAAAAATTCCACAATTTCCGCCTTTCCCTCGAATGGAAGATATCCGAAGGAGGCAATTCCGGTATCTTTTATCTGGGTCAGGAAATTGAGGGGGAGCCCGTTTGGAAATCGGCTCCGGAAATGCAGATTCTGGATAATGACCGACATCCGGATGCCATGCTTGGAGTGGACGGAAACCGGAAAGCCGGGGCGCTTTATGACCTTATACCAGCGAATCCTCAAAACACCAGGCCTGCCGGTGAATGGAACCATGCAGAAGTGTTGGTTTACCGGGGAACTGTGGTCCATTTCCAAAATGGAGAGCCGGTGGTTGAATACCACCTGGGGACATCCACCTGGGACAGAATGATAGCCGAATCAAAATTCGCCGAGTTTCCTGAATTCGGAATTAATCGTCCGGGATATATTGCCCTTCAGGACCATGGCGATGATGTCTGGTTCCGGAATATAAAAATCCTGCAAATGGATTGAGTTTTTCGATGAATAAAGCCATTCACAGGCATTATTAACATAATCAGATATCTCATGAGCTCTTCTCGCCGGTCATTTCTAAAGGCTTCCGGTTTTCTTGCTGCCGGTGCAGCCCTGGCAAGCACACCATTTGTAAGTTTTTGCAATGCCGCCAATCAACGACAGATGCCGTTCGGGTTGCAGTTGTATACGCTTCGGGATGTTATCGTCGATAACCCGGAAGTGGTCATCCGGCAGGTTGCGGGGTTTGGGTACAAGCAAATTGAAAGCTATGAAGGTCCGATGGGAATGTATTGGGGTATGGGAAACATCGGTTTTAAAAAATTGATGGATGATCTTGATCTGACCTTGATATCATCACATGCCGATGTGTTCAATGATTTTGAACGGAAAGCTGCGGAGGCTGCCGAGATCGGGGTTTCGTATCTGGTATGTCCATGGATAGGCGCCCAGGGCAATCTGGATGCCTACCGCGAAATGGCCGATAGGTTCAATGAAATTGGCCGGGTTGCTAAAAGTGCCGGAATCAAATTTGCCTATCATAACCATGCCTATACATTTCATGAAATGGACGGGGAAGTGCCGCAAAAGATCCTGATGGACAATACGGATCCTGAGCTGGTTGAGTATCAGATGGATATCTACTGGGTGGTGGCAGGCGGACACGATCCCGAAGAATGGATCCGTGCATATCCAAACAGGTTTACCTCCTCTCATGTGAAGGATGGAATATTCGGCATTGATGGCGGTGAGGGAGGTGACATGGAATCCACCATTCTGGGCACCGGTACCATCGATTTCCCGCGAATACTGAAACTTGCCAAAGAAAACGGCATGAAATACTTTATCGTGGAACAGGAGGCCTATACCGGCACCACTCCGCTGGATGCGGTCAGAGAGAATGCGGCCTATATGGAAAATTTACGGATATAGAATGGAACTTCGGCTGGTTGGCCGATCATTCATACCGATGGATTGACCTGATTTACTCAGGGAGTGTAGTACGTCGGCGCTTCGGGTCCGACCGGCAGCCCCAGGAAGAAGACCCAGATGTAGAACAGGATCACCCATCCGATGAGGAAGAAGATGGTGAACGGCAGCATGGTGCTGATGATGGTGCCGATACCCAGGTTCTTGTCGTATTTGTTGGCGAAGGCCAGGATTAATCCGAAATAGCTCATCATGGGCGTGATCACGTTGGTCACCGAATCGCCGATGCGGTAGGCCGCCTGGATGATCTCCGGGCTGTACCCGATGAGCATCAGCATGGGCACGAACACCGGAGCGGTAACGGCCCACTTGGCCGAGGAGGAGCCCATCATCAGGTTCACGAAGCTGGATACGAAGATGAAGCCGATGATCGCGAGCGGACCGGTGAACCCGATGTTCTCGAGGAAAAGGGCGCCGGTGACGGCCACGATCTGCCCAAGGTTGGTCCAGCCGAAAAAGGCCACGAACTGAGCCGCAAAAAAGGTGATTACGATATACAGCCCGAGGGTGGACATCGACTTGGCCATGCCGTCGATGATGTCCCGGTCGTTGCGCATGGATCCGGTCACCCTGCCGAAAACAAACCCGGGGATCAGGAAGACGATGAAAATGATAGGCACGATACCGTTCAGGAAGGGTGAGTTCAGGATCTCACCTGTCTGCGGATTGCGCAGTACGCCGTTTTCCGGTATGACGCCGAGCAGCAGGATGCCGATCATGATTAAAAAAGAGATAGAAGCCCAAACGATCCCCTTTTTCTCAATTGCCGTGAGGGGCTGCATGGACTGTTCGTCGGAGACATCCTCCATGGCGATGGACGGGTCGTAGGGACCCAGTTTGGGCTCTACGATCCGGATGGTCACCCAGGTGCCGACAGTCGTGATCAGGAACACGCTGATCACCATGAAGTAGTAGTTGACGGCGGCATGCACGGTATACTCGGGGGCCAGCAGCTGCGCGGCCTCCTGGGTGAGACCGGCCAGCAGCGGGTCAATGGTTCCGAGCAGCAGGTTGGCACTGTAGCCGCCGGAAACACCGGCAAATGCGGCTGCGAGTCCGGCCAGGGGATGCCTTCCCAGTGACATGAACACAATCGCGCCCAGTGGCACGAGCACCACGTACCCGATTTCCGACGCCGT
>SL_8KL_010_SEDDRAFT_10001550_pt1 | contig 19921 bp, 20 predicted proteins | sample SodLakKL_010_SED_4_FD_11160 | JGI IMG/M metagenome (IMG submission 11160)
ATAAGAATTCATGTATAAGAATTCCTATGATTAATATATCCCGTTCTTTAAATCTTTCAAATTCCGTAGCTGTTGTACTTTATGAAGCTTTAAGGCAGCAGGGGTTTCCAGGCCTTGGATAGTTTTATACCCGGGAATAAGGAGCAGTATTCTGGGTAAAATAATTTAAAACCCTCCAGGGATTTGGTGGTTATGGTAAAATTACTAATGGGGAAACCTTTGCTTTTTATTATTGCCTTACTGGTTGCTGTGAACGGTTGTATAGCAGGAATTCAAGAAAGGAAAGGGCAGGAAGATTATTGCTTAGAAGAAAGGCATATGATTATGCAGGATGCTTGGCCTGAAGGCTGCATTTCATGCCACCGGGTTACTGATGATGATAAGAATATTGGTTTTTTAGTAAACCAGGANATAGAAGGTCACCCGGTTATTGATTCAAGAACCCTTAAAGAATGTATGGATTGTCATAGATCAGGTGAAGAGAACTTTGTTAACCGCCTTCATGTATCTCATATGAAGAGTCGTAAATATATCGAGTATTTTCACAGCAACTGTCTGGGGTGTCATCAAATGAACAACAAAGGCAAAGTGTTTGTTAAAGGATTAGAATAAAATTGTTTAATAAATAAAAAAGGGAGGGGAAGAAAATGAATGTTTACGATCAAGCCCACGCCTTGGCTAAATCTTTAAAAGAATCCGATGAGTACAAGCAGTACCAAAAGGCTAAAGAAAAGCTGGAAGAAGATGAAAAAGCAAAAGAAATGCTTTTGGAATTCAGGAAGTTTCAATATGAAGTACAAATGGAGCAATTTGAAAAGAAAGAGGTAGCCCAGGAAAAAGCGGAAAAGCTCAAAAAAATGTATGAAGCAATAAACATGAATTCTGTTATTAAGGAGTATTTGTCAGCCGAATATCGTTTTGGCAAGATGATGGCTGATGTCAGTAAAATATTGGGAGACGCTGTTGGCCTGGAAGAATTTGAAGAAATCACAGGTGTCAGCGGAATGCAGTAACTATCTTTCATTAATTATAGTGAAGGTACGTTAAAAAAGGGCTAGGAATTTTTTCTTAGCCCTTTTTTTAATGAATTAATGTCGTTGATCTCTGGGCCGTTTGGAGAATAATAACTGAAAACAACTTTTAAAGTTGCTGCAAAGGGAATGGCCAGTATAATACCCAAAACTCCCAGGAGCTTTCCACCTATCAGAATGGAAACAATTATGGTAAAAGGCCTGATATCTACGGCCTTTCCCAGCAGCAGGGGAGTTAAGAGAAAGGCATCTATAGTCTGGACCAGGACATAAAATATTATGATAACTAAGACTCCTGGTGTATCCGGGGAAAGGCTGATAAGAACTGCAGGGATGCCAGCAATATATGGACCGATATAATATATAATATTAAGGAGGCCGGCGGAAACTCCCAAAACAAAGTAAAAAGGCATTCCCAGGATTAAAAGGCCCGTCCCTGTTAATAAGCCTACCACGCTACATCTGAGAAGGTTGCCCCTTAAATAGGCTCCCACTTTTTCATCTAATACATTAAGCACCCTTACAAATTCATACCGGTAGGGATAAGGCACAGCCCTGGCTACTCCTACTTTGATTTTATTTAGATCTTTTAACAGGTAAAAAACCAGGAATAAAATTATGACCAGTTCCGAAAGACGATAAAAGAGGGCAAAGGTTATAGCCGTGACCTGGTTTAAGACCTGCTGCAGGTTAGCGGGAGCCTGCTGTATTAAAGTGGTTAAAAGTTCTTCAAATTGAGGACTTTGAGCCATCTTTAAAAAATCTTCAACCATGGGCTGGAGAAGATTAATATAACGGGGCAACAACTGGGTTAATTCTACTATTTCATCAATTATTATAGGTATAAGCAGGTAAAAAACTAGCACCAGCAGGGCCAGGAAAACAAGATAAACCAGGATTACTGATAACCAGTGGGGAAATTTCCTTTCAGTTAGAAAGGTTACTCCCGGGCTTATGGAATATACTACCAGGGCAGATATTAAAACAAGGCTAATCACCCAGAGGATTTCCGTGAAAAACCAGATAAGTCCTCCTATTAAAAAGACCGTTAGTATAATTTTTAAAGCAAGACTGTATTGTTTGTCCAATAGCTTAATCCTCCATATTGTTCCCGTTAACCAGTCATTTTAATTATAATATATAACTTTTATTTAAGCAAAAGAAAACCTTTACATTTAACCTTCCTCAGGATTATGAATAATTTCTACCTCTAAATAAAATATTACTTCTTCGGCAACTATTAAAGATATTATTTTTAAAAAAAAGTTTTGATTTTCTATACTTATTATACGTTCATCTATCAGCTTGAATATTATTTGGGGATTTATGTTTTTAATTTCCTGTCCAATAATTTCTTTGGTTGTTTCCCTCACTTCTTTTTTTATTTCCAGTTGAGTAAAGGAATTTAGAGGTGGGTTGTTTTTAGAATCAAGAATTACTTTTATGTCCTGGATTACAAGGCTGTTAAAATGTTTTTTTTGTTCTTCAAGGCTGTATATTTTTTCTGTTGCTTCATAGAGGTCTACCCTTAACTTTTCTTTTTCATAATGGAGACGGTTTAATTCTTTTCCCACCAAAAACTGCATTATCAGGAATCCCAGGATAACACCCGTGATAAGTAAGGAGATTTTGTGCTTCATTTCAATTTCCTTCCGCCAGGAACACAATAAGTAGATACCCCAGGTGAGACCCATAAAAGGCGCTGAGGATAAAAAGGAACTGTTTTATAATATTGCTCATTTGTCCGTCAAAAAAACCAGTTTCAATAATTTTAATTGTGGTAAAAGTTCCTCCGATGGCGGAAACCAGTGCCCAAATTTTTAGCTTCCCAGCCATGTCCAGCATTACTTTCAGGGGTGGCTCTTGACAAAAAACTGCGCCCAGGGAACCTATAATGCTTCCGCCAAGAATCACGCCCAGGGCGATAAAAAAATTATAAATTAAGGTATGAAAAAAATTATCCATTAGAAGTTATATGCCTCCCTTCAGGTTAATATATTAGGGATGTTTCTACTATGATCTTTATTAACCCGAATTGTTTCTTATACTTGTAGACTTAATCTAGCCAAAGGAATTTGTACTTAAAAGTAGAATATTTAATAAAGATAAATAAATCCCTGTGTTTCCTTTAAAAGGAAAAGGCAGGGCATAATCATAGAGGTGATTTTGTGTTTGTTCATTTGCATTGTCATTCGGAATACAGCCTGTTAGATGGAGCAGCACGCATTAAAGGTATGGTTCAAAAGGCAAAAGAGCTTAATATGCCTGCCCTGGCCATCACCGACCACGGGGTAATGTATGGGGTTATTGACTTTTATAAGAAGGCAAAAGAAGAAGGAATAAAACCAATTATTGGTTGTGAAGTGTATGTTGCGCCCCGAACCCGTTTTGACCGGGTGGCCAAAATTGATGATAACCTTTATCACCTGGTGCTTTTGGCTAAAAACCAGGAAGGATATAAAAACTTGATGAATATTGTAACCAAAGGATTTTTAGAAGGTTTTTATTACAAGCCAAGGGTAGATTTTGAGCTGTTAAAGGAATATTCAGAAGGATTAATAGTATTGAGCGGGTGCCTGGCGGGTCAGCTGCCCCAGCTAATTTTAAAGGGTGAAGTAGAAGAAGCCCGGAAGGTGGCGAAAAACTACCTCGATGTATTTGGGGAGGAAAATTATTACCTGGAAATACAGGACCATAATTTGCCGGAACAAAAGGAGGTTAACCAGGCTTTATTAACTATTAGTGAAGAAATGGGTATTCCCCTGGCGGCAACAAATGATTCCCACTACCTGGAAAGGGCGGATGCCTCTGTCCATGATGTTTTATTATGTATTCAAACAGCTAAAACGGTGGAAGAGGAGAACAGGCTTAAGTTTCCCGGCAGTGAATTTTATATGAAGTCTCCCCAGGAGATGAAGGAATTGTTTTCTCAATATCCCCAGGCCCTGGAGAATACCCTGCGAATTGCAGATAAATGCAATTTAGATTTTGATTTCAGCCAAACATACCTCCCCTATTATGAAATTCCTCCGGGTCATGATGAAGACAGCTACTTGAGGGAGCTCTGCTTTGAGGGATTGAAAAAAAGATACGGGGAAATAACTCCGGAACATGAAGCCCGCCTTGATTATGAGCTGGGAGTTATTTCTCAGATGGGTTACGCCAGTTATTTTTTAATAGTTTGGGATTTTGTAAAGTATGCCCATGAAAACGATATTTTGGTTGGTCCCGGCAGGGGGTCTGCTGCAGGAAGCCTGGTGGCTTATGTTCTTTTCATTACCAATATCGACCCCTTGAAATACGGTCTTCTTTTTGAGCGTTTTTTAAATCCTGAAAGGGTAACCATGCCTGATATTGATATAGATTTTTGTTATGAACTCAGGGAAAAGGTCATTGAATATGTGATTAATAAGTATGGTGAAGACCGGGTTGCTCAGATAATAACCTTTGGCACCATGGCTGCCAGGGCAGCCGTGCGAGATGTAGGTCGGGTCCTTAATTTTCCTTATGCTGAAGTTGATCGCATTGCCAAATTAATACCCTTTGAACCTGGCATGACTATAGAAAAGGCCCTGCAGCTAAATGAGCTTAAGGAGCTGAGTCAAAAAGACGAAAAGGTAAATAACCTTCTGGAAATCTCCCGATCCTTAGAAGGACTCCCCCGTCACGCTTCTACCCATGCTGCGGGAGTAGTAATTTCCCAGGAACCCCTGGTCAATTATGTTCCCCTGCAAAAACCTAATGATTCAGGTATAGTAACCCAGTTTCCCATGGGAACCCTGGAAGAACTGGGGCTTTTGAAGATGGATTTTTTAGGATTGAGGACTTTAACTATAATGCAAGAGGCTGTAAATATGGTTGAGTATACTACAGGAGATAAGGTGGACTTAAAGTTTATTAGCCTGGAGGACACTAAAACTTATGAGCTTTTATCCCAGGGTAACACGGCAGGAGTTTTCCAGCTGGAAAGTGCTGGCATGAGGAACGTGCTTAGGGAATTAAAGCCCAATAAGTTTGAAGATATTATAGCCGTGGTAGCCCTTTACCGCCCCGGCCCTATGGAACAAATACCTACCTTTATTGAAAGTAAGCATGGTTCCAAGCCCATCAAATACCTTCATCCCCGCCTGGAGCCTATTTTAAAAGAAACATACGGAGTTATGGTTTACCAGGAACAGATTATGCAGGTAGCTGCAGAGATGGCCGGTTTTAGTCTGGGTCAGGCGGATCTTTTAAGAAGAGCTATCGGGAAAAAGAAAATGGAAATATTGACAGAACAACGGGAAATATTTGTGAAAGGCTGCTTAAATAATGGTTTCTCGGAAAAACTCGCCAATGATTTATATGACCTTATTGTTAAATTTGCTTCCTATGGTTTCAATAAGTCTCACGCCGCAGCTTATGCTATGATTGCCTATCAAACGGCTTATTTAAAAGCTAATTATCCCCTGGAATTTATGGCAGCTTTATTGACGGGAGTTATGTCCACCAGTGAAAAAGTCACGGCATATATTGATGATTGCCGACGTCAAAACATACCAGTTCTTCCCCCTGACATTAATGAAAGCTTTGCAAATTTCAGCGTAACGGAAGGAAAGATAAGGTTTGGTCTGGCCGCCGTTAAAAATGTAGGATTAAACGCTATACAATCTATTATATCTACTCGGGAGAAGGTTGGATACTTTAAATCTCTGCGCCAGTTTTGTAATGATGTAGACTTACGTGTATGTAATAAAAAAGTCATAGAAAGTCTCATTAAAAGCGGAGCCTTTGACTCCCTGGGAGGTAAACGGTCTCAATACCTGGCCGTCCTGGACGATACTCTAAATCAAGCCCAATCTTATCACCGGGAAAGAAAAAACGGTCAGATTTCCATGTTTGAGGTTTTGTCTGAAGAAGGAGATTGGGATGTTACCCGGGACAGTTTACCTGCCTTAGAGGAGTTTACCATGAGGGAAAAGCTTTCCTTTGAAAAGGAATTGCTGGGTTTTTATATTTCCGGTCATCCCCTGGAACAGTATCGAGAAATACTGGAAACCCAGATGTTTTCTACTTCTGACCTGGGCCAGTGCAGGCACCAGGAGAAGATTAAGCTGGGTGGAATAATTCACCAGGTAAAACCTATAGTCACCAAGAAGGGAACAACAATGGCTTTTTTTACCCTGGAGGATCTGCGAGGAGAAGTGGAAGTTATAGTATTTCCCGATCTTTACGAGAACAGCCGGGAGGTATTAAAAAACGAGGAAGTGGTCAGGGTTAGGGGTAAACTGGATAGAAATGCAGAGGGTGAAGTAAAGGTAATAGGGGAGCAAATTACCTCCCTGAAGAGAGTACCTAAGAAAGTTTACTTGAAAGTATCGGAACATGAAAAGGGATACCTGTATTCATTAAAGGAAATTCTCCTCTCAGAAGAAGGAACTCTTCCTGTTTATTTATACTTCGAGCCCTCCCGGAAAATGATTTTAACCCAGATGGATTTTTGGATTCCGGAAGATGAAAATCTTTTGGGGAAAATAAAGGAGCTAATAGGTCAAAAAAACGTGTTTGTGAAAGAGGTTCAGGGGTAATTTGCTTTTTATTTAACGAATATGATAAAATAGCTTAAATATACTGTAATGACTGTCTTTAACAATTATAAATGAATGTGGGGTGCAGGGGTTTTGTTTCGAGATTTCTTTAGAAAAACAAAGTATGCCATACTGGATACACCCGGTCGTTTACAGTCCAGGGAGCAGGACGTATCGATCCGATGTGAAGAATGTGGGGAATTAATACTTCTAAAAGATATAGAGAAGAACTTTAAAGTCTGCTCCAAGTGCGGGTATCACCTGAAAATGACAGCCCAGGAGCGCTTAAATGTCCTTTTGGACAGAGGTAGTTTTGAAGAATATGACAAAAACCTGGAAACTGTAGATGTTTTGAAATTCCCTGGTTACCATGAAAAGTTGGAAGCTTCTCGAGAAGTAACGGGGTTAAGGGAAGCAGTTGTTACAGGAAAAGGGGAAATTGAAGGAAATACAGTAATTATTTGTATAATGGACCCCAGGTTTATTTCTGCCAGCATGGGTTCTGTGGTAGGAGAGAAGATTACCAGGGCCCTGGAAAAAGCTGAGGAAAAAAAGACTCCCATAATTATTTTTTCTGCTTCCGGGGGAGCCAGAATGCAGGAAGGAATGTTATCCTTGATGCAGATGGCTAAAACAAGTGCTGCTGCAGCCCGGCTAAATGAAGACGGAGTATTATATATATCAGTTTTAACCAATCCTACTACAGGAGGGGTAACAGCCAGTTTTGCATCTCTGGGCGATGTAATTATAGCTGAGCCTGGTGCCCTTATTGGTTTTGCGGGTCCCAGGGTTATAGAACAGACTATACGTCAGAAATTACCTTCTGGCTTTCAAAGGGCTGAGTTTTTACTTCAACATGGGCTCATTGATTTAATTGTGGAGAGGAAAGACTTGCGAAAAGTTCTTTCCAGGATGCTGGTTCTCCACAAAAAGTCTTAAAGAGATAGGGGAGTAAGGTATGACCAATAAGTTGGAATTTGACAAGCCTATTAATGAGTTGGAAATGAAAATAAAGGAACTCCAGGATTTCGCTGAGGAAAAAGATATAAACCTGGATGATGAAATAAAGGTCCTTAAAGAACGTTTATATAGTTTTAAAAAGGAAACCTATGAAAACCTTTTGCCCTGGCAAAAGGCCCAGGTGGCCCGTTATGTGGAAAGACCTTCTACCCGGGACTATATTAATCTTATATTTAAAGACTTTATAGAACTTCACGGTGACCGCTGTTATGGTGATGATAAGGCCATAATAGGCGGTATAGCTCTTTTAGACAAAAGGCCTGTGACAGTAGTAGGTCATCAAAAGGGAAAAGATATAAAGGAAAACGTTTCTTATAATTTTGGAATGCCCCACCCTGAAGGCTATCGGAAAGCACTACGCCTCATGCTTCAGGCAGAAAAGTTTAAACGTCCTGTAATCTGTTTTGTGGATACGCCGGGAGCTTTTCCCGGTATTGGTGCTGAAGAACGGGGACAGGGGGAGGCTATTGCCAGGAACTTAATGGAAATGAGCCGCCTTAAGACTCCTGTCCTGGTAATAATTAGTGGTGAAGGAGGGAGTGGCGGTGCCCTGGCATTAGCTGTGGGAGATAAAATATTTATGCTGGAGCATGCCATTTATTCTGTTATCTCTCCCGAGGGATGCGCCAGTATTTTGTGGAAGGATTCCAGCCGGGCCATGGAGGCGGCCTCCTTGCTGAAACTTACTGCTGAAGATCTTTTAGGATTTGGTGTTATTGATGAAATTTTGCAAGAACCTTTGGGAGGCGCACACCGGGAACCTCAAGAAATGGCTGCTAAAATAAAGGAAGTACTTATTAAATGCCTGGCAGAACTGGAGGATACTCCAGTAAATGAGCTGGTAAAAGGGCGTTATGAAAAATTTAGAAAAATGGGCAGCTATTCAATCTTTGAAGAGGGCCAGTTGGAAATTTTACCCCGGGATAAATAATAAAATCTCCCTGGTTTGTTTATAATAAAAAGAGTTTTTTATTTTTAGATTAAGAGGAGGATAAATATGCACAGGGTAGGGGTTTTGACCAGCGGAGGAGACGCCCCCGGTATGAATGCAGCGGTAAGGGCTATAGTCAGGAAGGGCATATATTACGGTCTGGAGGTTTATGGAATTAAAAGGGGGTTCCATGGACTCATTAACGGTGATTTTGAAAAGATGGAATTAGGTTCCGTGGCAGATATAATCCAGCGGGGGGGTACCAGGCTTTTAACTGCCCGCTGTCCTGAATTTGTTACCAGGGCGGGACAGGAAAAAGCTATAAATAAAATTAAAGAGTACAAGCTGGACGGACTTATTGTTATTGGTGGAGATGGTTCTTTTAGGGGAGCCATGGCCCTTGGGGATAGGGGGGTAGTCCAAACCATTGGAATCCCAGGCTCCATAGATAGCGACATAGCTTATACGGATGTATGTATAGGCTTTGATACAGCTATGAACACTGTAACGGATGCTATCAATAAATTAAGGGACACGGCGACCTCCCATGAAAGGATTTTCGTAGTAGAGGTGATGGGGAGAGAAGCCGGTTTTTTGGCCCTTTATGCCGGGCTGGCCGGGGGAGCTGAATCCATTCTCGTTCCTGAAATAGACTTTGATATTGATGAGGTTTGTGCAAGAATTAAAAAAGGACATGAGCGGGGCAAGCTACATAGTATTATTCTCGTGGCAGAAGGAGCTGCCAGCGGCATTGCTATAGGGGAAGCCATTAAAAAGAAAACAGACATGGACACCCGTATAACTATCCTGGGTCACCTGCAAAGGGGGGGAACCCCCACCGCTTTTGATCGAATCATTGCCAGCAGGATGGGGTCCAAAGCCCTTGATTTGCTAAGGGAAGGTAAAAGTAATTTAATGGTTGGCCTCATGGGGGGAGAGATAAAGCCCACAGAGTTTAGCACAGCTTTAAGCCAAAGGAAAGCCCTTGATGAAACCATTTACGATCTTGCCAGAATTCTGGCTACTTAATATTTTAATGGGGTGTATAATTTGAGGCGGACAAAAATTGTCTGTACCATAGGTCCTGCCAGTGAATCCCTTTCTACCCTCATCAGTTTAATGCGAGCAGGGATGGATGTAGCCCGATTAAACTTTTCCCACGGGGACCTGGTAGACCATGAAAGAAGGATAGGAAGAATTCGCAAAGCATTTGCCAGGACTAAAAGAAACGTGGGTATTATGATGGATTCCCGGGGCCCGGAAATAAGGATTGGTACCTTTGAAGAAGGAAAAGTAAAACTACATAAGGGCCATACTTTTACCCTGACTACAGAGGATATTATTGGTGATGAAAACAGGGTATCTGTCACCTATAAAGGTATTGTTAATGATGTGGGACCGGGAAAAAGAATTTTACTGGATGACGGATTAATTAAGCTCCTGGTTAAAGAGGTTAGGGAAAGGGAAGTTATTTGTGTAGTTGAATACGGTGGGGAACTTCACAGTAGAAAAAGCATTAATCTTCCGGGTGTTTCTGTTAACCTTCCTCCTATGTGTGAGAAGGATAAAGAAGATATTATTTATGGAATAAGCCAGGACCTGGATTTTTTAGCAGCCTCTTATGTTCGCAGGGCTTCAGATATCATGGAAATAAGGAATCTGCTGGAAGAAAATAAAGGGCGTATGAAGGTCATTGCCAAGATAGAAAACGAGGAAGGGGTCAAAAATATTGATAAGATCCTGGAAGTTTCAGATGGTGTAATGGTGGCCCGGGGAGACCTGGGCGTTGAAATACCAGCGGAAGATGTTCCCCTGGTACAAAAAGAAATAATTGAAAAATGTAACCAAAAGGGCAAACCCGTTATAACTGCCACCCAAATGCTGGATTCCATGATTAGAAATCCCAGGCCTACCAGGGCGGAAGCCAGCGATGTAGCCAATGCAATTTTTGATGGGACCGATGCAGTAATGCTTTCAGGGGAAAGTGCTATTGGAGGCTACCCGGTGGAATCCGTAAGGGTTATGGATCGCATAGCACTCCGGGCTGAAACTGCCTTGAGATATGACGAAATCATGGAGTCTTTTGGTCCCCAAACTAACAGGACGGTTACTGATGCCATCAGTTATTCAACCTGTTATACAGCCAAGGTTTTAGGGGCCTCTGCCATTCTTTCATCTACCCAATCGGGGCAGACGGCTCGGATGGTTTCTAAATATAAACCCAGAGCTCCCATTATTGCTGTAACTCCAAACCATAATGTGGTTCGATATTTAACCCTTACCTGGGGTGTATATCCTATCATTTGCAGCCCCACAGAAAATACCGATGAAATGTTTGAAGAGGCTATTAAAGCAGCTTTGAAAGCCAGGTTAATTAAAAATGGGGAGCTTATAGTTATTACTGCTGGGGTGCCGATAGGGGTAGGAACAACTAATTTGCTCAGGGTTCATACCGTGGGGCAAGTACTGGTGCGGGGGACGGGCATTGGTAAAGAGGCAGTAACAGGCAAAGCATTTCCCGTCCGCAGTCCCCAGGAAGCGGAAAAAATCAAGGAAAATGGAATCCTGGTGGTATATGGCACAGATAGGGATTATGTGCCTTCTATGGAAAAGGCCCGGGGGATAATAGCTGAAGAGGGAGGCCTTACTTCCCATACGGCTGTGGTAGCTCTTTCCATAGGGGTTCCCGTAATTGTTGGAGCTAAAGGGGCTATGGAAAAACTGGAAAAGGGGTTGGAAATAACCATTGATCCCATGAGGGGATTAGTTTACCAGGGAAAAGTAAAAGTTTTATAGGAATACGAAGGAATGATGGGGATGAAATCTAAAATAACTCAGGTCAGGGTCCGTTATAAGGAAACGGATAAAATGGGCGTAGTATATTATTCTAATTATTTTGTTTGGTTTGAAATAGGAAGAACGGAATATTTCAGAAGACTGGGGATGCCTTACAGTCAATTCGAAAAAAATGATTTATTTCTTCCTGTAATAGAAGCATTTTGCGAGTTTAAGGTTCCTGCCAGATATGATGACCTGATTAATATACATACCAGGGTAGCATCCTTTCAAGGTATTAGAATAACATTCAATTATGAAGTGGTCAGGGATGTTGATGGTGAAGTTTTGGCCCTTGGACATACCCAGCATGCTTTTGTAAACAGCAAAGGGAGACCTGCCGTTTTAAAAAAACAAAATCCCTTTTTGTGGAGAAGGTTAGTAGAAACCCTGGAATATGTGGCTGACTAGGAGGCATTAATGTTAAAGTTTCTATTATTGTTTACCCTTACTCCCCTTTTAGAAGTTTTTCTCCTTATAGAAATTGGAAAAAGAATTGGTGTTATACCTACAATTATAATTGTGGGGGCAACAGGTTTTTTTGGAGTACTTTTAGCCAGAATGCAGGGCTTTTATACCATATACCGGTTCAGGGCAGAGCTGGAAGAGGGAGTTTTTCCAGCAGAGGAAATGTTTGATGGAGCCTGTGTTCTGGTAGGAGCTGCTTTTTTATTAACTCCAGGATTAATAACAGATATTTTGGGTTTTTCCCTGCTCATGCCCCAAACCCGCTATTATATAAAAAAGCTTGTTAGGGATAAGGTATACAAAATGATGCAGGAGGGAGATATAAGGATTCGGCGGTGGTAGTAAAAGTTTTAAATATAATTTAGAAGGAGGAGGTAATAATATATGAGTTCAGAAATCAGGACAGGCATTATTTATGATGACAGGTATCTTCTTCATGAAACAGGAATGCACCCGGAAAAGAAGGAGAGACTGAATGCGATAATGTCTTTTCTAGAAAAAAAGGGGGTTCTGGAGAAACTGGAAAGGGTGGAGCCTCGAAAGGCTAGTGTAGAGGAGATAGAATATGCTCATACCAGAAAATACATTGAGGAAGTTGAAAACTATTGTGCAAAGGGATATAACGCTTTAGACCTGGATACCCTTATCTGTACCCAAAGTTATGATACAGCTCTTTTGGCTGCCGGGGGTTCTATAACAGCAGTGGATAAAGTCATGAAGGATGAACTGGATCACGTGTTCGCCTTTGTCCGTCCACCCGGTCACCATGCCGAGCCCAGCCGGGGAATGGGGTTTTGTCTTTTTAATAATGCCGCCATTGCTGCTTACCATGCCATGAAAGCTTATAACCTGGAAAGAATTCTTATTTATGATTGGGATGTTCATCACGGTAATGGTACCCAGTTAATGTTGTACCATGACCCCCGGGCCCTCTATTTATCTACCCACCAGAGTCCCGCTTATCCGGGCACAGGGTCCATTGAAGAAATTGGAGCCGGTAAGGGTGAGGGGTATACAGTTAACGTTCCCCTTTCTGGAGGAACCAGCAACAAGGATCTTGAAACCATCCTGCGGGAAATACTGGTTCCCATATGCGATGAATATAAGCCTCAGCTGGTTATGGTATCTGCCGGTCATGATGCCCATGAAAATGACCCCCTGGCAGGGATGGCTTTAACTTCCCAGGGCTATGGAATGATGGCGGGGATCATGAAGGAAATAGCAGACGAACATTGTGACGGTAAGATAGTGCTCCTGTTAGAAGGAGGATATAATCTTAATGCCCTCTCAGAATCGGTCTTTAATGTATTAAATACCCTGGCCGGCTGGGATATGGAGCCTGAAGGAAAACCGGGAGATGATCATGTAAGGGATTCTACCTGGTCAAGAATTAACACTGTTAAAGATAAATTAAAAGAATACTGGCCGGTACTGGTAAAATAAAGTATAAGCTTAAAAAATAGTCTCCCTTTAATAAAGGGAGACTATTTTTATAAGCGGTAGTTATTACTGGTTGACAAGACTAAAAAGTTCCTCCTGGAGCAGCTTTTCCATTTCTTTGAAAGCATCTTTATTAAGGGAATAATGAATCCATTTTCCTTCCCGGCGAGCCTTCACCAGACCAGCTTGTTTTAAAACTTTCATATGATGAGAAACAGCAGGTTGGGAAAGCTGCATTTCGTCTATAATTTTACAGACACATTGTTCTCCTTTGAGCAAGGTAATGACTATTTTCAAGCGTGTGGTTTCACTCAAGGCTTTAAAATAAACTGCCATTTTTTCCATGGTATGCACCTCCCTTTAAATTAAAAGGTTCATTTCCAGGACATTTACTGCCTTTTACTGGGGAACCAGTGCTGGGTTTTCAAGCATATCTGGACCAGAAGGAGCATTAAGGGGACCTCAATTAACATACCTGTTACAGCCGCGAGGGTGGCTCCGGAATCAATTCCATATAGTGCTATAGCCATGGCAATGGCAACTTCAAAGTGATTACTGGCTGCTATCTGGGCTGTTGGAGCGGCATCTTCATAGGTAAGACCAATTTTTTTAGAGCCAAGGTAACCTATGGCAAAGATGACAAATATCTGAATAGTCAGAGGGATTAAGACAAAAAGTACCAGTAAAGGATTAGAAAGGATAATACTTGACTGAGGGGTTACTATAGCTACTATAGTTAGTAATAAAGCAGCAGGCGATACGTAATGCAGCTTCCCGGTAAACCTTTCAAAGGTTTCAAAATCTTTATTTAACAGTATTTTTCGCGTATAATATCCTGCCACCAGAGGAAGGCCCACAAAGGTTAGGACCCCAAAAGCTACCCGGGCTACAGGTACAGGAATATCGGCTACAGGTAATAAAAGAACGGCAAGAGGTCCGTAAAGGACTACCATGGTCAGGGAATTAATAGCAACCATTACCACTACGTGGCCCATATTACCCCTGGATAGATAGCCCCATACTAAAACCATTGCTGTGCAGGGAGCAATTCCTAAAAGAATCATTCCCGCTATAAGTTCGCTTCCCATTTCATAACCAACAAAGGGGCCCAAAATAACTCTAAAGGAAAGCCAGGCTATAAAAGCCATGGTGAATGGTTTTACCAGCCAGTTAAGGATTAAGGTCGTTGCCAGGGGTTTTATTGATTTTCCAGCCCTGATAATTTCTTTAAAATCCGTCTGAACCATTATAGGATAAATCATTAAAAATAGTACAATTGCTACCAGAACAGGATAACCTGCAATTTCAAAAGCCTGGAATATATCCGCCAGCTGCGGAAAAACTTCTCCCAAGATTAACCCTAAAACTATACAAATTCCAACCCAAAGGCTAAGGTACTTTTCAAATAAGCCCAAAGTTTTTGCCATTAAAAACCCTCCTAGAATTTATATATTTAAATATATAAATATATTAATAAAATTATAATATAATAAATAGTTAATTGTCTACCCGGCAAATTTATAGTTATATTTAAAAATTAGTTGAGAATTCCTTGATAGATAAATTATTAAAAGGAGAGCTTGATTAGCTCCCCTTTTAGTAGTCTCATAATATATTATTTGTTTACGGGTAAAAGGTTAATTACCAGCCCTGTTATTAGTTTAGGGTAGAAAAAAGTTGACTTTTGGGGCATTCTTTCACCCCCGCCGGCTACGGTAATAATTTCCTCCACCCGGGTAGGATTTAAAAAAAATGCTAACTGGTGAGAACCCCTGTCCACTTCCTCTATAGATTCTTTTTCATCCCTTTTATATGTAAGGTTAGACTCTTCTTTTCTTTGAGTGCTCTTTATTTCTAAAATATTTTCCATGATTATTACCTGAAGCACAGATACATCCAGGTCTTTCCAGTCAGGAGAATAGTCCAGGTCAAAATGGTCCATTACTTTTTTGTCTTTAAGGGTTAACAGGTAAAAGGAGTTACTTCCTCCATAAACTCCAAAAGCGTGATTTCTTTTTTCACCTATCTTGTGGAGTTTTTCCTGGAGTTTTTCAAAGACATTAAATTTGTCATTCTCCTGGAAAGAAAATTCCTCCAAGTAAAAATATGTAGAAATTTTATTCAGGAAAGATTTCAGGTCAAAATTTGATAGATTTTTAACAAGCCGGTGAGTTGGAAGGACTACCAGGCCTGGATTATAGAGGTTAACCAGGCCCATCAATACGTAACTGTAATCTTCCTTGCCGCCCATTTCTTTGGAAAACTCCAGGGCAGTTTCATAACGATGATGGCCATCGGCAATAAAGATTTGCTTGTCTTTCAGTAAACTTACAATAGAGTTAACTTCGGGCCCTTTCTTTATGGCCCACAGGCGGTGGTTAATACCTTCTTCGTCTTGAAAGTCAATGATGGTTTTTTCTTGAAGTTTTTTGAAAGCACCTTCAACAACAAATTCCTTGTCAGAGAATAAACCGAATATAGGGCTAAAATTAGCCTTACAAGCTCTTAAAAGTTTTAACCTGTCCTCTTTAGGTTTGGAAAGAGTTTCTTCATGGGGGAGAATAACCTTTTTATGAAAATCTTCCACCTTAACGCATGCAAAAAAGCCCCTGCGGGTATATTTTTCCCCTCCCAACTGAAAGCCCATTTCGTATAAATATAAAGCAGGCTGCTCCTCCTGGTGGAGGATTTCCTGCTCCATCCACTTTTTAAGTTCCCATGCAGCCCTGGTGTAAACGTTGTTATTCTCATCATCCTGGGGAAAGATTTGCCCGTATTCCAGGCGGATAATATTATAAGGGCTTTTTTCATAGTAATATTTTTGTTTTTTTTCATCAATGACATCATAAGGGGGGGTAATTACCTGGCTTAAGTCATTAATTAGGTTTAAATTGTATCTAACCCCTCGAAAAGGGATAATTTCCGCCATGGGTTTTTCCTCCTTTAAATATATAACAGGAAAGCCCTGTTACTATTACTAACTGTTTAAAATTTTATAATATTTTGCTTGAAATATCAATTATAATTAGAAAACAGTTTATATTTGGAGAATAAAACCTTTTTAATTATTCCCTTCAGTGTCCTGCTTTATTTCCCAGTGAATAATAAGATTTAAAAGACCTCTAAGGATAATGATAGCTCCAAGGATCAGCACTTCATCAAAGGTTCTAATAATAACAGTACGGAGTATTTCTCCCCCCAGTTTAAACTCTAAACCGAAGGCCAGGGATTGAGCCAGGTTTAGGCGGACGAGGCGTCCATCACGACTTGTTTTAAGAAATTCTACAAATATTATGGAGGAAGAAATAACGATAACAAAAGCACCAAAGATATCCAGGATATGAGCCAGCATCATAATAAAAGGGTTTAGGACATGGATGAAAGCTTTCTGCATTATATTCCTCCAAAAATATTCTTTCTTTATTAAGTTGTCTTAGTGCCAGTTATTTATACTTTGGTTTAGAAAGGATAGAGGGGGGGAAATAGAACAGAATCTCTGGGGAAATCCGTAAGCTTGATTTAATAATGGATTATTGGTAAAATTTATCTACAGTCAATTTTTAAAAATACATCTATTTGCTACTGATCATTGTTTAAAGAAAGGAGGAGAGACTTTATGGTGCAAGTAAATGGCTTGATGATGGGAATCATTACAGTAGTTTTTGGCGTGATCATCATGATTTTCCCCAGGATCATTAACTATCTCATTGGCATTTACCTCATCATCGTCGGGGCTCTCTCTATTCTTCAGGGCATGTGACCAAACACTGGTTTTGAATGTGATTAACTTACCTGAAGCTACAGGGTGTACATTGTAATTGCATTGATCAACGGAGGTTAAATCTATAAATGGGAGGTTGAATCTATAATGCGTTCAATTATATACTTGATTGGATTGGTCGTAGTGATAGTTTTTATTCTCAGGTTTCTTGGTATCCTTTAAAATAGCGGTATTTGCCATAAACGAGTGAGTAAACCTTGAATAGGTGGCTTTAAAGTGTTAAAGTGATACTACCGGAGGGTTCGATTCCCGCTGCCTACCCCAAATATAAACAACAGTTTTGATACAATGTAAAAGGCCCTTATAGCAAGGGCTTTTCGTGCTTATGGGGTAAATCAGGCAGCAGAAAAAGGTTGGATTTAACCTTTTTGCTTTTCATTGAAGGGCGGCAAGAATAATGGTAAAATATGAAATAAAGTTACGAAAGATGGGACGGCACAGGTTACCCCCGGAGGCTCAAGAAAGAGGAAATCCCCCTGGCAGCGCGCATCTTTGCCGTGGTGGATGTTTATGATGCCCTCATCAGCGATCGTCCCTACCGCAAGGCCTGGACCAAGGAAGAAGCCCTTGAATATATCCGCCAGGAAAGTGGCAGGCACTTCGATCCAGAGGTGGTGGAGAGGTTTTTCGAGGAGGTGGAATAATAGTGGATGGTTATGAGAAAAATGGTCACCTTGAGGAAAAGACCAAGAAGGTGCTGGAGTATGTCAATACATGTCAGCAGTTTGCCCCAAACAACATAGAATACCGTTTTTTTTCAGACTCAGTCAAAGAACTTTCCGGGGCTGTTTTAGTGGGGTTAAATCTTATATCAGAAGAGGATAAAAGCAAGACAACTTTCAAAGCAGTTTCCGGAGCCCCGGAAATATTATCCCAGGCAATGAATACTTTTGGTTTCAATCTGGAAGGCACTGAATGGGAAGTTAAATATAAAGAATTAAAAATTAGCGAGAAAAACAAGCTGATCTATTTTCCATCTTTCAAGGAAATTGGATATTATAATTTTTTGCCTCACTTGGCTCCTGTACTTAAAACGATAGAAAAGCTTTTACTTCCAGGTGGCCTGTATGCTATGGAATTTGATTATCAAGGAGAATTTCTAGGCCTTATTACCCTGATCATGCCCAGGGGTAAGGTTTTAGAAAATAAACAGCTGGTAGAGCTCTATATTAACCAGATAGCAAGCACGATAAAACGTCTGCGAGCAGAAAATAAGCTGCAGCAAAAAGTGAATGCTTTGCAGGAAAGCGAAGCCAAGTTCAGGTCTTACATGGAAAAATCCCCCCTTGGCATTTTTGTAGCAGATAATGAAGGGCATTACATCGAAGTAAACCGGGCAGCATGTCAGATGAGCGGGCACACAGAAGAAGAGTTGTTGAATTTAACCATCCCGGACTTTATTGCCCCGGAGTTCTTGGAAAAAGGGATGGAATCGTTTGAAAGATTACTGACAGAGGGTTATGTAGAAGATGAAATTATGGTACGTAAGAAAAACGGGGAGACATTCTGGATTAATTTAGCTGCAGTAAGTGCTGATAATAACATAGTTATTGCTTTTTGTCAGGACATTACCAAGCGTAAGCAAACAGAGGAAGCACTGAAGTTTAAGAACATCATTTTAAAAACTCAACAAGAAGTTTCCCTTGATGGGATTCTTGTTGTAAATGAAAAGGTCGAAATAGTTTCTTTCAATCAACGTTTTGCTGATATCTGGGAAATTCCAGGTGAGATTATGGCTTCACAGTCGGGTCAAAAAGCACTTGATTATGTGCTTCCTAAATTGGTTGATCCAGAAGAATTTGTCAATCTGATTAACTACCTTAATAAGAATAAGCAGGAAAAAAGTTACAAGGAAATAGCATTAAAAGATGGGAAAATACTTGAGCTTTATTCTGCTCCCATGTTTGGACGTGATGGGCGTTACTACGGGCGAGTTTATTATTATCGCGACATCACTGAGCGCAAAGATGCAGAAGAAAAGATACGATATTTAAGTTTTCACGACGGCCTCACCGGCCTTTATAACAGGGTCTATCTGGAAAAGGAAATGGAGAGGCTGGATACTGAAAGGCAGCTGCCTATTGGTATCATCATGGCTGATATAAACGGCCTCAAGCTGGCTAACGATACTTTCGGACACGAAGTAGGAGACGAAATGTTAAAGCAAACAGCCGAAATATTAAGAAGCTCCTGTCGCAGGGAAGATATCATTGCCCGCTGGGGAGGAGATGAATTTGTCATTTTTCTGCCGCAAACCACAGAAGAAGACGCCAAAGCCATATGCCAAAGAATAGATGAGAAATGCAAAGAAACTTATGTCAAAGACATACCCCTTTCCCTGGCCTTGGGAACTGCGATCAAGTACAACACAAACAAGGACCTGGCAGAAATACTAAAAGTAGCTGAAGAGAATATGTATAAACATAAGCGTGCAGAAAGTCAGCGGATGAAAAGTAATGTGCTAAATGTAACCATCACGAACGCTGGGATGGTTCAGGATACCCGCAGGGGTTAAAGGGGAAAGAGATACCTTTGCTGGCAAGGATCACAGCCATTGCCGATGCATATGAAGTAATGAGTACGGGGAGAGCGTATAAAAAAGCCATGTCTAAGAGTGAAATTATTGCTGAGTTGAAAAGGTGTGCTGGTTCTCAGTTTGATCCCAAATTAATAGAAATCTTTCTGCTATTGCTGGAGACGGAGATAAAGACAAAAGATTAATAGTAAACATATAGGTCGGTTCAATAACCAGCTCCTTTTTTAAAGAGTTACTTTAAATCCCTTCTGGCGATAGTCTTAATCCTTCTGCGGGGAGTATCCGGCTGCGGTTCTTTCGAAGAAGAGGAGG
>SL_8KL_010_SEDDRAFT_10001552_pt1 | contig 19908 bp, 22 predicted proteins | sample SodLakKL_010_SED_4_FD_11160 | JGI IMG/M metagenome (IMG submission 11160)
CGATTTAATAATTGAGAAAGGTTTTCTGCTTGCAGTTCCGGTAGACTTTCAAGCAGTTCCAGTTTTTGAGAAAGATTTGATTCGTTATTTAATAATACTCTCGCTATTTTAAACATTAATTCCCTTACCTTCAAAAAGTCCAGATTTAACAATTCATCAGCTAAGAGATAATGCCCCTGCCTAAGATATTCCTTTATAGTTTCTTCCTCCAGGTTAAAAGGAACATCTATGTGTTCCAAGTATTGAAAATGTATTTCTAACAGTTCCTGATATGAAGCTAACAATTGGGCATAGTTTTCATTTTTCTTTGCATACTTTTTAATTGCTTTATTTATTTTTTCCAAAGAATATCCCTGCATATAGTTTTTCCTCCTAANTCTCCACCGGTTAGTTCTTTACNTCCNAAAAGTTACTAGTTGTCTTTGTTAATATCTTCAGTAACATCAACACTTTGNTTTAAATCTTTGCCAGCTTTCCGTAATTCATTAAAACCCTGGCCAATAGACCTACCCAGTTCCGGCAGTTTTGTNGGGCCAAAAATGATTAGTGCCACTACCAGGATAATAAGTATTTCCATCATCCCAATTTTNCCTAACACAAAAACACCTCCAGCTGATCATNAAAATAGTTATTGCTTTTCACTTTTTCATCAAACATCAAAAAGCAGCNATTANTACACCCTNTCCATTTATCAATAGTTTACTATATATTATATAACAAAAACAAGGATATGCGAAACCTAAAATGCCAATATTACATTATTTATTCTCAATNTCCTTCAATAATTCCCGGCCAAATGATTTTAAATTAGAAGGAACAAATATGCTTATTACACCTACCTCCTGTCCCATAACGACCTTTAAGCCGGAAAAAGGACCGCTATATTCTTTTTTTGCCGGCACTTCGTGTGCTTGCAAAAAACCACAAATAATGTCTGCTTCTGTTTCATTTGTAGCTTCTATTAAAAAAACCCATTCTTCCTCAGCCATAAAATCAACTCCTTACATTTGACAGTTTATTAAACATCCAGTACTATTTGCTTGCCGAAAGGAGTAACTACCCCCATGGATTTAAGTAAAAATATACTCGATTACTCAAAACAGCTTGGACTGGAAGTTGCAGGTATAATAGATGCCAAACCGCTTTATGAGCTAAGAACTCATTTAGAAAATCGCATCCAGGGAGGATTAGCATCTCCTTTTGAAAATAAATCTATTGAAAAGAGAATAAATCCACACCAGAGCTTAGCCGGTTGCCAAAGTATTATATGCTTCGCGCTTTCTCACCTGGCTGCTTCCAAGTCACCTCCGGTAAATAATGAGCCCTATGGAAAAATTGCTGAATTCGCGCGCGGCAAAGACTACCATTCTGTCTTACAGGAAAAAGCCTCTCAATTAATAAATTATATAGAAAAATTATATCCCTCCCCTTTTAATTTTTTTATTTCCGTGGATACAAGCCCACTGGTTGAACGGGCATTCTTGCATAAAGCAGGTGGCGAACTGGGTGAAAATACTACATTTTTATCTCCTTTCAGTGGTTCCCGGGTATCATTAGGAATGATCTTAACAGACATTCCTCTATCTCATCACAAAATCACTCCCCCTTCACCACTATGTTTAAAATGCGGTCTTTGCCGCGAATCTTGCCCTACCGGAGCTTTATTTGCTCCTTTTCAAATCGATGCCCGGCGCTGCCTTTCTTTAATTACGCAAAGCAAAGGAATTATCCCCCGCGTTTTTAGAAAAAGTTTAGGGGTCAGGTTATATGGTTGTGATACGTGTCAAAATGTTTGTCCTTTTAACCGGAAAATAGATAAATATCTGCTCAAGAACTTACCTCCCCCTATTTTACCCGATGAGTTACCCTTAATTACTTGCTCAAATATGAGCAAAGAAAATTTCAAAAAAATATTTGGCCGCACTGCCATAAATTGGCGAGGCCGCCAGATATTGCGTCGAAATGCTATCGTGGCTATGGGTAACAGCAAAAACATTAATGTTATAAAGCCTTTAAACAATCTACTGCAAAACGACCCTTCCCCAATAATAAGATTACATTCCGCCTGGTCTCTCGGGCAATATGGGGAAATCGAAGCAAGGCAGGCGTTGGAAAGTTGCTTTCCCCGTGAAAATAATGTAGAGGTTCGCCAAGAAATTATAACATCTCTTAACGAAATAGAAAATAAAGAATAAGCGATGTTGATTGCTTAGAGGATTTCCCCTAATGGAGTTTTTTTATTTATTGCGTTCTTTCCAGAATTGGGAGCCAATAGCAGCAATCAATAAGAATAAGCTCAAAACTACCAGCCAGATAGCAAACTGGAAGAAATAATTTCCTGACATTAAACTTTCCTGGTCTCTATTTATTAGTCCATGTTCCAAAAGTTGAGGGATACTATAAATTATTACCACCAAAGACATCAGCAGCGGAATTACATTATATATTCCCCCTTTTTTTTGTTTGCCCGGCAAATTAAACAACTGGCGAAGTAATTCTGAAAAAATTCCGGTTTTAAAATCATACAATCCTGTAACCAAGATAAGTAAGCCGATAATGAAAAGCAGCAAATGAGTCATTCCATAATATGTAAACAGAAGAAAAACAACTATTAAAAAAACAACGTCTAAAATCAATAAAAGAATAAAATGGGAACTTTTCATCAAATACCTCCAGCAATCAAGAGCACTCAACAACGGCCTGATCTTTTGCAACTGCTTTTGCTTTTATTTAGCTTCCCCATTATTTATAAAGCCACTTTGCCCCCATAAACAAAGAATAAATAATATTTTTAGTTGTTTAATATTAAGATGCTAAGTCTAAAATCCAAACTTCCGAAGTAGTTGGAAGTTTTCCTGCTTCAAAATAAGCTGTTTCACCAACATACTGCACATTATCCATACTCTTCACAAAACGATCTATGCCCTCAATATTTATATTCAACAAAGATGTTTTATAGTGCATAGGAATAGCTACTTTTGGAGCTATTTCGGCTATAATTTGGCGAGCCTGCTCAGCATTAACGGTATATACTCCGCCTACCGGAATCATTAATACATCTGTTTGAGCTAAAAACGTTTTCTGATCATCGTTGAGTGTATTTTCTCCATAATCTCCCATGTGGGCAAACGCTACCCCTTCCATTTGCCAACGGAACATAATATTATTTCCTCTTTTTTCTCCACCGGCATCATCATGATTAGTAATCAATCCTTCAAATTGTATGGGGCCAAAAAGCAATGGCATTGGTTCTTTTATTATCAAAGGATCTCCTTTTAGAGCCTGAACATTATTATGGTCAAAATGATTATGGCTTATGGTAACAACTGATGCCTCAATATCCGGAAAAGAATAACCTATCTCGGTTGAGTAAGGATCAGTCACAATTTTTATGCCGGGCCTTTCGAACAAAAACATGGCATGCCCAAACCAACTAACACTTACTTTAGCCACTTCGATTTTCCTCCTTTCGAGTAATTTATATTCATAAATATCGGCGTATGTTTAACCATGGAAGTACTTAAAACAATTTTAGTATATCATAGCATATATTTACAAATAAAAATCGCATGTGAAGGAAACTAAAGCTTGGCGGCAGAGGAAATATCTGGATATTAAGCCACACAATTATTCTCCTAAGACAATAATTGTTCTCTGTATTCATTTTGCAGCACCATTATCAACAAAAAAACACCATTGCACTAATTGAAATTATTACCATAAAAATTTGAGGTTAACTTACAGACTTTTACCCGCAGCATCCGCCGCAATCCGAACCGGGGTTTTCATCAAGTATGGTAAAACCTTCATAATTTGCATCGTTTTTGTAATCCAGCACTTTTCCGTTGATGTGCTTTAAAACTTTTTCCGCAAAAACAAAATTTACCCCTTCCACTTCTTTTACATGGTCGTCTTCACTGTTAACTGACTCTTCCAGAGCCAACCCCATCTGGGGACCTCCTCAACCAGTTCCGCTCACATAAATCCTAATATAAGCGTCTTCCTGGTTTTCTTGTTTCAAAATCTCCTTGAACTTTTCCACAGCTAAGTTCGTTACATTAATCATATTTGATACTCCTTTCTTAATTTTTCTTTTAAAAGTAACCACATAATGATAAATACATAATCTTTATACTACCTTTTTTATTCCATATATTCACAGTAGATTTTTTTTAAGTTACTTTAAAAGTTTCTTTTATTATAATACTTTCCTGATTCTTATGCAATAACTCCGGTTATCAACAATTCACTGCCTGAGCCTCTTAAATAAAGCCTAAAATTATTTCTTCCATAGATATTCTTGGGCGCATAGAAGGATTCTCTGCGGGATAACCTACCGGCAGCAGCACTACAGGTGTTATTTCTAAAGGTAAACTTAGAATCTCACTAACCCTTTCTTGATCAAACATGCGCACCCAGCAAGACCCAAGCCCCAAACTTGTAGCTTTAAGCACAATATGTTCCACAGCGATACCCAGATCCAAATATGCAGAAACCGGGATGCCGGTTTCTTCCACTTTTTGAGGAAGTTTGCGCTGATAAAGCATATTTGCAACTTCCCGGCTCATAACATTCGCATCAATTAATTCCTCTACCCTTTTTTCAATTAGCTGGCGGGTGAAAGCATGACGATCAAGGCAACAAACAATAATTAGTGGGGCATTCGCTACAAAATGCTGAGTAATACCTTCTTGCAATCGGTTTTTCATGTCATCGTCTTGAACAATTAAAAACCGCCAGGATTGCCTGTTTGTAGCAGAGGGCGCCTTTCTTGCAGCTTCCATAAGTTCTTTTATAAGTTCTTTTGGCACAGGATCTTTCGTATAACCCCTAATACTGCGTCTTTTTTCTATAGCTTCGTCAAGTTCCAAAATATTCTCCCCTTCCTTATTTTTTAGTACTGCTAATCTATTTCCATGGAAACATATTAGTTCCTCTATTAATTAGATTATGAGCAAATAATTTCCTTTATAAACAAAAATAGGGGCAACTTTTCTCATTAGCTGCCCCTAAGTCATCCTTAGAGCTAATTTTTGATTAGATTTATTTTCCTCTCTTTACTTTAATTGCTTTGGGACGTTTTTCTTCAGCCTTAGGCAAGTCAATCTTTAATACTCCATCCTCATAAACAGCTTCTACATTTTCGGATTGAAGGGCTACAGGAAGTTCAAAACCCCTTGCAAATTGCCCGCTATATCTTTCTTTCCAATAGACATTTCCTTCAGTTTTTTCATCTTCTTTCTGCATTTCACCTCTAATAGTTACCTGATTGCCGGTAACATTTATTTCTACATCCTCAGGGTCTATACCAGGTAAATCCACATGAGCTTCATACTTTTCTTCATTTTCATATATGTCTATTGTGGGGTAAAGCTCTTCCCTTGCACCTAAAGGCCACGACCTCAATGCATCATCAAACAACCTATCTAACTCTGTTCTCAGACGACCAGCTTCTCTCCTCGGATCCCTCCTAATCAATTCGGCCATCTTTAACACCCCCTATAATAAAATATTCTTGTTAGCACTCTATCTAGGTGAGTGCTAACCAATTCAATTCTTATTATAAGTAGTGTTTTTTATAGTATCAAGGTGCTATGATATCAAATATATGCCTTGAGAGAACGTGAGCAGGGAAGAGTTTTCATTTACTCTCTCTTTTTACAAAATACTTTATATTTCTTTGTCATTTCAATATGTAGACCATTTATTAAAGTTTATCTTCTTCCTCTTCCATATTTCTAGCATAAATGATGCGCAAACCTTCAAGGGTTAGATAATGATTAACTTTTTCAATGGTTTCAGATTCTTCAGCCAATATTTCAGCAAAGCCTCCTGTAGCCAAAACTAAGGGCTTACGGGGCATTTCATTAATGATACGATGCACTATACCATCAACCTGGCCGACAAACCCATAGATAATACCTGAATGCATGCTGCTGATAGTATTTTTGCCAATTACATGGCGCGGTTTAACCATTTCTACGCGGGGTAGCTTGGCAGCTTTATTAAATAAAGCTTCCGTAGAAACCCCTATTCCGGGTGCTATTGCTCCTCCCAGATAATCTCCTTTTTCATTGATCACACAAAATGTGGTGGCAGTTCCAAAATCTACTATCACCAAAGGCCCTCCATATAGTGAATACCCCGCTACTGCATTTACAACTCTGTCTGCACCTACCTCGCGTGGATCATCCATCAAAATGTTAAGCCCCGTTTTTACCCCCGGACCAATAATTAAAGGAGATATTTTGAAGTACTTCTTAGACATTTTTTCCAGGGAATACATTAAAGGGGGTACTACCGAGGAAATTACAATTCCGGTGACATCCCTCCATTCTAAGTCACTATGCCTGAAAAGGTTTTTAATAGTAATTCCCAATTCATCCTCGCTGCGCTCCCAACTTGTGGTAATACGCCAACATGTAATTAATTCATTATTTTGAAACACACCAAGCATTTTATGAGTATTTCCCACATCTATGGTTAACAGCATGAATACACCCCCTGATAAATATATCAAAGACATACTAAAAATACAATTGCATCACTCCGGGTCCGGCTAACCGTAAAAGTATATAGCTTTCTATTTCTACACCACTATACGGACTCTATTCCGGGCTCAGTTAATTATCACTATAAGGTTTGTTTTAAAAACATATATTATCATTCTCTACTATATGCAGGAAAAAGCTAAAAATAATCGAATCAAATACCTGATAACATTACTAAGCTTTATATACAAGATAATTTTTACTTAAAATAAAGGAGAAAATTTATAAATGGTAGATGAACAAAAAATACAACAAGCAGTTAAAATGATCCTGGAAGCCATTGGAGAAGATTCTACCCGAGAAGGGCTAAGAGAAACACCTGAGAGGGTTGCCAAATTGTACAGTGAAGTTTTTGGCGGAGTACATCAAGATGCTCGCGAACTTCTGAAAAAGTGTTTTGTTTCTGATGAGCATGACGAAATGGTGTTGGTTAAAGACATCTCTTTTTACTCCATGTGTGAGCATCATCTCATGCCTTTTTATGGCAAAGCCCATATCGCTTATATCCCCGCCGGCGGACGCATAACCGGACTTAGTAAATTAGTGCGGGTAATTGAAGTTATTGCTTGCCGTCCTCAATTACAGGAACGGCTTACCACACAAACCGCAGACACAATTATGGAAATGCTTTCTCCTAAAGGGGTGGTTGTCGTAATTGAAGCTGAGCACCTTTGCATGAGTATTCGTGGGGTTAAAAAGCCGGGTTCCATTACGGTAACTTCTGCAGTAAGAGGTTTATTCCGTCACAGCCCCGTTTCACGCGAAGAAGCTTTTACCTTGATTAAGGGCAAGTAAGTATATCAAAGCCGGGAGGTTGTTGAAATGAGCAAAATACTCAATTGCGGCAATCATAAGCTTTCCCTTGGCAAAAGAACCCTGATTATGGGAACCCTTAATATTACCCCCGACTCATTTTCTGATGGAGGAAGTTTTCTAGAACCGCAAAAAGCTTTAGAACAAGCGCATCACATAGCTAATGAAGGAGCAGATCTAATTGATATAGGAGGCGAATCAACGCGCCCCGGGGCCACTCCTATTTCTGCAGAAGAAGAACTACGCCGCGTTATTCCTGTCATTAAAACCATAATTAAGGAAATTAATATCCCCCTCTCCATAGATACTTACAAGTCAAGTGTAGCTGAAGAAGCATTGCAAGAAGGCGTACAAATGGTTAATGATGTTTGGGGGCTCAAAGCCGATTCAAAAATGGCGGAGCTTACAGCAAAATATGAAGTGCCGGTGTGCTTAATGCATAATCGGGAAAAAGCAATTTATGAAGATGTTATTTCAGAAGTTATTTCCGATCTTCAAGAAAGTATTAATATGGCCCTTAATGCCGGCATCGCTGCAAATAATATTATTATTGATCCGGGCATTGGCTTTGGAAAAACATTGGAGCATAACCTGGAAGTAATGCACCATTTAGATAAGTTAAAAACCCTGAATTTTCCCATTTTGTTGGGCACTTCTCGCAAATCATTAATCGGCAAAATCCTTGACTTGCCCACTTCCGAGCGACTTGAAGGAACCGCCGCTACCATCGCGTACGGTATTACCAAAGGAGTAGATATAGTCAGGGTACATGACATTAGAGAAATGCGGCGGGTAGTGATGATGACGGATGCCATCGTCAAACGTTAACTTCTATTTAATTCAAGGAGAAATAAAAATGGACAGAATCGACATAAACAATATATCACTATACGACTACCACGGAGTCTTACCCGAAGAAAGGGAGCAGGGCCAAGAATTTCTGATAAGTATCAGCCTGGAAGTAAACTTGCAAGGCATTAGTAGAACAGATGATATAGAAGATACGGTAGATTACAGTAATATTTGTAGCATGGTTAAAGAGATTTCCGCCCGAGAACCCTGCCGGCTAATCGAAACTTTGGCTGAAAAAATATCCCATGAAATTTTATATTTTTTTCCCCAAGTAAAAAAAATAACAGTTACGGTAATAAAACCAAACCCTCCTTTGTCGGAGGCAACTGATGGTGTTTCTGCCACAGTAGTTCGATTTGGGAGCAAGTAATTTATTATGAAAATGCGACCAGGAAAAATAAACAGCATTCCTTTAAGGACGAAGGGGAGGGAATTAATATGAGCATTGTTTATATCGGGTTGGGAGCTAACTTAAATAATCGGCTATCTTATCTTAAAAAAGCTGTAATCAAATTAAATAAACACCCACGAGTAGAGCTCCACTCACTTTCGTCTATTTATGAAACCGACCCGGTAGGAACTACCGCGCAAGAACGTTATTTAAATGCTGTATGCGCGGTAGAAACCAACCTTTCTCCCCTTGATTTACTGCAACTAACCAAACAAATAGAGCATGAACTGGGAAGAAAGGAAAAGGGAAATTGGGCATCCCGCCTTATTGACCTTGATATACTGGTTTATCCGGAAACAATAATCCATAATGAAAACCTTCAATTGCCTCATCCTTTAATCGCCTATCGCTGGTTTGTTTTGGTACCCCTGGCCGAAATTGCCCCCCAATTAATCCCGCCGGGGTTTTCACAAAATGTAAAAGAGTTGCTTCAAGCACTGGGGCCTCCGGAAGGCGTAGACAAGCTGGATCTGCAAAACCCCTGGGATGAATTTAGCTATTTCTTATTAAATAAACAATAATTAATTTAGGCAAGATTACTTTTTATATATTCCTGATAAGTTCGGTGAAGATTAACTGTTATAGCCCCGACAAAACCAGAGCCAATGATGTCTTCATCAATTTTTACCAGGGGCATAATCTCCATTAAAGAATTGGTTAGAAAAGCTTCATCCGCCCCTTTTAAAAAGGCAGGGCTTAAATTTTGCTCCTCAACCCCATAAGTCTTAGAAGCCAGTTTTAGCACCACAGCCCGGGTAATTCCCGGCAGCAACCCCGATTCCGGTGGAGGAGTAAACAGGACATTGTTTTTTATTACAAAAAGATTGCTTGCCGTTCCTTCCACCAGGTAGCCTTTTAGATTTAAAAATATTCCTTCGTCTACTCCTTTATAATATGCCTCGCGACGGCCCAATATATTATCAAGGTAGTTAAGTGTTTTAAAACCTACCTGAGGGGAGTTTTCATTTAAAGGAAAGCTCATAAAAGAAGCTTTAATACCTTGACGATATTGTTCCGGAGTATAAGGAACGGAAGGGTTTGTAGTAATAAAAAAAGTAGAATTACTATTAGTCTCGGGCCAAATTCCGCGCACATTAGTTCCTCTGGTAAGGGTTAATCTCATCAATCCTTCCCGCACCTCATTAGCAGCCAGAATTTCATCAACTGCCTCTTTCATCTCCAACAAAGTGCCCGGTAGACTAATATGTAAGGCCAAAGCCCCTTCTCTCATTCTCTGTAGGTGTTCTTCTATTAAAAAAGGCATGCCATTATAAATACGAACAGTTTCGAATAAACCGTCTCCATAAAGGACCCCCCGGTCGTTGATAGAAATGCAAGCTTCGTCAAGGGATAAAACATTTCCATTCAAATAACATAAATTACTCACTAAATCCCCCCTATTTAATATTCAAAACCTAAAGCACCTAAAAGGGCTTTAGCTTTGTCAAGTGTCTCCTGATATTCAGCCTGAGGAGATGAATCAGCTACTATGCCTCCGCCCACTTGAAAGAACACCCGGTTATTTTTAATTATAATGGTACGTATTACAATATTTAAGTCAGCATGCCCGTTAAAATCAATATATCCTATAGAGCCCGTATAAATTCCCCGCCGCACAGGCTCTAGTTCTTCAATTATCTCCATAGCCCGAATCTTTGGGGCACCGGTAATAGATCCACCGGGAAAAGAAGCTTGCAAAACGTCAATCACGCTGCTCTCAGGCCTAAGCTCTCCCTCTACGGTAGAAACCAGGTGATGAACCGTAGCATATTCCTCAAGCGTAAAGAGTTCCGGAACTTTAACTGTACCTGTTTTGCATATTTTGCTCAGATCATTGCGCTCTAAGTCTACAATCATTACTAATTCTGCTTGATCTTTAGAGCTTTCCCATAATTCTTGCCGTAAAGCATAATCTTCATCAGAGGTTCTGCCTCGCGGGCGTGTGCCCTTAATAGGACGGGTTTCCATCTTAGTGCCTTCCTGCCTTAAAAATCTTTCCGGTGAAGAACTCACCACCGTCACTTCCGGAAAATTTAAAAAAGAAGCAAAAGGAGAAGGGTTCAGCGATTTTAGGCGCTTATACAACTCCCAGGGAGAACTGTCAAAACGGGCTTCAAAGCGTTGGGTAAGGTTCACCTGGTAAATATCTCCTCTGCCGATATAATCTAAAGCTTTATTCACAGCCGAAAGGTAACTTTCTTTAGAAAAGTTAGCCCTTAAATCCCTCCCAGTGTTCTGGGCGTGTTCTGAATTATGATAACTAAGGTCCCGAAGATTTTTAATTCGGCTAAACAGTGCCCGAAATCTTTGATCACGGTGTTTTTCCTTTTCCTTTCCTCTCCAAGGTAGTCCTGTAGAAAATATATAAGTTCTTTCATGCAAATGATCTATAATCACACCAGAATCATAAAAAGCCATCAAACATTCCGGTATTCCAATGTCATCAGGAATTTTATAAGGCAATTTTTCCAGACTGCGCCCCATATCATAAGACATATATCCTACCGCGCCTCCTCCGACAAAAGGCAATTCAGTTAAACTATGCTCTTTATATTTGTTAACCAGTTCATGCAAACAAGTAAAAGGATTTTTGTTCACATAATATGCCCAACCCTGCAAGTATTGGATGTTACATCTAAACCCTTGCGAACGAAAAACCAAAAAGGGCTCACTTCCCATGAAAGAATAGCGTCCCAAATTATGATGCACGATGCCGCTGTCTAATAGAAAACTGTACGCGTCATTTTGAAAAACTTCATAAACTTTTTCTCCTTCTAAATAACAAGGGAGTTCTTCTATTATGGGTTGCAACTTTTACCCCCCTTTTCTTTATTATCCTGGCATTCTTCAATCCCTTCCAAAAAATTTTTTAATATTTTCTCCCCTGATTCTGTAAGGATTGATTCAGGATGAAACTGAACACCCTCCACATTATAATATCGATGCTTTACCCCCATTATCTCTCCCTCCATAGTTTGCGCAGTTACTTCAAGCACAGGCGGTATTGATTCCGGGTCAAGGATCAGAGAATGATAGCGTGTGGCCTTTAAAGGAGAAGATAGATCTTTAAAAACACCCCTTCCCTGGTGGTAAATTGCGGAAGTTTTCCCATGCATCAAACGGGATGCCCTAACTACCTTCGCTCCATAAAATTGTCCTATAGCTTGATGTCCCAAACAAACTCCCAGCAAAGGAATTCTACCGCCAAATTGTTTGACCAAAGATATGCTTATGCCGGCATGATCAGGATCCTTGGGGCCAGGCGAAATTACAATGCCTCGAGGGTTCATTTCTTCCACTTCAGCTAAAGTCAATTCATCATTACGATATACTTCCATAATACATCCCAGGCGACGAAAATAATCCACCAGGATAAAGGTAAATGAATCATAATTATCAATCATCAACAGCATCAATAACCCTCCCCAAAAAAAAGGACGCTAAGTGTGCCGATTCGCATCCCGGCTTTTAGCGTCCTTATAATACATAGATTTCATAACGTAACTACTCTACTATACACTGCTGTGCCAAAGTGATGGGCTTCATCGCCTCCCCCGCTCCTAAAATAAGGCTCTTTGCTGTACTTCAGGGACACTCGATCACTTTTCCGTGGAAAGCGTGCCTTAAACAAGTTTTTTTAGCCTGAGTAGTTATCCCATCCCATATTTTATTTTTTTAAAACAATCCTTGAACCCTTCCTGTTTCTGTATCCACATCTACTTTCCGATATGCCGGATCAGAAGCAGTACCGGGCATCATGGGAATAGTGCCGGCAAGAGGCACCACGAAACCTGCCCCTTTATAGGTCAAAATATCACGCACGAAAAGCTTCCAGTTCTTGGGGGCTCCTTTTAACGCAGGATTGTCTGTTAAGCTAAGGTGAGTTTTGGCCATGCAAGTACCCAGTTGTTTCATTAGTTCTTTGTCTTCCTCAATTTTCTTAGCCTTCTCTAATGCTTCAGGCGAATATTCTACTCCATCACCGCCATATACTTCTTTCACAATTAAATCAATGCGCTCGCGCAGTGGTGTTTCCAGGTCATACAGAAAACGAAATTCATTTGGCTTATCAGCTGCTTCTACTACTGCTTCAGCAAGTTCTTTTGCCCCGTCGCCTCCATACTGCCAGTGCTTGGATACTGCAACCCAGGCTCCGGCTTCTTCGGCTAAACGGCGAACTGCATTGATCTCATTGTCGGTATCCGTGTAGAAATGGTTAATACATACTACAGGATTAATACCCGATTTTTTGATGGTGTTGATATGCTGAATAAGGTTTTCGCAGCCTTTTTCTACCCATCCCACATTTTCTTCATTGTAAGCGGGATCAATGGGTTGCCCAGGAACGGGAACGGGGGCGCCGCCATGGCACTTCATAGCTCTAATAGTAGTAACTAAAACGGCTGCATGGGGTTTTAAGCCGGACATGCGGCACTTTAAATTCCAGAATTTTTCAAAGCCAATATCGGCTCCGAAACCAGACTCAGTTAGGACATAGTCTTTAAGTTTTAATCCTACCCGGTCGGCCACGATGGAAGACTGCCCAATAGCAATGTTGGCAAATGGACCGGCGTGAACCAAGGTAGGTTGACCTTCAAGAGTCTGCATCAAATTAGGGTTCAGGGCATTTACCATCCAGGCTGTCATGGCACCGTCTACTTCCAAGTCTGCAGTAGTTACATCATTTCCTTGCTTATCATAAGCAACTACAATGCGGCCCATTCTTTCCCGCATATCTTTTAGATCTTTTGCCATTGACAAAATAGCCATAATTTCCGAAGAAACCGCAATATTGAAACCAGACTCCATCATGAAACCATCTCTTTTGCCGCCCATGCCAATAATTATATTTCGCAGTGCCTGGGCACAAAAGTCAATTATCCACTTAAATTGCACATTGCGAGGATCAATATTTAATCTCTTCAAACCACGTTTTTCCAAAAACTTGTCTGAGGAATTAAATTCATGCTGCAACCTGGAAGTTAGGGCAACCATACCCAGATTATGCGCATTCATAATGTCATTAATATCACCGGTTAGCCCCAGGGAAAAAGGCGTTAGCGGAATACACTGGGCCAGTCCTCCTCCGGCTGCAGAACCTTTGATGTTCATGGTAGGACCACCAGAGGGTTGGCGAATAGTCGCCATTACTTCTTTTCCAATTTTGCCCATGCCCTGGGTAAGCCCCATAGTCGTAGTAGTTTTTCCTTCTCCAAGGGGTGTAGGGTTGATAGCAGTTACGTCAATATACTTGCCATCAGGCTTGTCTTTCATGCGCGCCAAAAGTTTCTTAAAGTCAATCTTCGCCACATAGTTGCCGTGGGGCAATAATTCTTCTTGTTCCAGCCCCAGTTCTTCAGCCATTTGATACACAGTCTTCATACGAGACTCTGCTTCTTCAGCAATTTCCCAATCAGCATGTTTGGTCGGATCTAGTGCCATTAATTTTCCTCCTTTAAATATAATTTGCAAGTAATTCTCGCACCATACTCCTACTTTTACTTAGTCAATCACCCTTTAGTAGACCACTCCCTTCACCAGGATTTTAATATTATATATTTAATATTAATAAATAAGCCCTATTCCAAACTTTATAATTCTATATAACTGTTTATTTTTCCTGCTTCAATTATTCTATTTGAAATAACTCCTTTTTAATCTTTTTTGTTATAATGATAATATGAAGGCAGAAAACAATCTCAGAAACTTATCACAATCAAACTTAAAAAAAATCATTCCAGAAGTCGAATTATTATGGGACGGGCATATCCATCTTTTTCCTCCCAAACTCTTTCAAGCCATTTACCGGGTATTTAAAGATAATTATGGCTGGAATTTGGCCTTCACCGATTATCATCCTTTATTAATTAATTATCTTAAGTCTGCCGGAATTGATCGCGCATCGGTATTGGTATATGCACATAAACCTAATATTTCTTTAGATCTTAACCGCTGGTTAGCAGAACTAACCCAAGAACACCCCTGGCTTGTTCCCTATGGATGCATACATCCTGCCGATGATAATTTAGTCGATGTTCTTTATGAAGCTTTGGATCTATATGACTTTCCGGGTTTAAAAATTCATTCCCTGGTAAAAAGAATCCCCCCCGATGATGAAAGGCTCTTTCCCGTTTATGAAGCACTTGAAGAAAAGGGAAAAGGGGTTATTATTCATACCTCTACTTTTCCCCTTCACCTCCAGGACTGTGTGGGTATAAACTATCTCTATAAAATTTTGCATTACTTTCCCAATCTAAAAATACTTATACCTCATATGGGGCTGTTTGAGCTTAAAGAATGCAATACCCTTTTAGAAAAGTATCCCCATATTTATTTAGATACTTCCTTTGTTTTTAACAACCATTCTTTTACAATTCCTCTGGAAGACATTAAAACCTTGATCATGCAATATCCCGATAGGGTAATATACGGTAGTGACTTCCCTTTTATAACAAATGAACCTTACATGGACATGCAAAACATTTTAAACTTGCATTTACCTAATGAAGTTTATGCCCGTCTTTTCTACCATAATGCTCACGTTTTCTCCCGGCAATTAAAATAATTTTTCATCACTTGCCCTTATTCTTGCAAGGTTTCACCATCCCGGGAACTCTCATGTTCACTAGACCCATAATTGCTTACAAAATCATCAACTTCTTCTTTATCTAAATCTTTTCCTTCTGTATCGTTTTTACTCTCTTGAGAATTATGTTCCTCTCTTACAGTTTCCACTGATTTATTTTCAATGATGGCAATTATTTCTTCAGATTCAAGCGTCTCTTTCTCTAAAAGAGCATGGGCTAAAGCATATAATTTATCTTTGTTTTTTTCTATTAATTCCTCCGCCCGATGATAACAATTATCTATAGTATTACGAATTTCTGCATCAATAGCCCTGGCTATTTCTTCACTGTAATCCCTTTCCCGGGCCAGATCCCGCCCTAAAAACACTTGATCTTGCTTGTTGCCAAGAGTAATAGGCCCAAGTTTATCACTCATGCCATATTCCATAATCATTTGCCGGACAACACTTGTGGCTCTTTCCAGGTCATTTTGGGCCCCCGTGCTTATTTCTTCAAGCGCAATCTGTTCTGCTACCCTGCCGGCCAACAAGGTACTTACTCGCTCCAAAAGTTCTGTGCGGGTCATATAATAACGGTCTTCCTCAGGCAACATTAGAGTATAGCCTCCTGCTTTACCCCGTGGTATAATTGAAACTTTATGAATCGGATCTGTTTTGGGCAGAAGGTACCCCACTAAAGCATGCCCCGCTTCGTGAAAAGCAACCAATTTTTTCTCAAATTCACTGATTACGCGGCTTTTTTTCTCTGTGCCTGCAATTACCCGGTCAATAGCGGCTTCCAACTCTTGCATGCCAATATTTTTTTTATCTTTTCTAGCCGTAAGCAGCGCTGCTTCATTAACCACATTTTCCAGATCTGCCCCCGTGAACCCGGGGGTCCGCTTGGCAATTGTTCTAAGATCTACATCATCATCCAACTGTTTTTTTCTTATATGGACCTGTAGTATTTCTTCTCTTCCTTTTACATCAGGATAATTTACCGTTACCTGGCGGTCAAAACGACCGGGACGTAGCAAGGCAGGATCAAGAATGTCAGGCCTGTTAGTAGCTGCCAACAAAATAATACCTTCATTGATATCAAAACCATCCATTTCCACCAGAAGTTGATTTAACGTTTGTTCCCTTTCATCGTGTCCACCGCCAAGACCGGCTCCCCTTTGCCTGCCTACAGCGTCAATTTCATCCATAAATACAATACAGGGCGCGTTTTTCTTGGCGTTTTCAAAAAGATCTCTCACTCTCGAAGCACCCACACCAACAAACATTTCCACAAAATCAGACCCGCTAATACTAAAAAATGGAACCCCCGCTTCACCGGCTACCGCCCTTCCCAAAAGTGTCTTACCCGTTCCGGGGGGACCTACCAGTAAAATACCTTTCGGAATTCTGGCTCCAATTTCAATGTATTTTTTAGGGGATTTAAGGAATCCAACTATTTCTTCCAGTTCTGCTTTTTCTTCATCAGCTCCGGCTACTTCATCAAAAGTAACCTTCTTTTGTTCTGCGTCATGCAGGCGGGCCTTGCTTTTGCCAAAATTCATTACTTTACTGCCGCCTCCCTGGGACTGCTGCATAAAGAAAAAGAAAAGGCCTATTAACAACACAAAAGGGATCATATAGGTTAAAGCACTCCACCAGGGAGTAGTAACTTCTTGAGATTCAAACCGGATGTTATGTTCTTCCAATCTGGCAGTTAAGTCATCATCAGGGGGTTTACTAGTTTGTATTTGGGTGGCAACGGTGCCATCAAATTCCAGTTCCTGAGTTAGCTCTGCCTGAATGTCTACCCCTTCCAAATAAACTTTTTCTATTTGTTCATTTTGAATGAGCTGAATAAAATCTGGAATATAATCAATTTGAAGCACTTCTTCCCTGCCCTGAAAATAACTTACCAAAGCAATAACTACAATGGCAATAAGCAGGTAAAAAGTTGCCTGACGCATAAATGGACTCATTTATAACCTCCTTAAATTCTATAAAACAAGCTACCATTTAATTTTAACATACAATAATAGAACTGCCAATAAAAGTAGACTTCCTCTAATCCTTGGCCATATAAGAACTGAAAGATTAATCTCGGAGCATTCTATATCTCAAATGATGATATTACTCATTGGTTTAACACATGAATATCCGGTAACTCGCGGAATTTTTCCCCAAAATCCAAACCATATCCTACCACAAAATTATCACCTATGGTAAACCCCAGATAATCCGGATGGATATTTACCAGGCGTTTTTGGGGTTTATCCAAAAGTGTAACCACTTGAATCGAAAGGGGATGCCGCTGGTGTAAGGTTTTACTTAAAAACTGCAGGGTAAGGCCTGTATCCATAATATCTTCCACAATGAGCACGTTCTTATGATCAATGCTTTGTTCCAGATCTTTCAAAATCCTTACTTCTCCGGAACTTTTAGTAGAGTTTCCATAGCTGGAAACAGCCATAAAATCTATTTCTACCGGTATGCTCATATATCGAATAAGATCTGCAAGAAATACTACCGCCCCTTTAAGAACACCGACAAAAAGAACCGATTCATTTTGGTAATCTTGGTTTATGGAAAAAGCAAGTTCTTCTACCTTTTGAGCAATTTCCTTGCGGTTGATAAGAACTTGTCCCGGTTCATTCAAGCTTAGCCCCCCTTATAATTACTCGGCCCTTGAAAATTTTAGAACCAATACACACTTGGTGCTCTCTGTAACCCGATACCTATGAGAAATCTCCATCCCCACCACCCAGGCAATTTCTCCTCCCGATAATACCAAAGGATGGACATCTCTTTTTTGATGGGGAATCTTTTTATCTATAAAATAATCCTTGATCTTCTTTGTGCCATTTTCCATACCCAGAGGTGAAAAACGCGCTCCTCTCCAGCGACTACAAATTTTTAATGGCAAATTAATTTTTTCCAAGTCCAGGTAAGCTTCTCTATTTTTAGCCGGGGGCCATTTTAATTCGGCAGGCTTCTTTATTTCCGTCTCTATTATACTCTCAATTCCCGGAATAAAGGTTTTTCCCGGCACATTTAGTGACCTCGGCGCAAAACTTTTCTCTGCTTCTAAATTTTCCCGGAGCAAAAAAACCAACCTGCCTCCCGGGCGATTGCAAACTTTCACTTGATTAGGTAAGATTATTAACTTATTCATTTCTCCTTTTTGATAAAGCCAGATAATGGCTTCAATATGCTTAAAGCCAAGAAAAGCTTTCTCCGGGAAAAGCTTTTGCCATGTTTTTCTGATCACCCGGCGCTGCAAAGCAGGGGTTATTTTTTTCAAAGTATTAGCATTAAGGACAACTTTATCGTTAGTGAGGGTTACCAAACAAATTTTTAAATATTTTTCAGCCTTTTTTTGCAAATAATTATCGTCTTCTCGAGCCAGGGCAGATAAACGTAAAATTGCATTATCTATTTGATAGTTATATTCTTTTAAATAAGGAAGAAGCTCCAGGCGAATCTTATTGCGCTGATAGATAGTCTTTAAATTGCTGGAATCCTCTCTGTATTCGATCTCTTCTGATTTACAATAATTCAATATCTGAGTTTTGCTGTGATATAATAAAGGGCGTATAATAGTTAATCCTTTCCATCTACGATTAGCCTTCATCCCTGCCAAGCCTTCCAAGCCGGTCCCATTTAATATATTGAGCAACACGGTTTCTACTTGATCATCCTGATGATGGCCGAGGGCAATTTTATTGGCCCTAAAATACCGGGATCCCTTCAAGAAAAATTGGAAACGAAAATAACGTGCTGCTTGTTGAGAAGATAAACCCATTTTATTACTATAATAAGGTACATTTATAGATGCGCCGTAAAAGGGGACTTTCCATCTTTTAGCCAGGGAGCGAACAAATTCAAGGTCTTCCCGGGCATCTTCTCGAAACCCATGGTTAAGGTGTCCCGCACAAATCTCAATGCCCCATTCTGTCTTCAGCATAAGCAGAGCATGAAATAAACTTAACGAGTCCACCCCACCCGACACGCCTACTAAAACCCGATCGCCTTCCTGCAACAGGTTATTGTTAATTATAGTCTCTCTGACTTTTTCTATAAAAGGACTTTCTTTTTTTATGGAAATCAAACTCCTTATATATAAGTTAGAAAACTATTTTTTGCCCTTTTTCCGCCAAATACCCGGTAAGTAAATCCCCTTCACTTACATACAGCATAGATACGCCAAATTTATCCATAATAACATCTACCATGATGACACCCGACACAATAACATCAGCTCGATCAGGCATTAAACCGCGTATATGTTTGCGCTCCTCCAATGTGGAACTTAATAAAATTTCCGCCCATTTTTTTACCTGATAATCATATAATTTGCTTCCATGTATCTTCTGCGAATCATACTTATGTAACCCTAAATTTATTGAAGAAAGAGTAGTAATAGTACCCCCTACTCCTACCAGGGCAATAGAAGCATCAAGTGGTGGCAAGGCTTCCAACATTCTCATCAAGTGTTCCCTAGCTTCCCAAATTTTTTTTGCAGGTGGTATATCCAGCAAATCGTATTTTTCCTGAAGCTTAACTACTCCAACCGGTAAACTTAAAAATCGGGGATCATTATTCTCTTCCACCCAAATAAATTCAGTACTTCCACCACCCAAATCAAAAACCACGGTTTCCTGCATTGATAAATCCAAAGA